>Ga0209992_10004978_pt1 | contig 10092 bp, 10 predicted proteins | sample 2SBtaG_2_FD_182564 | JGI IMG/M metagenome (GOLD analysis project Ga0209992, IMG submission 182564) | Deep subsurface microbial communities from Kolumbo volcano to uncover new lineages of life (NeLLi) - 2SBTROV12_ACTIVE470 metaG (SPAdes)... | ecosystem: Environmental > Aquatic > Marine >... | reverse complement strand
CCTAATGGGCAAGGGTGACAAGAAAAAGCCACGACGCAAGCCGCCGCGCCAGATGGTGCCGCTGGTCGTCAAGCCAGTGCGGCGCCCGGGGCCATCGCCACGGGTTGACGAGCGCGCCCCGGCATTGATGGCCCGCACGCGGCAGCTCGGGCTTGGCGCAACGCAAGCGGCGCTGGATGCCGTCAGCGGGCAACACAGCGGCAATGCGGTCTGGCAGGCGTTGGCGTTGACACTGCCGCCGACCGACTGCCAGCGCGCATGGGCCGCCTTCGATGCCTACTGCAAGGCGCAGACGACTTGGGAACGCCTGTGTCTCGGCATGTCGCCTTTCGCCAAGGGCGCGGCGCTGACGATGGTGCCGGATGCGATCGAGGCGGACGAATCTCACACGGTTGACCTGCGCGACATCGACGAAAAGATCGACGACGCGGCCAGGGCAAAGCGTCGGTGGGACGGGCATTTCGCGCAGATGCCGGCGATGCAACATTCTGCGATCGTCAAGGCGCGCCTTGGCAACGGCCTGGTTATCGTCACGGGCGGCCGCGTTACGGGCCACGGTCGGGCGCTTGTCCGGGCGCTGATGCGGCTGGCGGATGTGGTGGGTTGACGCTGACTTGACGCAAGGGCTTGACAAAGTTAAGTATCATGCTGAGCGCAGCAATGCGACGGCAGCCCGCCAACGAGCATGGGGCCTTCATGACAGACGGAAAACAGGCGGTGGCGGTTAAAGGACGGCCACGGGCGCTTCGAGACACGCCGCGCCAGGTTCGCGTTGTCGCCCATAGGACGGGCACGGCAGCTGCCGTTATAGGCGCGCTGAGGCCAGGCGACAGGATAACCGGGGTCACGGCAGGGCAGTTTTCGGCTATCGACGCCATGGAACACTTGATAGCCGAACTCGGGCCGGAAGCGGTGGTGCGGGTGTCGACATGGACAACGGGCCTGTATGACGCACAACGTGCGGCGGATATGCGGTTGGAAGGCCGCGTCAAGGAAGTCCGGTTTATCGTCGACCGGGGGACATTCGAGAAAAGCCCGCGATATGCGGGCGGGTTGATCGAGCGGCTGGGCGTCGATTCGTTCAGGTGTCTGTCGGTCCATGCCAAGGTTATCATTGTCTCGGGTGCGAACGGGTCAGCGGCGATGCGAACGTCCATGAACCTGAACAAGAACCTGCGGACAGAACAGTTCGATATCGACGTGGGCGGCGAGGTGCCTGCGTTCTATTCGGAATGGTTTGACACCCTCTGGGATGAGGCCGGGCGGTCAAATAATAACCGAGAAATAATCCAGGCCGTGTTTGATCGGTTCAAAGCCGGCGAAGATTTGGGCGCTGACAAGCCTGCGTTTGACGAGGGCGCGTTCGAGCTGCCTTGGGCGCCTGGCAATGCCTGAGAACGCACCTGTTCGCACGGCCAAGGGCCATTTCACAAAGGGCTCAAGCGGCAATCCGGCCGGCAGGCCCAAGGGCGTGCCGACGCAAGTTACGTCGACGCTAAAAAAGGCGATCTTGGTTGCCGGCGCGGACGCCGGCGAAATCGTTGGCGCGCAATACGTCGCTGCGCCGGACGGGTTGACGAAATACCTGACGCACCTGGCGCTGAAAGAGCCCAGGGCATTCGCAACGTTGTTGGGTCGCGTGTTGCCGCTCGATCTTCGTGGCGACGTCGGCATCACCGTGATTCTGGAAGGTGACACGGGCAAGCTGTGACGATATACAAGCGCAATCCGGGGCAGGACCGCGCGCGACGGGAGCTGCTGACGGCGGGCAAGCGATATTGCCTGATCTACGGCGGCTCGCGCTCGGGGAAAACCTTTGAACTGCTGCAAACCGTTGTGGCCCGCGCCATGTTTGCGGCGGGGTCGCGCCATTTGGTCGTCCGACAAGAGGGCATCGCGGCCAAACGGGCGATTGCAAAGGGCACGTGGCCGGAGATGGTGGGCAAGTGTTTCCCCGGCCTGACATGGGAATGGAAGGAGCAATACGGCTATTTTGAGTTGCCCAACGGGTCGGAGGTCTGGGTCGGCGGCCTCAATGACGAAAAGGCCATGGAGAAAATTCTGGGGAACGAATACGCGACGATCTACGTGAACGAAGCGTCGGAGGTGCGGTATTCTGCTTTCACGCTGTTGCGTTCGCGTTTGGCCCAAACGGTGGCCACGGTTAACGGCGACCCGCTGTCGCAACGGTTTTACGTGGACCTAAACCCTACGACGCGGGCGCACTGGACTTACCGGCTTTGGATCGATGGCGTGGACCCGGAATCGCAGGAGCCCGTTGACGCAGGCGTTTACGGGCACGTTACGGTCAACCCGATGGACAATGCCGAAAACCTGTCTTCGGAATACCTGAACGATCTTCGGAGTCTGCCGACCCGCGCCAAGCGTCGGTTCTTTGATGGGGCGTATGTCGAGGACGCGGAAGACGCGTTGTGGCGGCGGTCGATGATTAAGCGGGTGCGACACGTGCCTGCGCTGGTCCGGGTTGTGGTGGCGATTGACCCCGCGGTGTCCAATAACGTCGGGTCAGATGAAACGGGAATTATCGTGGCCGGGTCTGACCGGCACGGGAACGGTTACGTCTTGGAGGACGGCTCGGGCCGGATGCAACCCAGCGAATGGGCGCGGCAAGCTGCGGCGCTGTTCGACATACACGAGGCGGACAGGATTGTGGCCGAGGTCAACCAGGGCGGCGACCTTGTGGCGGCGAACATCCGCGCTTACAGGCCCAACATCCCGGTGGCGTCTGTCCGGGCGTCCAAGTCCAAGGTGACGCGGGCGGAACCGATTGCGGCGTTATATGAACGCGGGCGGGTGTTCCACGTCGGGGCCTTCGAGACGTTGGAAGATCAGATGTGCACGGTAACGACAGCGTTTGACCGGCGCGCGGCGGGGTTTTCGCCAGACCGGGTTGACGCGCTGGTATGGGCAATGACGGACCTTTTCCCGGTAATGGCCGCACGGGCTGAACCGGTGGGCGACTATTACGACATCGCCGACGACCAAACGCGGAACGCAGTGACGGGGTATTGAGAATGCTTGACGTGCAAGCCGGAGAATCGTCCCCGGAGGGGTTTGTCGCGTTTGTCACGCAATCGGCAAACCTTGTTCCCGATATCTCTGAACAGATGCTGATGGACATCAAGCAGCAGGTGCTGACGGATTACGAAACAGACAAGGCCAGCATGTTCGAATGGCGCGATAGCGCGGAACGCGGGTTGGAGTTGGCGACGCTGGAAAAGAACGTGAACCGGTCTTACCCGTTCGAAGGCTCGGCTAACATCAAATATCCGCTGGTCACATCCGCAGCGCTGCAATTCAACGCGCGGGCTTATGCGGCGGTTGTCCCCCCCGGTGCGCCGGTCAAGGTGAAGGTCTGGGGCGCGGACGAGGGGGGCGAAAAGGCCGCGCGGGCCGATCGGGTTGCCGAATACCAGAGCTATCAATGCCATTCGATTATCAAGGAGTGGGAAGAACAGACCGACGATCTACTTGTGCAACTGCCTGTCACGGGCACGGTTGTGCGGAAGTGGTGGTGGGATAGCGTCGAACGGCGACCTGCGTGCCGGGTTATCCAGCCGGGCAAGTTCGTCGTCAACGATGCCGTGAAGACGCTTGCCGTTGCGCCGCGCATGACGGAAGAACTTTCGTTGTTCCCCATCGAGGTGCAACAACGCACCCGCGCCGGGTTGTTTATCGAATTCGAATGGGACGACGCGGGCAACGACGACCAGGCGCCGCAAGAATTCATCGAGCAGCACACATTGCTTGACCTGGACGGCGACGGCATGGGCGAACCGTATGTGGTCACGGTGCATGTAGGCCGGCAAGAGGTGGTCCGGGTGGTTGCGGATTTCGAACCGGACGACGTGCACTGGATCACGGAAAAACGGCTTGTTGAAACGCCGGTGGCGGGGCGTGATGCTTATGGCATCGCGGTTACGTCTACGCAGATTGAACAAGCCGATGTGCGGACGGGGATCGCGGCAATCCGGCGTCGCAGCCATTTTGTTCCCTTCAAGTTCATGCCGTCGTTGAAGGGCGGCTTCTATGGCACCGGCTTGGGCATTGTTCTTGGCGACATCTCGGACACGATCAACAGCATCTTCAACATCATATTGGACGCGGCGCATTATTCCTCTTTGGGCGGCGGCTTTATCGGCTCGGCAATGCGCATCAAGGGCGGCGCGCAACGGTTCAAGCCGGGCGAGTGGCGCAAGATTGAAACGACCGGGGCGACGGTTCGGGAATCAATGGTTCCGCTGACATTCCCGGGGCCGGACCAAACCATGTTTTCGATGCTGGGCATGTTGATCGACGCCGGGCGGGAAATTGCCAGCGTCAAGGATGTGATGACCGGCGATGCGCCCCGCGCCCAACAAACGGCGACGGCAACGCTGGCGTTGATCGAACAGGGCCAGATGGTGTTCAGCGCCGTTTACAAACGGATTTTTCGGTCGCTGGAGCAAGAGTTCCAGATCATTGCGAAAATGAACGCCAAGTATCTGGAGCCTGGGCAGTATTCGAAATTCCACGACATGCGGGCGGCCAACGGGCAAACCGCGATGCTCGACCCGGCGCAAGAATTCGCGCTGGACGATATGGACATCCAGCCGGTTGCGGACCCGCGCAGCGTGACGAAGATGCAGCAAGCGGCCAAGGCGCAGATCATCATGGACATGGCCCAACGCGGGCTTGTGGACCCTGTGGAGGCAACGACCCGCATGGCCGAAGCCATGTCCATCGAAGACATCGAAAGCCTGCTGCCCAAGCCCAACCCGTTGCAAGAACAGATGTTGCAGATCGAAATGGAAACGTCGCAATTGCAGCGCGTCATACAGGCGGCGCAGGTGGACAAGATCGTTTCCGAGACAGAGGAGAACAAGGCGCAGGCTGCGGCGGCAATGTCGCGCGTTGACGTGGCGGCGGCGAAGGCCGGCCACGACGCGGCTATGGATAAGCTGAGAGAGATGGGAAAGGCGCTTGCGGATGCGAGAACTGAGCGACTTGGAAGAGGACGACCTGGACACATGGCGAGCCAACCCGGTCACGCAAATGGTGCGGGCGGCAATGGAATCGCACCTGCGGACGGTGCGGCGCCGGTTGGAATCCCAGATGTGGGAACGGGGGGCAGTTGACCGCGACATGTGGCTTCGAGCCACAGCGATGGTTGCGGTGATTGATGACGTGTTTTCCGCGTCCGCCGAAGATATCAGAGCAGCAATGAGCGAGGACGACGAAGGTGGCGCAATTGAACAGCAGCGGGATCAGGCCCGTTGAATACAACGTGCTGGTGTTGCCGGATGTGGCGGAAGAAACCACAAGCGGCGGCGTGTTTTTGCCGGACGACGTGAAGGAGAAAAACCAGTTTGCGCGGATGGATGGCGTTATCGTGGCGGCAAGCCCGATGGCGTTTACATTTGACGACTGGCCGGAAAACAGGCTGTCGCGCAAGCCCCAGATCGGGGACCGTGTGATGTTCAGCCGCTACGCCGGCGACGAGATCGACGGCGCGGACGGCCAGAAATACCGGATCATGAAGGACCGCAGCGTTATGGCGGTCGTGGAGCAGAAAAATGATGGACGATGAACAGGAACTGGGAACGGGGCCGGCGGAAGAAACGCAACAGGAAGCGGCGGCAGACGACGCGCGGGCAGATGACTGGGCGCTTGAAGACGAAGACGACGCGCGGGCGTTTGGCTGGAAGCCCCGGGACAATTGGAAGGGCGAAATCCCGGACGGCTTTGTTGACGATCCCCGGGATTTCATGAAGCGGATTGCCAGCACGCGGCCTTACCGGGTGATGGCGGAACGGATGGACAAGGCGGAACGCGACCATGCGGCTGTTGTGGCCGGTATGGAACGCGTGAGCCGGCATATGGCTGAACGGACCAAGGCGGACGCGGATGCACGGGTGGCTGAGATCGTCGCCCAACAACGGGCCGCCGCTGTGGAAGCGGACCCGGACAAGTTCGACGCATTGGAAAAGGAACGACAAAAGGCGGTGCAAGAGCGAGATGCGGCGACGACGCAGGCCGCCGCACAGCCCGAGGTTATCGCCGCGCCGGGCGTGCCGCAGGTGAACGACCCTGGGGTGCAGCGCCGGTTGAACGATGCGAAATGGGCGCGCAATCCGGCGCTGGTGGCGCAGGCGCAACAGATGTTACAGGGTCGCCCGGACATTGCGTCCAGCAAGTCGAACGCGGAACAAGTCGACTGGGTCGAGGCTGAATTGCGGTTGATGCACCCGCAGTATTTTGCAGAGGCCCCGGCGGCACAAGAGCAACCGGCGCCCCGGCCGGCGCAGAACACGGTGGACCCCGGCGGGTTGGCGCACGGCAAGGCCAGCGGCTTTGACCGGTTGCCAGCGGATGCGCGGCGGTATTTCCACACGTTCTTTGAGAACGGGGACTACGGGAACAAAACAATTGAAGATGCGAAAAGGGAATATGTTGATGTCTACCACAACGGCTAAACGCGGCCCAGGCCGCCCGCGCAAGAACGTTGAATCGGGCGACGACCCGGTGTTCCTTGAAGAACCAAGGCGGCGGCGCGGCAATGCGCGGCCTCATGGCGCCAATCTTGGCGTCAACGAGGCGATGCTGGACATCGACCGTTTCGTTTATCGCTTTGTGAACGACAATCATCCGCAACGCTTGCGGGTGATGACGGAAGGCGACGACTGGGATTTCGTTGACAATGACGGCGATTCGGTCAAGGTCGATTCCGACAACCTGGGCGCGCGGGTGTCCTTCGATGTGGGCATCAACAAGGACGGGTCGCGCATCCGCGCGTATCTGATCCGCAAGCCTCGTGAATACTACGCGGCCGACAAGGCCGAAGAACAGAGAATCCTTGATGAAGAACTTGAAAAGATGCGCCGCGGAATCACGCGCGAAGGAGAAGCAGATTACACCGGCGGGATCAGCATCGATCGGTGAATGACCCGATCTTGAACGCAGGCCCGCGCCGGTTTTCCTTTCAACGCTAGATCACAAGGATTGTGAAGATGGCAAATGTTGACTCGCCGTTCGGTTTGAAGCCGGTGCGGCATCGCAATGGGGCGCCCTACAACGGGGCAACGAATCCCTATTATATCCCATCCAGTTATGGGACGGCGCTGTTTATCGGCGACGCTGTCAAGATCACTGGCACGGGCAACACGGCGGAAGTCGAGGCGCCCGGCGTGGGCAAGTTCGACGTGGCGACGTTGCGCGAAATCAACTCGGCGACGGTGGGCGACGGAAACGCCATCACCGGCGTTATCGTTGGCTTTGCGCCGGACCCGGATGGCTTGAACCGGATTCACAACCAGGCATCGACGGAGCGCGTTGCGTTTGTCTGCGATGACCCCGACGTGATTTTCGAAATCCAGGCTGACGGGGCCATTGCGGCGACCCAGTTGGGCTTGAATGCTGTGCTGATCGCAACGCATTCCGGCGACGCCAACACCGGGCTTTCCGGTATGGAGCTGGACACAACTTCGGACGTGCCTGCCGCCGACCTGTCGAACCAACTCACCATTCTTGGCCAAGTGAACCGGGCGGACAACGAGCCGAACCTGATCCACAACAAGGTGTTGGTCAAGATCAACAATCACACCGAAGCGCACGCCGTTATCGGGGTCTAAAAGGAGGCTTGAAATATGGCTACCATCACAACCGCCTCGCACCCGCAACAGCTGTGGCCGGGCGTCAAGGCAATCTTCGGGAAAGCCTATGACGAAAAGCCGCTGGTTTGCGGCATGGTTTTCGACACGGTGTCGTCCGACAAGGCGTATGAAAAATACGTCGAGGAAGGCGGCTTCGGCTATGCGCCGGTGAAGCCGGAAGGTTCCGCGGTGTCCTACGATACGGACGCGCAGGGCTACACGGAAACGCTGACGAACGTCACCTATGCGCTGGGCGCCAAGGTTTCGCTCGAAGCCTTGCAAGACAACCAGTATGAAAACGTGGCCCGGCGCCGCGCGGCCAAGCTGGCGCGATCCATGCGTTGCACGAAGGAAAACGTTGCGGCCATGGTCTTCAACCGGGGCTTCAATTCGTCCTATACCGGCGGCGATGCCACGGAGTTGTTTTCGACGTCGCACCCGACGAAAAGCGGCAACCAGTCGAACCATCTGACGGTTGCCGCCGATTTCTCGGAGGCTTCGCTGGAAGACATGCTGACGCAAATCCGGGGCGCGACTGACACCCGCGGCTTGCGGATCGGTCTCAAGGGCATGAAGCTGGTTGTTCCTGCTGAATTGGAGTTCGATGCGCACAGGGTGCTGTCGTCCGTCAACCAATCGGGAACCGCCAACAATGACGTCAACGCGGTCCGCAACATGGGGATGCTTCCCGCCGGCCTCGTCGTCTGGGATTATCTGACGGATGCCGACGCCTGGTTCATCAAGACGGACGCCGATATCGGGTCCGGCATGATCCACCAGCAGCGGTCCGCGCTGGCGTTTACCCGCGACAAGGACTTCGACACGGACAACGCGTGTATGAAGGCCGCCGAACGTTACGCGTTCGGCTGGGGCGACTGGCGCGGCGCGTGGGCGTCGCCCGGCGCCTAAAAGCAAGCAAAGGGGTGCGCCGCCTTGTGTCGGCGCACCCTACCTTCCTGACGGCCCACAAGGGCCGACAGTGCCATTTGACAGGAGGCTTTGACCAATGGCGAATACACGGTTTGACAACCCGATCCTTTACGGCGGGCGCGGCAATGGCCGCAAATGGTTCATGGACCTGCCGCAATCGTTTTCCCCGGATTATGTCTGGATTTGGGACGACTTCACGCGGGTTGCGGTGGACAGCACCAACGACTGGACGGTCGTCAAGGACGCCGGCGCGTCGGTGGCGTTGGGCGCTGATGCCGAAAACGGCACGCTTGTGTTGACGTCGACGGCGACGACCGACAACGACGGCGCGTCCGTGCAAGGCAACGAGATTTTCGCGGTCAACAGCGGCCGCGCGATGTGGTTCGAAACCTATCTGCAGGTTTCCGACGCCGACCAGATGGATGTCTGCGCGGGCTGGTCGGTCAACTTCGCGACCAACCCGGAGGCCATGTTGACGGCGGCGGATCGCATCTGCTTCCAGATCGATGACGGCAGCGGCTCGATCCTCTGCAAGACCGAAAAGAGCGGGGCGGAAACCAGCACGGACAGCGGCGTTGATGCTGCGGACGCAACGAACGTCCGGCTTGGAATCCGCGTCACGGACGATACGCGGGTGGAGTTCTTTGTGGACCGCAACCTTGTGGCGACGCATACCACCAATATCCCCGACGACGAAAACCTGACTGTCGGCATCATGGAACTTTCCGGCGATGCAACCGGCACCAAGTCGGCCACGGTCGACTACATCTTCGCGGCGCAGACGCGGTAAGCGTTGATGGACGCCAGCAACCTGGGCAAGTGGAAGGTCGAATGCCAGCGGTGTGGCTTCTGGTATTTGAACACAAAACTTGCCCGGGAATGGACCGGGTTGATGGTTTGCACGGGCGCAGGCACAAACGATTGTCTGGATCCACGCCACCCGCAAGACTTTGTGCGCGGCGTGCGGGATGACCAGTCGGTGCCATGGACGTCGCCCCCGGCTGGGGCGGTGGAGGTGGTCCTCGACAACATGGCGCTTGTGCGGCTGGTCGAGGATAACGGCGGCATCTTGATTGATCCGTTCTACTGTAAATCTTATCAGGAGCGCACGGGGCCAGAAGCGATGACGGTCGCCACCAGTGGCGACCCGGTGGGCACGATTTACGACCCGGTAAGCAAGCTTTACATGACCGCCGGGGCCGACAGTGAGCGGCCGACCTACAACGAAAGCGGGTTGCAACGGTGGTGGGATTTCGACGGGGTCGACGATTACTTGTCGATCCAGACAACGTCGGTTGACTACAGCGAACCAGCGACGTTCCTCGCGGCGGCGGCGTTTGCTGGCGACAGCACGTTCCGCCTTATCGGCGGTCAAGGTGGCGTCCAGGCGTCGATTGCGCAAAACGCGACCAACAACGCGCGGCTTGTGGCGAACGCAACGGGGTTTAATAGCGCCGGGACATATTCCGGCGACGCAACCGTCATTGCGGTATCTGACGGCGCATCGTCC
>Ga0209992_10004977_pt1 | contig 10092 bp, 13 predicted proteins | sample 2SBtaG_2_FD_182564 | JGI IMG/M metagenome (GOLD analysis project Ga0209992, IMG submission 182564) | Deep subsurface microbial communities from Kolumbo volcano to uncover new lineages of life (NeLLi) - 2SBTROV12_ACTIVE470 metaG (SPAdes)... | ecosystem: Environmental > Aquatic > Marine >... | reverse complement strand
CAGTCTGCATCATAGGTACTGGTGCAGTTTGTTCAATTCCAGAATCAGTTGGTATGAAAAATCCGATTGCAATACCAATGGCAAGTGTGCCAATAGCAATTCCTGCAATTTTTCCGCTAGACATAGTAATTTCACTTAGTCAAAGCTAATTAAACTAATACTGAATTCTTATTTCATATTCTAATAATTTAGAATGAGATTAACTGATTAAATTCTATTCTTAAAATTAAGAATATGTTTGTAAGTTCAAAAGTAGTTTTAATTATAGAATAAAATAAAATACTCCATGCCGTTAGTGACACAGCATTCGCATGCTTTGATTTAAAACCAGAATACATGTCGTCAACTACTGGAAGTGTTGCTAACGGCACTTTCTAATTAATTAGAATATAATTATGAAAAGTACACTGAATTTTAATATCGTACTAGTGACAATTTTTCATGGCAGATAAATCACCATATGTTCTAGTTAGCGTTTTCAAAGAAGATGCTAATGAGCAAGACGTAGCACAAGCAGCAGGCAAGATTGCTGCAATTATTGACGACTGGAATGGTCAAGGAAATATGATTTGGAGTGGCTCTTTTGATGATAACAAGACTGCAATGTCAGTTATTGAAGGAGACAAAGCACAAGCAGAATTGTTTTTTGGGAAGTATAACGATGCATGCAAATCATTTCTTTCATCATACATGTATGAGTGGGATGCAATGCCACTTTTGTCATTATTAGGACAAAAGCAGACTATTGCACCTACAGCCGAAGTAACACCACCACAATAATTGTGAATTAATCATATTATTTTTTTAAGTACTTATCAGTCAATCACATATCTTTTTGCACGTTTCAGATGTTCTTCATCCAGATGTTTTGCCATCATAATTCCCAACATGTAAGAACGTGCTGCGGCATCATCAGGATTGTTTTCGAGAGCTTTTGCATTAATCTCAAAACCATCTGCAGCAATTTTTTTAAAATCAGTCATACTATGCGATTTATTTAGCTCGTTTTAAGATCTTTCGGTTTTTCAGATATGGAGTCAGAAAGAGATTCCAATCAAAATAAAGAACATTCCTAAAACAAGATCGTCTTTTGGTAAAATAGATTCATCTAGATTGAAATAATTTTCAAGTGAGAGTCTTCAGTTATGGAGTGTTGGTCCACATACCCAGATATCAGTTCAAGAACATATTTTGTATTATCAGCAGACACACCAACTGATTTACAGCTCATTACTTCAACAGGAGTTATGCATGGAGGAACATTTTTTTCAATTGAGACTACATTCCCGTTTTCATTGAACCATATAATGTCAAGATGGAATTGCATGTTTTTCATCCACATGGAACGGTTTCCAGGTTCATCAAACACAAACAGCATACCTTTGTCATCAGCAAGAAAACTTTCAGTTTCAAACATCAAACCACGCATTCTACGAGGATCCGTATCTGCAATGTATACTTGAAGAATTTTATCATCTAATTGTACAGTGCCCATCAGAAAATTTGAATTTGCATCAATTTGTACTTCAGAAGGAAGAGATACTATTCCAGCTACACCAACTATCACAGCCGCAATACCAATTGGAATTAAAACTTGAAGACGAGTTGGCATGTTTTTTCTTATAATAGATAAAATAAAAACTAAAGCAATTACAATGATGCTTTGAATTGACTGATTGATGATAGTGTGTGGTTTGTACTGTGACCAATATCTTTCAGCGTAGAGCCATTGTATTTTTTATCCAGATATCTGCCTGCCAATATCATTGGAGCCCCAAGTGCAACTGTCACTCCAGTAGGTTCAGGAATCCATAACATAAGAAACCCCAATTTTTGCATTTTTTTACCTGGTGCAGATGCACGATTTAATGCACCTAAGGATTGAGATGTTTTTTTGTCATCAATTTTTCCCATATCAGAGTACAAATCAGAACGTCGAGAAGCAGATTCCTTCATAAGTCGTAATTTTTCAATTTTTTCTCTAAGAGGATCAGTCATTATTGTTATTTTGAAAAATATAGTTAACAGTCAGTGATCAAAATCTACTACGTCCAAGTCAAAATTTTGTCACAATAATTTTGAATTTATATAAAAGCAATTTCATATTGCCATAATGAAAAACAAGATTTCACGTAGGTTAGATTCAATCAAAGCAGCACATGAATCAGAGAAAGCAATTTCATCAAGAGTAGAAGACTATCTAGAAGTAATATCAGAATTAGTGGATATGAAGGGATATGCAGCAACACTTGATATTTCAAGATACATGAACGTTAGTGCCCCAAGTGTAACAAAAATGCTAAAAAAACTAGATGCTGATGGATATTTAATATACGAAAAATATTATGGAATTAATTTAACAGGAGAAGGCCAACGTATTGCAGACATAATAAAGCAGAAGCATGGAATTTTACTTGAATTTTTCGAAATTTTAGGAATTGGAAAGGAGATTGCAAATCAAGATGCAGAAGGAATTGAACATTATCTAAATCCAAAGACAATTAGGCAGATTAGAAAATTTGTGACATTTTTCAAAGCAAATCCAAAAGTGCTTAACAGTTTTAATGAGTTTTAAGGAATATTTCCAGATTATCGTTAGTGTTAACAAATCTAGAAAAACGTTTACCCTCGGTAGAACGTTTCAAGATTTTAATTTTACCTTTCTTGCCTATTCTAGATGAAAAGAGAAACTCATCATTTACAACAAAGCTTGCAATATTTCCAGTGTACTGTCTATCTACCTCAAATACCAAGGCGGTTCCAGATTCAGAAAAATCATATGATAAAGCCTGAGACGGAAGTTCTTGTTGTGCCCCATGCTCTTCAACATCAATGTGTAAACCAAGAGATTTTTCTAATTCTTGGATGGTTTTTCCAGCCTTACCAATCAATGATGGAATTGAGTCTCTTGAAACAAAGACCTTGATTCTTCCAGGAGTAAGAAATTCAATTTTTGGGTGTGGATCAAATCTATATAATCTATCCAGAATTTTTTCTTCAGCTAAATGTTCAATACCAGATTTTTGTGAACCATTTTCAGTTACAGGAATTATGATATTTTCCTCACCAAATGTATAGATTTCATATTCTAAACGGTTAGTTTCAAAATCAGATATTTCAATGACAGGACGTGCCAAATCCTGTTCAACCATTCCAGATGGGACTTTTACCTTTAATTCCAAATCATAAACTTTGGAGATTCCTCCATCCTTTACATAAATGACAGTATCTAGTACGTTTGGAATAATTCCAAGTTCAATTTTTCCAATAAATCTTTGAATTGCATCAATCGGAGTATTTGCATGAACAACCCCAACCATACCAACACCAGTTAATCTAAGATCACTAAAAATTCTAAAATCTTCTCTTCGTCTGACCTCATCAAATATTGTGTAATCAGGCCTAACAAGCAATAAAATATCAGCCGAATTTTCAAAACTTCCATCTAATCTAGTATACTGAGTTACTCCAGGATCAACTTGTAAGTCACGTGGAGATTCAAAAGTTTTTACAATATTTCCAGTTCTATTGAAAAAGTTTGCAATTCCCGATGCAAGTGTACTTTTTCCAGAACCAGGAGCACCAGAGATTAGAATTCCTTCTGCTTGTTGTTCCAATCTTGACATTAGTTTCTCAGATAGATGATAATCCTCTAATGACATTTGTTTAATTGGATGAACTATTGTAATTTCAAGAAGTTCAGAAAATGGAGGTCTTGTGATGGCAATTCGATAATCTCTATACTGTATTACCAAAGCACCAGGTTTTGAGATTTCCGTATTACCAAGTGTTTCATCATCAATGGATGCCAAAATTTGTGATGTTATAATTTCAAGATAATTTCTATCAAGTGTTTTTGTATCTAATTCTACTAATTCAAAATTTCCAGGCATTCCTTTCTTGCCAAGAGGTTTTTGATTTTCTTTGAGATGAATGCTCATTGTTGTAGGGTCAAAGAATTTTAGGAATTCCAAATCAGGAGTTTTTTGTTCATTAATGATTAATTCAGATTCAGGTTTTTGTAAATCGCTCATAATTGCAATTTAGGCTAGGTTCTATTATGTATTCTTTTAATGCATAAAACATCCACACAACTTAAACAAATTATTCTCACAAAGCCAAACAAAAGAATTGTTTTAGATCGGTTAGTAGTGATGGTTGAAGATAATCCTAATTTACAATTTCATTCAGATTGTAATAATTACTTTGAATCGTTAAGAGAAAAAGGCGAAACAGATTTTGAGTTTGAAGATGAGTATTTCTTCACCATGCCTGCAATATCACAAATGAGTTTAGATTAATTATTCAGTAGTTCCTCGAATCATAGATATGCACAAGCTAGATTCAATTGCAAAAAATGTCAAAGTATGTGAAAAATGCAAATTATGTGAGACACGAACAAATGCAGTTCCTGGGAAAGGAAAATTTGATGCAGATGTAATTTTTGTAGGAGAAGCCCCAGGCAGAAATGAAGATATGCATGGAGAGCCATTTGTTGGCGCTGCAGGAAAAAGGCTTGATATGATTTTAGAAGATACCGGGATAAATAGAGAAGATGTCTATATTACAAATATTGTAAAATGTAGACCTCCAAAAAATAGAGTTCCATCAAAAAAAGAAGAAGAGGCATGTAATGACTTTATCAATCAAGAAATTGAAATAATTAATCCAAAAATAATCTGCGTTATGGGGAATACCGCATATGGTACACTTCTGGATGGAAAAGAAATAACAAAGAATCATGGTAAGATTGTAGAAAAAGATGGAAGGAAGTTTTTTGTTACATTTCACCCGGCGGCAACAATTTACAATCAAAAACTCATTGATGAGTTAAAAAATGATTTTAGAAAATTGGCAGAGTTTCTAGGAATGAAAGATCAGCCAAAACAGTATGAAGAAAGACGATGTGATTTCTGCATGGCAAAAACAAAACACGAAGTAGTAGTTATGCCAAAGGTGGTCACAAGAAAAAGAAGATGGCTCTACAAATGTACAGAATGTAATCATGAAAGATGGCTTGTCCCATACAGAACAGTTGCTGAGAGTTTGTATTAATTATCTAATACAGATGACTTTGTAATTCAATTTGTTCTTCAGCAGACATGATGCCCTTTCTAACTAAAATGTCGAGCATATCTTTGAACAACTGTTTTTGCTCTTCAGACATACCACCTTTGTTGCCTTTTTCTCCAGGGGGACCTGGAGGACCACGAGGACCTTTGTCACCCACAGAACCTTGTAGACCCTGTGAGCCTTTGTCACCAGAAGGACCTTGGAGACCTTGTTTTCCTTGTTCACCTTGTGGACCTTGAATTCCTTGTGGACCACGAGGACCTTTGTCACCAGTTAATCCAGGCGGACCTTGTTCACCTTGTGGACCAATAGTTCCGCGATCACCTTGAGGACCAGGAACACCAGTTAATCCTTTGTCACCAGGACGACCTTGTGGACCACGAGGACCTTTTTCGCCAATCGGCCCAGTAATTCCAATTTTTCCTTTTTCACCTTGTGGACCTTGTGGACCAGTTGGACCTTTTTCACCCATTGGGCCAGTAACTCCTTTGTCACCTCTTTCACCACCAGGACCGGGAACTCCTTTGTCACCTTGAACACCAGGAGGACCAGTTGGACCTTTTTCGCCTTTGTCACCACGTAAACCAGTTAATCCTTTGTCACCTGAATTACCTTGTTGACCAGTTGGACCTTTGTCACCAGAAATTCCACGTCCACCTTGTTCTCCTTTGTCACCTTTGTCACCAGTAAGACCTTTTTCGCCTTTGTCACCTTTGTCACCTTTTGGACCAAGTGTGCCTTTGTCACCTTTGTCACCTTTGTCACCAGTGACACCCTTATCACCACCAGGACCTTTTTCACCCGATGGACCTTTGTCACCTTTGTCACCTTTGTCACCTTCAGGACCAGGAGAACCAGGAGGACCTTTTTCTCCTGGAAGAGATCGTGAAGATGATTTTACTTTAGATGGTTTTGGATCAGATTTTGGTTTGTCAGGGATTTGTCTCATTGTTTCAGGAACTTTAAATTCAAACGAAGTTCCCACAGATGAAAATTGATCAACTAGAATTATCCAGACACTAGTGAATGTAGAAATTTTTTCAGGTAATGGATTTGATGAAGAACCCAAAGTAGCTTCAAAGTTTCCATTTTTAATATTAAGATGAGACTTTTCACGCCATATGGGAAGAAAGGATTTTTGTGCAATTTGTTCACCAGAAGGTTTTGCTTCAGTGATAGCAAATTCAACTTCAAAAACACCATTTTTTTGTGTGTAAGGTGATTGACCTCTAACAGAAATGTGGTCAGATGAAGACATGATCGTTTCTTTGAATATCTTGTATTTAATTAGATTTTCGAGCCTATTAGGCGTAATTCCATCGATAATGGAAGGTTGATATTTATCCGATAAATGTAAGAATTTACTTCATGAAGAATGAAAAAAAAGACACATCTCTTAGTAAAAAAGAAGAGACTGGATTAACTAATGTAAATTATCAACGAGATAGACTTTTCAAAAAAGGTATCAATTTCATGGCAGATGAAAAATTAGAAGAAGCAGTAAGAAATTTTGAGATGATACTCAGAACAGATCCAAATGATGTGGAAGTGATGCTCAAACTAGGATATTCAAGATTCCATTTAGACGATTATTCAGAAGCAATGAGAGTTTATGATAAGATCTTAGATATTGATATAACGAATCCAGAAGCATGGAATCTCAAATCACTAGTAAATTATGAAAAAAAGAATTATGCAAAAGCATTGGATTGCGTAGAAAAAGCAATAGACTCAGACCCAACATATGGAATGGCATGGTATAACAAAGGATGTTATCTTTCAATGTTAAATCAAGTACCAGATTCGCTAGAAGCACTAAAACGTTCAATTGAGATTGATGTTAAAAATGCAAGAAAAGCGGTAAAAGACAAAGACTTTGTAAATGTAAGATCAGAAGAGGGATTCAAACGAATTATTGAGGTTGTATTAATTGAATCATTACGACAAGGATATCATACAATTGGAGCAATTGTATGGACGACATTCCTAGGAAAAGAAGACACGATCAAAGGATTAGATGAATTAATCTTGAAAGGAGTTGTTATTAAAAGTGAAAAGAGACAGGGATTTAATCAAATTATACCTATTTATGATTTGGTTCCAGATGTTGCAAAAAAAATTGGTGCAAAGAGACGTGGACTACTTGGACCAAAAGAGATTGAAAAAGTTCCGACACCTGTTAAAAATCTCAAAGAGATTGGATTAGCAATTCAAACAACAAGGACTGCAATAGAAAACGAAGATACTGAAAAAACAGTTGACAGTTTTGATGTATTTATAAATCCAGGAAAATGTGGACAACAAATGATTGAAGAGTTTTTAGACGAACATAGAGAAATAAGATTATACAAAATTAGATTAGATGATAAAGGTAAGGATTATCTAATTGATAACAAAAAGAAAATGCTAGAATTATTTGAAACAATAGAGATGCAAGTTACAAAAAAATTACGAGCTAGTGTTACGCAAAATTAATTAGGTCATAGACTCTTTTTCTTTTTTTATGATTGGAATGCCATCAATGACTGATATGTCATCTTCCTCATAGACAGTGTGCCAACGTCCATTATGAGGGAATAAATTGTTTAATTGCTCGATTTTTTTATTTGTTGGTTTTTTGTTAAGCAAAGCCCCCCATTTCATATCTGGGACTTTTGGCATTATGTCGTTAATATCTTTCATTTTTATAATTAATTTTTAGTTTTTGTATATAAAATCATCATTCTGCGGAAAGATCCCAATAATTAGCATTTTCTTGTTTATCAATTGGCTTTTCAAGACTTTTCCATTCCTTAAAAGAATGAACATATAATTTGACATTGGGTAATCCTACAGACTTTAGAGCATAATATGCAAGACCAGATAGAGTCCCTACACTTCCACAATATGTGATTATTTCAGCATCCTCTGAAATTCCTCTGTTTTTGAGAAGATTTTTCATTCCTTCTTTAGTTCTCAGAATTTTTCCATCTGTTGCAAGTGTCCTGTATGGGATGTTTATTGCGCCTGGAATGTGCTGTTCCAGATAATTTAATCGTTCACGATTATCAATAATTACAACATTTTTGTTTTCTTTTACTTTTTCAAGGTATTCTGCAGTAGCCATTATTTCTTTATTCTCTTTGATAGAGTGCGTAGCAGATTCAATTTCAGGAACTTCAGTTGAGATTTCATATCCAAGAGCAGTCCATTGAGAAAATGTTACATCAAGCAATTTTGCATCTTTGTGTCCAATGTATTGTAATGCCCAAACAACTCTTGATGATAATGCACCAAATGTGTCATCATAAATGACTACAGAAGTTTCATCAGATATTCCCAAGTCCTGTGCAATCTTTTGTATAGATTCTACACTATCATCTGCAAGAAGTTTTGCTAATGGGAGATTTACTGCATTTGTAATATGACCTAGTTGATAGTCTTGTTCTCGTCTTACATCAACAATTCGAATTGAATTATCTTTAATTTTTTCGCGGAGAATTTTTGAATCAATTATAGACATAGTAGAATTATTCATGCAGCACATTCACCTTTTCCAGTTACTGTATGATAACTAGTGTCACTTCCATAATCCATATAGAAATCAGGTTCATCTTCAACCTTAGGAGGAATCAAGAAAGAGCTGATTTCTTTTTTGATATCTTCAACAGAATTTATTTTAGAAGATTCATTTCCATGAATAATTCTATCAATCCATCTAGATAATGTATCATCAGATTGCTTATTTTCTTTGTATAATTCAATAATTTTGAGAATTACAGGGATTACACGTTTTACAGGAACACGAGCTGTATGATGACCAAGTATAGAACCTTCATCAAATCTACCACCTAATGACATAGTATAATTTGGAAACATATCATTTTGATATCTACCACCCCCACCATAAAATCCAATTGTCGCAACTTCATGTTGTCCACAAGAATTAGGACATCCACTAATTTTGATGGTGGAGTCTTTCAAGTCATTATCCTCATCAAGTTTTAATTCTAAGAATTTTCTTTGTACTTCTTTTGCTAAACGGTGAGAATTGGTTAATGCCAAATTACACGAGGTTGTACCAGAACATCCTACTGCAGAAGCCATAGTTAACGAACCAGTTTTGGCAAGACCTGTTTCAAGTAATTCCAAATACATTGATTTAAGATCATCATCATGAACATAACGAATCACAATATTTTGTGAAAAACCATTCCTAGCAAAGCCTTCAGCAGAATAATCACGAATAATTTCTGCAACACTTCTTAATTGATTAGCAGTGATATCTCCAGATTCTAAACCAATGAATACAGAATTGAAACCACCTTGTGATTGTTTTTCAACATTAGTTTTTTGCCATCTTGCAAATCCATCAGGGACAGAAGCAGATTCATTACTAACTGAAATTGGTCTTTGAATTTCATTTATACTTTCATCGATGTTTAATTTAACAATAACAGATTGTGTAGATTTTACAATAGCTCTTTCTTTTAAAACAAGATTTTGGAATTTTTCCCAACCCATATCATTTACTAAATAACGCATTCTGTTTCGTGCCATATTTTTTCGATCACCCAATCTATCAAATATTCTAATTACAGCCATTGAAGTGTAAAGTAAATCTTCAACAGGTGTAAAATCTTCTAATTGATGACCAATAAATGATTTATTTCCTAGTCCACCACCCAAGAAAATTTTGAATCCTTTTCTTTGTTCTCCATCAATTTCTTGTATTTGAGGCAAAAGACCAACATCAACAATTCTTATCATTCCATGTTTTTCACAGCAAGTAAAATTAAATTTGAATTTACGTGGAAGACCTTGACATATTGGATTTCTAAGCATGAATCTTGCGATTGCCAATGCATAAGGAGTTGCATCAAAAATTTCATCTTTACAAACACCTGACAATGGACTACACATTACATTTCTCACAGTATTTCCACATGCTTCACGAGATGTCATTCCAACATCAGAGAGAGATTGCATTATCTCAGAAACATCTTCAAGAATTACCCAATGAAGTTGAATGTTTTCACG
>Ga0209992_10004976_pt1 | contig 10093 bp, 6 predicted proteins | sample 2SBtaG_2_FD_182564 | JGI IMG/M metagenome (GOLD analysis project Ga0209992, IMG submission 182564) | Deep subsurface microbial communities from Kolumbo volcano to uncover new lineages of life (NeLLi) - 2SBTROV12_ACTIVE470 metaG (SPAdes)... | ecosystem: Environmental > Aquatic > Marine > Volcanic... | reverse complement strand
CCGGACCCTGGAACGGGGGGCAGGCGAAGCGCAGGCCCGCCCGGAGCGCCTGGGGACTGGCGTCGGCCAGGGCCATGGCGCCTTCGGGATCCCAGGTGCCCAGGTGTTCGAGGAGCCGGTCCCGGGCCGCGTCGTCCCCCCCTTCGAGGCTGTCGGCAAGCTGCTGGCCCAGGGCCAGGGCGGCCCGCCCCAGAGCGACCTCCAAGAGCTGGCCCGGGTTGAGCCGAGACGGGACCCCCAGGGGGTTCAGCAGGACCTCCACCGGCTCGCCTTCCAGCCGGGGCATCGCGTCGTCCGGCAGGATGGCCCCGACAACGCCCTTGTTGCCGTGTCGCCCCGCCAGCTTGTCGCCCAGCTGCACCGGCAGGGTCTGGCGCACTGTGACCCGCACCTGGCGGCCCACGCCGTCCGGCAGGGTGGCGTCCTGGGGGCCCAGCACCTGGACGGCGATCACCTCGCCGTCCCGCCCGGGCGGCAGGAGCAGGTTCCGGGACCTGCCCGTGAGCTGTGCCTCGCCCAGCAGCGCGACGGCGAGCTGGTCGGTGAAGGAGAGGGTGTTGAGCCGTCCGCGGCGCCTGGCGTCGACCTTGCCCACCAGGGCCATGCCCCCGCGGATCTGGGCTCCGACCCGGGGCAGGCCGCTCGCGAAGTCCAGGGCCGCCCGCTCCAGCTTCGAGGTGCCGGGCACGTCGGCGGTGAGCTCCTCCCGGTCGTTGTCCAGCACGTCGCACGTGTAGACCCGGTCCACCACGGCGGTGAGCTTGCGGGCGGCGGTCTCGCTGAGCACGACCGCGTCCTCGAAGTTGTGGCCCTCCCAGGCCAGGTAGGCCACGCGCAGGTTGCGGCCCAGAGCGAGCTCGCCGTGCACGACGCAGGGATCGTCGTCGGCGGTCGTGGCGGCCACGGCCCGCTCGAGCCCGGTGCCGACCAGGGGTGGCTCGGGGTGCTGCAGGGGCAGGGCCTGGCCCTGCATCCTGGCGCCAAGACCGGCCCGGATGCCGTCGTCGTGGGAGACGAAGGGCACCAGGGCCACCGCGGGGGAGAGGTGGGCGGCGGGGCCGAGCGGCCGAGCCTGGAGGCCCTCGTCCGACCAGCTCGCCCCCAAGGCCAGGTGACTGACCAGACCCACCTCGCTGCCGCTGGGGGTCGCCAGGGGACAGAGCAGCCCGCGCTGGCTGGGGTGGAGCTCGCGGGCCTCGGGCCGGACCCGAGGGTCTTCGCCCCCGCTCCACTCTCGGATCTGACGGGCCAGGACCAGGACCTGGAGGGCATTGTGGCCGTCGACGATGGGACACGACGCGCCGTCCCCGTGGGTGTCGTGCACGAGCCGGCGCAAGCGAGCGTCGAAGGCGCGGCTGTCGAAGAGCGCGGGAAGGGCCGCGGCGAGCCGGGCGCCCCGCCGCCCCGCCAGGGTGTTCCGCGCATCGGCCAGCCAGGCCCGCAGGCCCCGAGAGAGGGCCTGGCCCAGGGCCTGGCCTCCGAGCTGCGGGGGCCGCAGGGCCAGGTCCTTCTCGGGCGTCTCCCTGGAGAACGGCAGGACCCCGGTCACCACCCGGCGCCGACCTTCGAACAGGATCGTGCCGTCTGCGCCGACCTCGGGCAGGCGAAGCAGCACGCCTTGGTGGGTGGCCAACGGCTCGCCGCCTTCGGTGAGCTCCAGGGTGGCCAGGAGGGGACGGCTGTAGGTCCGGCCGCGGCCGAGACAGTCCTGGATGGGGTGCTCGGGCGCGTCGAGCGTCAGGTCCCTCAGTACCAGGCTCACGCTGCCAAAGGTCCAGGGGAACGCGTGCCGGACGGCGGCCAGCAAGGCCACCCGGGCAGCTTGGTGGCTCGCCCGGACCACGCCGGCCAGGTCCGGGGGGCTCGGCGTGCGCCGGCCCGTCTGCAGGCGGGGCAGGGCCATGGGTGCCTCGTCGGGGAGTGTGCCACAGGTGGCCCCGTCAGCTCGTGCAGGGGCCCTCGTCCGGACTGTGAACCCCGTCCAGGAGAGGACCATGACCCGCTCCGCTCGCCAGACCGTCGGCCCCGCCACCCCCACCGCCACGACCCGCAGCCCGGTGCTGCCGACCGTGCTGGGCCTGGGCGCGATCGCGCTGACCCTGCTCACTGTGGGCAAGCTGGGCCTGGCCCTCTGGAACCGGCCGGCGGAGCCCGAGCTGCTCGACGCCCTCGCGGTCGTGCTGGACCCGTCCAAGACGGTGGTGGAGTCCGAGCGCTGCGAGGGGCTCGAAGCCGTGGCTGTCCGACACCTGGACGGCGCTCGGCAGGATGCCATGGTCGCGGTCTACGCGATGCAGGAATCGCAGACCGGAAACGTGGAGCACCTGGCCACCCTTCGCAAGGAACGCCGGGCCTTCGTCTTCGAAGACGCCCACGGCAACGAGACCGAAGCGGCGGACCGGGCCGGGTTCCTGTCGGAGCTGGACCAGCTCTGTCGGGGGCTGGCGAAGACGAACGAGAGCCCGATCAAGGAGACCCTCGAGGAGGTGTTGACCATCGTCAAGGCTGCGGGCTGCAACGACTCCACAGACCTCTGCAGCGTGATCTACATCGGCGACGGCATCGAGGACCGGGACCCGGCCATGAAGCGCCGCCTCCGTGATCGGGAGGCCACGGTCACCAAGGTCGACAACACCGGCATCCCCGTCGAGCTCTGTGGCACCGGGGACCGCAACGTGAAGAAGGCCGACGCCTACTCGCTGGGAGACATCCGCCGGGTCTGGCAGGAGGCCTTCGAGGAGGCCCCGATCGTGCTCGCAGAGTGCGCCACGTTCGAGCTCTGACGGTCAGTTCTCGCCCACCCCTGCGTCCGAACCTCAACCCCCCGCCCACAACCCCTGGAGAACGCCATGTCCGACGTCAACCCCCCCGCCGCCGCCGCCCCCGCAGACACCACCGCCCACGACCACGCCACCCACGGCCGGGTGCCCGGAGAGCGCGAGTTCTGGCGTCACACGAGCACCTTCGAGCGCTCCCTGGGCGCCATGCGCCGCAACGGCCGGGTCCAGGTGCCCGAGGACATGGCCGACGCGTACCCAGAGGAGGCCGAAGCGGCGGTCGTGGCCGTGTTCCGGGAGCGCTACGACGAAGGCCAGAACCCGGGCGACCTGCTGGCCGGACAGCACTTCCGGGATGGCCAGGAGCGCCTGCCTCGCCAGGAGCGCGAGGAGCAGGAGGCCCGGGCCCGGCTCGAGGCCGCCGAGGGGGCGCGGCCCTGCGTCAGCCGTCCCGCCAAGCCGGCGACGGCGCTGCCCGCCGCCTTGGGGTCCCTGGCGCTGACCCTGCCCCTGCTGCCCGGCTTGGTGCCTCTGGGCCAGGCCCTGGTGGGGCTGGAGTGGGGCACGGCGCTGGGCATGACGGGGGCGGGGCTGGCGGGCTCGCTGCTCGGCTGCGGTGCCCTGTGGCTGGCCCAGCTGGACGACGACCACGACGGCCTGCTGTTGTTCTGGCACATCGTCCCGCTGGCCCTGGCGGCCTTCGTGCCCAGCCTGCTGTTTCCGGGTGAGGCGATCCTCCGGGTGGGGCTGGGCGTGCTGCAGCTCGCCTTCCTGATGATCGTCTGGCTCTACGGCTGCTCGCTGGGGCCCGCGCTGCGCAAGTGGCGGGGGGACGTCGTGGCGTGGGAACTCTCGGAGGCCCGCATCGCCCGATGCCACCGAGAGGTCGCCCGGTGTCGATCCGAGGTCCAGGGCACCGAGGCCCGGCTGGAGGGACACCGGGACCAGGTCGCCCTGCGCGACGGCGAGGCCCTCGCGGCGCCAAAGGCGGTCCGCATGCTGCGCGGCGCGGCGACCGCCGGGCTCCAGGCCGGCGCCCAGGCCAACGCCGCAGACCGGTTCTCCCGGACGACCGCCGGGCCGAGTCGCCGTCAGGCCTCGCCCGTCGGCCCGTCCGGATCCTGAGTCCCACCCCCCTGACCCGAGGAGCTCCCCATGACCCCCATCCGCACCCACCTCTCCAGTCTCCCCATCGTCGGTCCCTGGTTCGCCCCCCGTCCGACCCCCGAGACCGAGCTTCCGGTCGAGACCCCCGTCTCTGAGCCCCCGACCGTGCTGGGCCACCAGACCGCAGCGCCGGACTGGGTCGAGCGGGTGTGGGCACTCGCCCAGGCGGCCGCGGCGGCGGGGCCCGTGTCCCCGGCCCAGCGGGCCGCCCTGGTGGCCCACGCCCAGGCCGAGTGCCGGCTGGCCGGTGCGCTACCCTACGACCCGGCGGCCCACGCCGTCGACGCCTGGACCGACGAACGGCGGTCGGTGCTGGTCGGACGGGTCGCGGACCTGGAGGAGCAGCTCGACTTCGCAGTGGTCCGGACCCGCGAGCGGCGGGAGGAGCTGGCGGGGCTGGGCCGGGTGCCGACCCGTCCGAGCCGGTGGGGCTTCGGCGCGGTCCTGCTGGGGGTCGCGGGTGCGGGTGCCACGGTGGCGATGGCCCTCCAGGGCATGTTCGTGGGCTTCGCCGACACGACGCTGCAGCAGCTCGTGCTCGGGGGTGGCTTCGCGGCGCTGATGCTGTCGGCCATCGTGGTCGGCGAGTGGAACGTGGCTGGGCTGCGGCGGCCCGGCGTGGCGGCCCGGAACGGGGCCCTGCTGCCCCTGGCCGGGGTCGGTGCCGCCGCCGGCTTCCTGCTGCTGCGACTGGGTGCCGGCGCTGACCCTGCCACCGCTGGAGGCTGGGCGCTGGTCGAGCTGGGCATCCTGCTCGTCGTCGGTCAGCTCAGCGCCGAGCGCGGTCGGTCCCGGGTCGCCTGGCAGGCAGAACAGCGCGAGTGGGACGAAGGGGTGCAGCAGGTCGCGGTCGCCGAAGCCTTCGAGCAGCAGTGCGCCCAGGACCTGCAGGACGCCCAGCAGATCCTCTTGGAGCTGGAGGACGGTGTCCGGGCGCGCACGCACTGGCACGGGCTCGGCGAGCACCTCGAGGCCGCGGTGCTCGCCGGGGTCGAGGCCCGGCTGCTGGGCACGGCGCCCCAGCGCCCGGTCGGCGACGAGGGCCCCTGGCTGAACAAGTAGGCGGGCCTGGCGTCAGCTTCCAGCGGCGGGCGCGTCCGGTCCACGAGTCGCGCACCTGGAGGAGACATGCCGCGAGAGACCTGCCAGACCCCCGCCCGCACCGTCGTCGAGCAGCCGCGGAGCCCCGAGACCCGGGCGCGGGCCGCGGTGTGGGTCCGACCCGGGCTGCTGCCGCTCCAGGGCTGGCCTTGGACAGGGCTCGCGGCACTCGAGCTTCGCGGGCTGCACGTGGCCACGTCGCCGGTGTCGTCGGTGACCGGGGCGGTGGTCACGCTGTTGCTCGCCACCCGGGCCACCTTGCGGCTCTGCTGGCGGGTCGACCCGACTCGGGAGCGGGTACGCCTGGGGCTGCAGGTCGAGGTGGGGGGGACCGACCCGTCGGCTGCCGAGGCCCGGACCCGGACCGTGCTGGGTGAGCTGGAGCGGGTGCTGGAGGGCCACGGGCGCCACGCGTGGTCCGCGGTCTGCGGTCCCGAGGCCCTGGAGGCGTTGTGCCACCCGCGCTTTGCGGAGGCCCGGCTCGGGGTACCCGGGCTGGGGGCCTCTCCCGAGCCGCGATTCCTCGACGAGGTGCTGGAGTTGGCCCTGGAGCAGCCGGGTCCGGTCGAGCTGAGCATCACCCTGGGGCCCGATCGCCTGGACCGCTCGGCCCGGATGGGGGTGGTCTCCGCGCAGACGGCGTCGCGGGAGGCGGCGCTCCAAGGCGTGCGCTTCCACACCCGCGAAGGGGTGTGGGCCACGCTCCTGCCCGACGATCAGGTCCAGCAGCGACTGCGGCTCGTGGCCCTGCGGGAGGAGGCGACCTGGCTGACCTCCGTGGACGAGGGCGCGGTCCAGGTGCGCATCGCGCTGGCGTCGGATGCGCCGCTGGATCGGGCCCTGCTGGCGGCCACCCGTCGGTACGCCCTGGGGCGGAAGGGCCGCTGGCTGCAGCTCACGGCGGACCAGGCGGCGGAGCTGCGGCACGGTCCCGGCACGGCCCTGGCTTGCCCGGGCATCGACCCCTGGGAGCTCGCGGTCCCCGGTGCTCTGGCCGCGGCGTTGCTGGAGCTGCCCGAGGCGGCGCCCGAGGGGGTCCCGGAGCTCGGTCCCCGGCCGCGGTCGGCGCCGGCGACGCTGCTGGCGCCGCGGGACGGGGCGCTGCTCGGCCTGGCTGCGAGCGCTGGCGGCGACGTGCCGGTGCGGCTGGCCCCGAACGATCTGGCCCGCCACCTGTGGCTGTGCGGCCAGACCGGCACCGGCAAGTCCACGGTGCTGCTGACGCTCTTGCGGGACCTGGTCGCCCGGGGCGAGGGCGTTGGCCTCATCGACCCTCACGGCGACCTGGCCGAGGAGCTGCGGGCTGGGCTGGACCGGCCGGTGCACGTCTTTGACCCGACCGACGACGACTGCCCCGGGCTGGACCCTCTGGACCACCCGGACGGCGAGGCCCGAGCCCTGGAGCAGGTGGCGTCCATCCTGTTCCAGGTCGTGTGCGCCCAGCACATGGGGCCGGTCTTCGAGCGGTACTCCCGGGCGCTGCTCACCTTGCTGCTGGCGGCTGGCGAGCCGCTCACGGAACTGTCGCGCCTGACCTGGGACGAGCGCTTCCGGCGGCGCTGCCTGCGCACCTTGCGCCGCGGCGAGGCCGCCCACGACGAGGCCCGGTGGTTCTGGCGGGGCGAGTTCAGCGACTGGGGCTACGCCCACAAGGCCTCGATGAACACCTACGTGGTGTCCAAGTTCGACGGCCTGCTGCGCTCTTCGCCCCTGCGACGCCTGGCGGGCAGGGGTCGGCGCCAGCTCGACGTGCGCGGCATCCTGGAGCGGGGCGAGGTCCTGGTGGCCCGGCTGCCGGCGGGAGAGCTGGGTCCCGTGACCGCCTGGTTCGCGGGCCTGCTGTTGCTCGGGCGGATCCAGGCCGCGACCTTCGAGCGGGTGCGTCGGCCTGAGCGCCCCCCGTTCACCCTGGCCATCGACGAGTTCCACACCCTGCTCCAGGGCTACTCGGGCTCCCACCAGGAGCGCAGCCTGAGCCCGCTGCTCAGCGAGGCTCGCAAGTTCGGCCTGCGGCTGGTGCTTGCAAACCAGTACGTCGGCCAGCTCGAGACCGGCACCCGCACGGCCGTGCTGGGCAACGTGGGCAACCTGCTGATGTTCCGGCAGTCTCAGCGGGACGCCCGGCTCCTGGTGCGCGAGCTGGGCATCGGCCTGGTGCCCGAGGAGCTCTCCCGCCTGCCGAACTTCCGCGCTGTGGCCCGAGTCCTGCGGGACGGGTCCAGCCTCGCGCCCTTCCACCTCCACACCCTTGCTCCGGAGAAGTGATGACTGCACACCGCCTCGACGCCCTGCTCCCTGGAACCCGTGCTCTGGGCCCCCGCCTGGCCGACTGGCTGGCCGGGGCGCCGGCCGACCTCTGCCTGGAGTGGCGCTTGCGCAGCCGCGAGGGGGGCCGGGTCGGACTGTGGCTGGTGGTGGACGGAGGGGCCGACGAGGTCCGGAGCCTGGGCCGCTTGATGCGGGTCAACGACACCGGTGTCTGGGCCGAAGCCCCAGCGCCTGCCCTGTTGCCGGGGCCGGTGCTTCACGCCGAGGCGCTGAGCGGCCCCCTGGAGCCCGCCGCCGAGCTGGAGGAGCTGGCACGGCTCTTGGCCCTTCAGCCGACTCCCTGCGAGCTGCGGGTGCGGTGCTCGTCCCTGGTGGGGCTGCCCAGGGACGAGGTCAGCCCGCGGCTCGGGCAGGTCGAGTCCTTGCTGCAGGGCGTGCACCGGGTGGAGGAGGGTCGCCAGACCGCGGCCGAGCTGCCTCACGACCTGGTGCTGCTGCGCCGAGAGAAGGCTGCGCTCCTGGCGGCGCTGGGGTGGCGCGAGGCCCTGGCCGAGGGCGCCCTGACGGTCCGCGTGGAGGTCCGGGGGGTGGCGGGGGCGGATCTGCTGGCCTGTGCGAGCCGGGCCCTGGTCGGCGCGGCGCGGGTGGTCTGGCGGGAGGAGCCCTGCCCGATCCCTGTGCCGGTCCCGGTGGTCGGGCGCATGCTCCGGGTCGAAGCCGACGCGCTGCCCGGCCTGCCCGTCCGGCGAGGTCGGGTGCGGCGGCTCGGCGGCCCCGCTCTGGCGGGCGCCCTGCTGGGGGAGGCCCAGGGGCGTCGCGGCCGGCGCGAGGTCCGGCTGGCCGACCCCGACCTGGCTCGCCACCTCTATGTCTGTGGCAAGACAGGCGTGGGCAAGTCCACGCTGCTGGAGACCCTGGTGAGGGACCTGGGCCGATCGGGTTCCGGGGTGGCCCTCATCGATCCCCACGGGGATCTGGTGGACAAGCTCAAGGACGACTTCGGGTGGCGACGGCGGGTGGTCTTCGACCCGCTCAGCGGCAGCTGCCCTGGGCTGGACCCCCTGTGGAACGACGGCAGCATCCGTGGTCAGGAGCGTGCGCTCGAGCGGCTCACCGCCATCCTCTGGCGACTGTTTCCGCCCGAGTACATGGGGGCGGAGTTCGACCGCCACGCCCGCGCACTGCTGCTGCCTCTCATCCACGCCGGCGAGCCCCTGGAGAGCGTGGTCCGCATGGACGCCGACGAGGACTTCCGCCGGCGCATGGTGGACCAGCTCGTCGAAGACGACCCGGTGCACGCCGAGGTTCAGCGCTTCTGGCGCCGCGAGGTGCCCCAGTGGTCCAGCAGCGAGCGCTCTGAGATGCGCGGCTTCACCCTGTCCAAGTTCCAGAGCCTGCTGCGCTCCCCGGCCATGCGGCGGGCCTGCGGTGCGGGCCGCCCCCAGCTCGACCTGGGCAGCGTGGCGGATCACCATCAGGTGCTGCTCGCCCGCCTGCCCCAGGGCGAGCTGGGCCCGGTCACCGCCTGGTTCCTGGGCATGCTGCTCATGTCCCGGCTCCAGGACGCCGTGTTCGCCCGGGCCAGCCGCCCCGCCCAGGACCGCACGCCCTTTCCCGTGGTCATCGACGAGTTCCAGAACTTCGTCGGCGGGGGCGGCTTCGGCTACACCCGGAGCGATCGGACCCTGGGCCCGCTGCTCAGCGAGGGCCGCAAGTACGGGCTGCGGCTGGTGCTGGCCAACCAGTACCTGTCCCAGCTCGACGAGGGCACCCGGGCATCGATCCTGGGCAACGTCGGCAACCTGATCGTCTTCCGGACCGGCGGCGCCGACGCGGAGCTGCTCGCCGAGGAGCTCGGCGTGCCGGCCGGCGAGCTGGTGGACCTGCCCCTCTACACGGCCGTCGCCCGCGTGCTGCGCCAGGGCCAGCGGCTGGAGCCGGTGACGCTGACGACGGTGGTGGGGGGGCTGTAGGCCCTGCAGGGCACCGGCCCACGACGCCACGAGGGCTGCCCGTGCAAGCTCTCAGGCCCTGAAGGCTCGGCAGTTGCCCCCCGACAACGCCGTCAATCCCCCCCGGCCAGCACCCCCGGACCCTCGGCGGGCACCTGCCGGGGCGGGCGCTGCCAGAGCCAGCGCAGGCCGCGGCCGGTGAGTCGCAGTGGCCAGGCCACCAGGCCGTGGCAGAGCTTCCAGATCCGGTCCCAGGCCCGCAGCGCCAGCTTGGCCTTGAGCTCTGCCCAGGCGCTCTTGCCCATCAGCGTCCGAGCCACCAGGCCGACCATGCTGCCGAGCATCCAGGCGAGCACCAGCAGCGCCAGCCACCAGGGCAGGGCTCCGATCAGGGCGGGCAGGAACGGCAGCAGGAGGAGGCTGAGCAGGAAGCTCCCCAGCAGAGCCTTGGCCTTGCCCATGGGCACGAGGCCCAGCATGAGCGCCAGGGCGATGCCGACGATGACGAGGGGGGCGGCCCCTTGGGGCAGGAAGGAGGCGGCGAGGTGCATGAGGTTCATCGGGTGCTCCGTGGTTGTGGGTCCTCGCCGGTCGGACGGGCGCAGGCGCGGAACCTGACGGGTCCCTTCCGTCAGGTCCTGGAGACCGGCCCGTCCGGCACATGACACCTCCTCCCGGAGTCCCCGATGACCGCACGCCGCAACCACCGCCGCTTCCTGCTCCTGGCCCTGGGCCTGGCCCTGCTGGTGCCGTCCACCGCCGATGCCCGGAAGAGCCGGGTCGTCTATCACGCGACCAAGAAGGCCTACCAGGGCATCGCCAAGAGCG
>Ga0209992_10004972_pt1 | contig 10096 bp, 9 predicted proteins | sample 2SBtaG_2_FD_182564 | JGI IMG/M metagenome (GOLD analysis project Ga0209992, IMG submission 182564) | Deep subsurface microbial communities from Kolumbo volcano to uncover new lineages of life (NeLLi) - 2SBTROV12_ACTIVE470 metaG (SPAdes)... | ecosystem: Environmental > Aquatic > Marine > Volcanic... | reverse complement strand
ATAGTGATGCAACTCCTTCAGCTACTGGTGAAGATGCTGCTGTTGGTCCTAATGACACTGCTGACTGGCATCAATTTACTATTGATAGCACACCAGCAACATTCTCTTCTGCACAAACTGGTAAATTCTGGGATACATCCCTTTCAACACCAGCAGAAGGTTCTGACAAAAATACAAGTGTTGTACTTATATTCAACGAAAACATTGACGGAACAACTGTTCAGGCAAGTGACTTCTTAGTTGATGGTGTACAACCTGTATCTGCATTCCATACAACAAGCGCTAAGACCAAAGTTTACTTAGAACTTGGTACTGCTATTGCTGCAGACAAAAAACCTGTTGTTAAAATGGGTGCTGCTGGAGCTGTAAGTGACTTAGCTGGTAATACAACAAATACTGGTTCAGTTACAGCAGCTGACAAGATTTCTCCAACGTTCACAGTGACTTTGGACGCAACTCTTACTAAGAAAAATGTTGTAGTAACAGTTTCTTCTGATGAACCAATCTCAGGTGCTCCAATAATTAATGTTGGTGCATTAAAGGGCGGCGCATCCTCAAGTCTACCAGTAACTAACTCAAATCTATCCTCACAGGTAGCTACTAGTACTTCTTGGACTGGTAAATACACTGCAGGAGCAACTTACGAAGGTAAAGTTGGTGTTGTGGTTACCGGTAATGATATGAATGGTAACTCTGGAACCGCAGGTAACAACACCATGGGTGCTGCTACACTATCTGCTGATCAATGTAATGCTGCTCATGCTAGCTACAGTTCCGACTGTAAGTTCACAAGCACAAAGAACATTGTATTTACATCAGACACTACTATGAATGATGCTACATACACATCTGGAAACGTTTCATTAAATGATACATCTCCAGGCGCTAATGTAACTAACGCTGCACCATACATTACAGCTACATTTGATGAAGCTGTCACAGTTACTGCTGCTACATTCGACTTGAAGTCAGCTACTACTCCTGCTGACGTACTTGCCGGTGGTAGTTTATCAACTGATGGTAAGAAATGGATTTACAAAGCTGAAGGATTAACTGTTGGTTCTGAATACAAAGTCAACATTACATATGCTGATGCTGCTGGTAACGAAGATAAGAACATAGATGCAGTTTTGACAATCAAAGCTATATCTGATACTTCAATACCATTGAATCCAGGTAGTAACTTAGTTTCAATGCCTGTTGATCCTGCTGATACAGCAATCAACACAGTGATTACATCAAGTGCTGTTTCCGCTGTGAGTACCTATGATAATGGTGCTTGGATTACAGCTACAAGAAGTGGTGATTCACTCTCTGGTGCATTAACCACAATTGAATCTGGTAGAGCATACTGGGTAACAACAACCGACTTTACTCCAATTAAGACTGCTGTTGTAACACAGGACGCTGGTGACACCCCTCCAACTGTTGCAGTTGAAGAAGGTTGGAACCTACTTCCAGTGATTAATATCACAAATACCAATGCTTCAATTGGTAATTCCCTAACTGCTGATACATACTTCGGTAGCATCAGCTGGGTAACTGCTTACAGCTACAGTCCTGTAACAGATGTATGGAGTAAGATTACTCCTAACACCTTTGCTACTGTTACTGTTGGTGCAGGATACTGGGTATATGCCGATGCAGCTGGTACACTTGTTCCTTAATTGACAAACATATAAGTGATAATATTAAGAGGGAACCTAATTGGTTCCCTCTTTTTATTTGGGTCTTTTTAAAAAATATATTATAATCACTATCATCCAATTAATTCAGATAAGATAAACTATGGTTAAAAAGAAAGATTACTATGAACTTCTTGATGTCTCTCGTAGTGCATCAGAAGAAGATATAAAAAAGGCATTTAGAAAATTAGCGTTAGAATATCATCCAGATCGTAACAAAAATCCGGATGCAGCTGATAAGTTTAAAGAAATTAATGAAGCTTACCAAGTTCTTTCTGACTCTGATAAACGTTCAGTATATGATCAGTACGGCCATGCAGGATTAGAGAGTAATGGTTCTGGACAATCTGGTTTTAGTGGTTTTGGTGATATTGGTGGCTTTGGTGATATTTTTGATACTTTCTTTGGTGGTTTTGGAAGTCGTCAACGTTCCAGAAAACGTCGTGGCGATGATCTTGAACTCACCAAAAACATTTCCTTTGAAGATGCGGCATTAGGTGCAGATATTCCAGTCAAACTTGATCGTCGTGAATTTTGCCAACAATGCGCAGGAAAAAAAATGGAACCTGGCACTAATATTTCTACATGTGGATCATGTGGTGGTACTGGACAAATCAAACGTAGCCAATCCAGCCTTTTTGGTCAATTTATGCAAGTAGCTGAATGTTCGGCCTGTAGTGGTTCTGGTGAGTTAATCGAAACTCCATGTAAACCATGTAAAGGGAGAGGATATGAGAGACAAATCCGCGATTTAAATATCAAGATCCCTGCTGGTGTCGATGATGGATCAAGGATCCGTTTAACAGGCGAAGGTGATGTTGGTGATGCAGGTCAACCTGCAGGGGATTTATATATTCTTTTACAGGTTTCTAATCATAAATTATTTAAACGAGAAAATTTCAATTTACACTATACCCTCAATCTATCCTTTCCAGAAGCTGCACTTGGTACAAAAGTTAATATTCCTACATTAGAAAAAACTATAGATTTAAAAATTGATCCAGGTGTTCAAACAGGTAGCTTGTTTCGTATTAGAGGTGAAGGTGTTCCTATGTTAAATAGAAAAGGACGGGGAGATTTACTTGTTGAAATAGTTGTAAGTACACCTAAAAAGCTAAATAAAGATGCAAAAGAACTATTCAAACAACTTGCAGAGCATCTAGACATACCTCTTGATTCAAAAGAAGGCTGAATGTGACATCCTCTCAAAAAGAATGGATAGAATTAACAATTCAGACCAAAGATGAACTGATAGAACCTCTTACTGAACTTCTAAGAAAATATTCATTACCTTTTGCTGTTGCATTATATGATAAGGGAGAGCGTCTTTCAGAAATCTTTGATGTATCCGATTTGGTAAGAGTGTATACGTATATTTCTGTTGATTCTAAGTCTCAAAATATACGTGAAATGTTAGATGTTGGTATAAAAGTCCTTAGTATAATCCACGAGACTTCAATTATTGAAGAAAAACTTGTTAATAAGGATTATTGGGAAAAGATATGGAAAACTCATTTTTCGATACTACCTATACTAGACAAACTTGTGATTAAACCAATATGGCAAGAACTACCGGATAAAGATAATCGTATTGTGATTAATTTAGATCCTGGTATGGCATTTGGAACTGGTCATCATCCAACAACTAGAATGTGTCTTGAAGAACTATCTAGACAAAATTTATTAGAGAAGGATGTACTCGATATAGGTTCGGGTTCTGGTATTCTTTCGATAGCAGCTGTTAAGCTAGGCGCATTATCTTCTACTGGTATAGATATAGATGAGAATGCAACGGATTCCTCATTAAATAACATTAAAATGAATGGGGTATCAGAAAGCATTACTATGAATACTGGAGTTTTAGAAGATATTGATACTAGAAATAAATATGATGTTATTGTTGCTAATATTACGGCTCAGGTAATTATTGGATTGGTTCCTTCGATAAGTAGGTATTTAAAACCAAATGGATTGGTAATTACATCAGGTATTTTATCAGAACTTTTTTCTGAAGTAGAAAATACATTTGCACAATCGGGGTTTGTAACGAATACTTCTATTACTTCAGGTGATTGGTCTTTAGGAGTATTTTCTTACTCTTAAATAGTAAAGAACGAATATACAAAATATATTCCCATTAGGCAAAGAAATATTCCACAGAATAACAAAAGATAGTGATAAATTTTATTCGATAAAAATTTGAACCCAGATACTAAAATTAGAGATACGGCAGTATACCAAACTATATCTGCAAGTATATGTCCAATATACATACTAGCAATTCCTAAAACACCTTGATCAGACGCATTAATAATCAATGTGGCACCAATAGTTACCCACCAGATAAACCAATAAGGATTACTCAGACTTACTAGGGCACCTTGAAGAAGTAAGGTTTTAGAATTTAGGTTTGATGTTTCGTTCGTATCGTTTAAATCTACTTCTTTATTCGAAATTATTGTTTGGATCCCTAATATGATGAGCATTATGCCTCCGAATAAACTTATAGTTTTAGCTATAAAATTGGAGTCAAATACTTGATTGATACCTATCGATATACCAATGACAACAAATAACTCTAGTATGGAATGCCCTATAGCAATAAGTGGACCAGCTTTCCAACCATTGTGTAAAGTTTCTTTTATACTCAGGGCGAGTAATGGACCAGGAGAAGCTGCACCTGAAAACCCTATAAGAAGTGAACCAAAGAATATAGTTAGTATTATAAATTGATCTTCCATAAATTATTCAGCAGTGAGTTCTCTATCCATTAATTCAGAAAACGCATCCATTGGAGGAAGGTTTTCAAATATAATTCGGTAAACCATAGAGGTTATGGGCATTTCTATATTTTTTGATTGCGATATTGAATATATTGCTTTTGTAGTATTTATACCTTCTGCGACATTCGTCATATTGTTAGTAATCGACTCTATATTATTACCTGTTGCCAATTGTTCTCCGACATGCCTATTTCGACTGTAGGCACTTGATATTGTGGTCATTAGGTCACCAATCCCTGCGAGTCCATAAAACGTTGATTCTTGGGCATTGTAGGCCATTGCAAAGCGTTTAATTTCAGCAAGTCCTCTTGTAACGAGGGCTGATTTGGCATTATTCCCGAAGTTTAGCCCATCTACTATACCAGCTGCGATCGCAATTATATTTTTTAAGGATCCACATAATTCTACTCCAGCTACATCTGAGCTTCTATATACACGAAACGTTTTGGTAGTGAGTAAATTTTGAATATTTTGTGCTGTTGTACCACTCATACTTGCTATTACTGAAGAGGCAGGGAGTCCATTTGCAATTTCTTTTGCTAGGTTTGGACCAGATAAGACTGAAAACTTCGTACTCAGATCATGGCTAATATATTCAGAAGCTACTTCGCTCATACGTTTATTTGTTTCAATTTCAATGCCTTTTGTTGCACTAATAAGTATATGAGTATCATTAAGATAATTTGTGATGTTAATAATATTTTCTCTAAACGTATGAGAAGGAACTGCTAATAAAATATACGTCGAGTTTTTTATACAAGATTCCAAAGAATGCTTTATGGTTATACTTCTGGGTAAATTTATACCCGGTAAATGTTTTTTATCTTCTCGGTTATTTTCAATTATATGAGCTTCATTTTCCGTTCTAGCCCATATATCAACAGGTATATTTTTGTTAGCAATTAAGCAAGCTAGTGTTATTCCCCAACTTGTTGTACCAATAACAGTTACCTTATTTTGTGGATCTGTCACACTTTTTCTCCAAATTTTCTTTCATTACCGTTTATTAACCTTCGAATATTTTCATGATGTTTAATGACTAATAATGGGCCAACAACTAATGCGTAAATATAACTATAGTCATTTATCTCTGAAATAGATTGTACAATAAGAATTATCATTGCAACTATTGCTCCAAATATAGATCCCAGCGATACATATTTTGTGGTAAACAAAATAGGTAGAAATGTTAAAATTGCCGCCAGCGCTGAAAGAGGATTTAACACCGCTGCTATTCCTACAGCTGATGCAACACCTTTTCCTCCTTTGAAACCAGCAAAAATAGGCCAATTATGTCCAAAAATAATTGCGATTCCACATATAGCAATAAGGATTGCATTGTTTGAATTAATTTCATTTATGAGCATTATGCAAAAAATTGGGATAGCCCCTTTGAGAAAATCTAGAACAAGGACAAGTATTGCTGATTTTGTACCTAGTATCCTTAATGCATTCGTAGCTCCGGTAGATTGGCTTCCATGTTTTCGTATATCTATTCCGGATTTAACTTTTCCTATTATTAAACCTACTGGAATGCTCCCTACAAGATAAGTAATAGGTACTATTAGTAATAGCATTTGTTGATTCATTTTGTAACCTTAGTAAAATATTAAATTAAGGTGAGTCCATTGAAAATCCAACTCTTTTCGCATTTGGTTTTCGATATATCGTTTGTAGGAGAAATGTATGAGATTAGTATCATTCACCTTAAATTTGAAAGTTGGTGGATTAATATTATCCTGAACGACATTTCGAATGACTAAAGATCGTTTACCTTTATGTGGTATTTGATGAGAACCAACAATATCCCATATTAAATTCGATAAGGTTGATTGTTCTATTCTTCTCATTCTTTCCTCATGAATTATTAAAACAGTGTCTAAAATATCATCGATACCTGTATTTTCTTTGGCAGATATGAAAAAGATAGGTGCATATGGAGCAAAACCAAAATGAGTATTTACAGCATATGATAGTTCTTCTTTCTCTTCATTAGAAAGTAACTCAGATTTATTTACTGCAATAATAACCCCTTTAAATGATTCGATTGCAAGGCCAGCAACATGAGTATCTTGAGCAGTAATTGGTTCTTCTGCATCAAGAAGAATACAAACTATATTTGATCTTTCTATTGCTTGTTCAGATCTTATAACTGAAAATTGTTCTATTCCAGGCTCGACTTTACCCCTTCTTCTAATACCAGCAGTATCAATAAGGTTTATGGATGTATTTTTATATTCAAATAAAGTGTCTATTGCATCACGCGTTGTGCCAGGAATTGGAGAAACAATAGACCGAGATTCTTGGGTTATTGTGTTTACCAATGTTGATTTTCCAACATTGGGGCGACCGATAATTGAAAGCGATATTGATGATTGATCAAATTCGTTGTTTGTTTCATTTTGTGGAACTAATTCTGCGATTGATTGTTTTAGATCGCTAATTCCGTGGTTGTGATATGCACTTATGGATATAGGGGAACCTATACCAAGTGAATAAAAATCGTTTGATAATAATTCTGATTTTGGTGTATCAGCTTTATTAGTGATTAATATTATCGGTGTTTCAGTTTTTCTTAGCACATTAGTTAAATCTTGATCAATTGGTGTAGGACCTTCATTTACATCAGTGACAAATAGAATCACTGAAGCTATATCTATTGCAAATTCAGCTTGAGACTGGATTTCTGATTGTAAAACATCAGAGCTAGCAGAAATACCAATACCCCCAGTATCAGTTAATAAGAATCGTTTATTTTCAATAGTTACTGGTGTAGTTATACGATCTCTTGTTGTTCCAGATTCTTCTGCTATAACAGCAACTTTCTTTCCTGCTAGACGATTAAAGAGTGTTGATTTTCCTACATTAGGCCTTCCCACTATAGCTACAATTGGAGTGTTCATAATATTAATCTCGATTATTTAAATAAATATTCCATTGCTGCTCTTTGAGCATGAAGTCTGTTTTCTGCTTGATCAAAAACTACTGATTTTTTGTGATATAAAAGATTTTGAGAAATTTCCTCACCATGATGAGCAGGTAGTGGATGCATTAATATTGCATTATCTTTGGCAGAATCTAAATCCTTTTCAGTTATTTGATAATTCTTAAAAGCATTTTTTCGGATTTCTGATTCTGATTCTTGCCCCATACTTGTCCATGCATCAGTGTAAATCACATCTGCAGCTGCCATAGCTTTTTGAGGATTTATTTCATGAATTATAGATTGGTTAATTGTTTCGTTATCAATTGTTAGTTTGTATTCATCGGGAGATGAAGAAATAAAAGGCATTCCCATATGATAAGCACCACAGGCTAAACTTCTAGCAACATTGTTGCCATCACCAATATATGCAATTGTAATATCTTGTAATGTGCTAAATTTTTCTTGTATTGTTACCAAGTCTGCAAGAGTCTGACATGGGTGCTCTTCATCTGACAAAGCATTAATAATCGGAATCGTTGAATATTTAGCAAATTCAGTGAGAGTATTGTGTGAAAAAGTACGTGCAATAAAGGCATATATATATCGCGATATTACATTTGCTACATCGCGAATTGGTTCTCGAGATCCTACTCCAATATTATCTTTATCGAGATAAACAGTCGTGCCTCCTAATTGTTTTACACCGATTTCAAAGCTTAATCGAGTTCGCAAAGAAGGTTTTTCAAACCAAATACCCACTGTTTCATTTTCTAATAAATCATTGAATGGCATAGGTTTGCTAGAAATGGCACGAGTAATTATGGATGATATTTCAGAACCATTTAAATCATTAATACTGAGTAGATGTTGTACTGTCATTTTTTTCCTTAATTAAGTTATAGAATTTATAACTATAAGACAATAAGTATTTAGTTTAATAATTCTTTTGTCAAATATAGTATTTATCATAGTGAACCTATATATAAGTTAGATTTAATTTTTGTTATGATTATCAAACTTATATTAGAAGTTCGAGGTTAAGTCTCAAGGAGAATATAATGGCAAAAAAAAGATGTTTATTAGAAATGGGAATGGGCACTGATTTACACGGTAAAGATTATACTAAAGCTGCACAGAGAGCAGTGAGAGATGCACTATGGCATAATAGTGTTTCTTTCCCAGGAATTTTTGCCGATGGTGCTAATTCAATGTATGTTGATGTTACAATTGCGGTTCCTGAACCAGATCAGGTTAATGGCGATGAAGTTTTATCAGTATTACCGTATGGAATGAAATCAATTAACGTAGTTCAGGGTGGATTAAATGTTCCTAGTCCAGATGGTACTGATGTAACCATAATTGCTAATGCTGCGGTTATTGTTAGCTTAGAAGTAGAATAATTCTTTATTCAATGTCAGGGGGTTAGTATGTCTTATATGATTAATCATATACATATAAAAACAGATGATCCAGATAAAGTTGCAGAATGGTATGTAGAAGCATTTGGTTTTGAAATTATAAGTAGAAGAGTGAGGGACTTTAACCCTAAATTAATGGATTACTTTATTGTTACTCAATCCAAGGATGGAACAAGAGTTAATATCTCTGGTGCTAGATCAAACGAAACATTACCGGAAATTGGTTCAGGTGTACATGAGGGGCTTGAACATTTTGGTATAACAGTCCCCAATATCAATGAAGAACTTGAAAGATTACAAAAATTGGGTGCTGTAGTTTTAGAACAACCCATAGAAACTCCTGAAGGTGCTTTTTTGGCTTTTATACAAACACCATATGACAAGTCACGAGTAGAGATAGCCCAAGTTCCGAATTCAATATAATTAGCTTGTTATTTATCCCAGAGGTGTTCTTTTAAAGCATCTTCATTTAAGTCTGTTCCCCATCCTATTCCGGAAGGTGTTTTCATGTATCCATCAGAAATATCAGGAATATTAGTAACCAAGTCATCTTTCCAAGAAACTTGATCAACATCAATTTCCATAATTTTTATGTTTGGTAAGACAGCACACAAACTTGCACTTATAAAGCTTGAAAGATGACTGTAATAATTATGTGGTGCAACATTGAACTGGAATGTTTCTGCTAAATCTCCTACTTTTTTACCCTGCGAAAAGCCCATCCACGGTACATCAATCATAAATATATCTGCAGATCTTGCTTGAAAATATGGTAAATATTCCTGCATAAATAATAGATTTTCTCCTGAACAAATGGGTATGTTTATTGCATCTTTTAATTCCCGTAATGCATCAGGTTGATACATATCAATTTCGAGCCACATAAGGTTATATTTTTCCACTACTTCAGCAATACGTTTGGCACTTTCTGGTTTTACATGAAAATTGAGATCTAAATTAATATCAATATTTTCTCCAACTGCGTCACGGAATGTTCCAATTTGATTATCAATATGAGTTAATATATCTTTGGGAATTACGCCATCAGTACTGCCTATCGGGCCTGCAAATCCACCTCCCCAGGTTTGGGCAGGTTTACCTGGAATAATTATATTTGTTTTAAATGCAGTATATCCTTTTTCAATCACTTCTTTTCCCAGGTTATAGATATCCTTGAGTGATTCTAAAGGTGGGGTATTACATAGTTCGTAATTTCTAGCACGATATGTTCCACAATGAGACCAATATAATCGTACATGTTCCCGAGTTGGGCCTCCAAATAAT
>Ga0209992_10004969_pt1 | contig 10108 bp, 7 predicted proteins | sample 2SBtaG_2_FD_182564 | JGI IMG/M metagenome (GOLD analysis project Ga0209992, IMG submission 182564) | Deep subsurface microbial communities from Kolumbo volcano to uncover new lineages of life (NeLLi) - 2SBTROV12_ACTIVE470 metaG (SPAdes)... | ecosystem: Environmental > Aquatic > Marine > Volcanic... | reverse complement strand
GTTGGTGTTATAATTTTGATGATCATCTATTTAATTGGAAAGTATACTTGTTTTGTTGCAAGACAAGAAAATTATGCGAGATCAAGATCTCATTCCATCTTTGATCACATTGAAAGGACAACCCTAAAAATAGCTACTATTGTTATTGATAAAGGACGAAAAATCAAGAAAAGTTTATCTTTAAGCAGAGAATTGAGTGAAGAGGAGGAACGGACAGTAAAAGAAATTACAACTTCAAGAAGAAATCAGGCAGTCTTTGTCAAGATCAAGATTGCTTTTGTGTTCTTCCAAGTCATTTTATTGTTCCAAGAAGTTTATCTCATCACTTATCCTCCTCCCTACCTTGAATTTTTGGATTTTATTTCAATCTTTCGATTGGATCTCTTCACAGTTGCTAAGATGGATTGTGTTATTTCAGGAGGATATTTATCCAATCTTTTGTTCTCCACCACAATTCCAATTGGGATCTCATTCTTTCTGTTTGTTGGATGGATTGTTTCAAGAAGCAAGTTTGGGAAAGATACAAGACAATTTAAGATCATTGAGAACACCGTGTTCAATATTTTCATCATTTTAACTTATATTTTATTCCCTTCCTTATGTACTACCATCTTTTCATCCTTTATTTGTGAGGATTTCGATGATGGATCTTCTTATTTGAGAGCTGACTATTCAGTGGATTGTGATTCTTCAGATTATACTTTGATTTACTCCCTAGCCATCATCATGATCTTTGTTTATCCAATTGGAATCCCTTTGATGTATTTTATTATGTTATACAAGAATAAGGATCAACTGGAGCCTATGAAATTTGATCCTGACATGGTATTAGGTCAAGCTGTTCTGCAAAGAGAAAGGGATGTGAATCATCTCAAGTTTTTGTATGATGCCTTCCTTCCAGAGTATTATTGGACAGAGGTGATGGAATGTATGAGGAAGTTGTTGTTGACAGGATTTGTGGTGTTTTTCTATGAGGGATCAGGACTTCAGATCTTTTCTTCAATGATCATTTCCATGATATTTGTTGTAATCTTTGCTGTGATTAAACCTTATCTCATGCCATCCAACAACACTTTTGCTATCTTTGTTCATTTTCAGATCACCTTCACTTTGGCTTGTACATTGTTATTGAGGATGGAAGAATTAACTTCTGCTTCCAACAAATCCTATCTCCAGTTTTCCTCCGATTCTTTATCTTGGGCTTTGCTTATCTCCAACCTTTCAATCCTGATCATTGGGTTGTTCTTGATTGGAAGAGCATGTTTCGGATCCAATGAAGGTGATTTCTTAGATGTTGGGTTTGATGATCGATATCATTTGAATGATGAAAAGAAGGATGATATTGATCTTCCTGACCAGATTTTTAATAAAGACAAGAATTTGTATAATCATCCTGGACACCTCCCACCTCTCTACACTGAGAACATTCCACCTCCTCCTATTGATAATGATGGAACACGTATTCATAATAACAACAATAACAATCAATCCTCCTCACGGCGATCTTCTTCCAACACGTCCTCTCAGCAGGATCCCAATAGCTTGTTTATGGAAGAAAAGATTGAAATGACCAATATCCTCTTTGAGGCGAATAATGGGAGTGGAGATAGAAAAGCAAAGAAAAAAGTGAAGGAACAATTTGAGCTTTTTTAAAACAACCACAATCACAGACAGAATCATAAGAAGACTCTCAAAAAGTTATCAAATTAACATGAAAACCTTCATTTTCCATCACTAAACCAACCATCAGTCATTCTTTCATTATCATTTTATTATTTTTCCCAAATAATTTCTTTTTAAAGAAAACAAACAACGAAAGAAAAAATTAACAAGAAGAACCACAAAAAAAAGACAGAAATGAAACAAATTCAAAATTCTTTAAAAACTTATTTTGTCACAAACTCATTCTGATTTCTTTTTTTTCTTTTATGTGTTAAAAATTATTGATTCTTTTTTAATGATTTTTTTTTCCTTTGAGAGGCAGATAATCATTTTATCAAATGTTATTTTCTTCTTCTCTTTTCTTTCCTTTCTTTTGATTGAATTTTTTCATTGATTGTTTTTTTTTCTTTTTCAACCATCATCATCATCAGAAGAATCAGAAGGAGAGGAGATATCGATCAAATTCTCATATTTCTGCTTCTCCTTCTATTCCAAAAAAACATCACAAAAAAACAAGAATGAATCCCAATATCATATTAAAAATTGAAGCAAAATACTGAGTATATCATAAAACAAATTGAATCAAAATAAAACAACTAAACTAAACCTTGGATGGAGAAGAAGGCTTCTTCCTCTTTTTCTTCTTTGATTGATCATTGTCTCCTTCATCATCTTGATCGCTATCTGAAGGAGAAGAAGCTTGATCAGAAGAAGAAGAGCTTGAAGAGGATGGTGGTGGAACATAACTTTCCATCTCTTTCTTATATCTCTTCTTATCCTCAACAGCCTTCTCTTCAAATACCTATTTTGATTTTTTGATTTTTGATTTTTTGAATTTGAAAAAAAGAATGATATCATATCAGAAATAATTTGAAAAATGAGACATGAAATTAAGAAATTAAGAAATGAGAACATGTTTATCAGAACGAAATAAAGAAAGAAATTAAATAAGAACATGTTTATCATCAGCTGTCAATTCCTTCCATTTTACACCCACTAATTTGGACAATTCACCAAATGGTAACTCAGGATTCTTCTCCTTCAATTCTAAAAATCACACAACAAAATCAATAAATCAATCAACCAATAAATCAATCAAAAAATTAAGAACTTGGTCTATTTTCCATCGAAAAGAAGAAGAATGAAGATTTTCCAGCTTTTGGTTTGTTTGGATCCTTCTTCTTCTTCTTTTTCTTCTTCTTGCCCTTTTTTTGATTTTTCTTTGAAGTTTTTTTACTCTCTGATTTTTTGGATGGTGATGATCTCCTCTTCCTCTTTTTCTTCTTTCTCCTTTTATTCTTCTGAGATTCCTCATCTCCTTCATCTTCATCCACCATAACCACACTATTATCTGAATCTTGCCCTGAATCAGATGAGGAGGAAGAGTTCACATAATCATCATCCTCTTCCTCCTCATCATCATCACTTAATCCATCAGCATCCATCATTTTCATCTCCTCATTGAACTGATCCAATACTCTAGAAGATCTCGAAGAAGAAGAGGAGGTGGAGGGAGCACTCGTTTCAATAATTGTCACCTTCTTCCCATCCAAAAAGTTTTTGATCAATTCCACTTCATCATACCGAATTGCTTTGAACAACACCTCATTGGAGGAGCTTGAGGAGGATGAGGACATTCTACTCATTTTCATGATAATCTTAAGATCAAAGGATTGGGAGGAAGAGTGGAGTCTTAGGAAGGAAATATGATCAATTTGATTGTAGGCGATGATCAAGGTTGGTTTATGAATAAAAATTAAAGATCGAGTTAAGAAATAAAGTAATCCTTCATTAGATCCAAGGGAGGTTGCCACACAATTATTCTCCTCCAATGATTTAAACGTATCAGGCACAAAAACTGATTTTTTCCCAATATATTTGATATATTTTGAGACTAAAACAGAAAAGGGACCTGTCATGACTTGATTGATTTTTCCTTCATATTTCTCTTTTAGTTCATCCTCTGATAATGAAGTGTTGGAAAGTGGGATTGTTGTTTGGGTTGTTGTTGCATTTAAGATGATATTTGCATACCTCTGCTTCCCTTGTCTAACAGGCCGCTTTAAGCTGATTAAAACAGCATCATGTGATCCAGTTGGTAGAGGTAATTTGAACGCTTTCTCAACATCCTCCCATCTTACTTTATGATCATAAGAGGCTCCATGTAATCTCATGAAAGAATCATACATTTCTATCCCATACCTCCCTCTAGGAATTGAAAAAGTACAGATATCAAAGGGAAGTTCAACCACTCTTTCTTCCCCACCCCCACTTCTCATCTATAAATTCAAACCAAACAAAGAATGAAAGAAATAGTGAAAGATCAGAAATTAAAAAGAAAAGATCTTAAAATTTGAAAATTCAAAACTGGTGCTGATTGCATGATTAAAGAATGGAAGGAGTGTGCAGGTGTGGTGATTTCTCCATCTTCTTCATCCTCCTCCTCTTCCTCCTCCATCTTTATGTTATGAGTAAATCCCAATCTCATTTCAATCAAACAATCTTCATTTCCTCCCATCGTCTCCACCTCACTAAACTGCAATTCAACCTACCAACATCAACACAATTTTAGATATCAAAAAGAGGGTAGAATTGAAGAGGGTTGAGGGGGGATCAGTTAAATCAAAAGTGTTTTTTCTTTTTTGTTCTCATCAAAAAAAATTGAAATGTTCAGAGAGAAGATTAGTTCATTTTTTGGTTTATCATCATTTCCATCAAACACAATCAACAAAAATGGATTAAACAACTAACCTCATTGTTCTTAGCTGTCCTAGGCACAACACATTGTGTGATAGTATCAAGAGGGATCTCAAAAGCTTTCTGATCCTCCACGAAAAAGTTGATTTGAGCATCTAACCCAAAAAAATAGGAAATTTAAAAAACAAAAAATCTTTCTTTTTCAAATTTCTGAACTTACCATCAACTTTCACATCCCCACAATTATGTCCAACAGAACTTATATCCTCTGGTTCTATATCTTTGTTATAACTAACAGAGAAATGGGTTGATAAGTCCTCTAAATCTCCCTTGGAAAATCCTTCCAATCTCACAATTTCATCACTCTATCAAAAACAAATCAAACTTTCGACCATTAAACAATCAGCAAACACCTCAATTTTACTTTTATTACATCCTTCAAATCAAATATTAGCAACCTTGAGTTGTAACTTCAGATGTCCGTTCATTCCAAACAAAGTCCAGAAGCAATTTGAAATTTCATCTTGCTCAATAGTTTTGCTAAGTCCACTGGACATATCATTGAATGTTAAAGATTCATCTCCTAGCGATAAACTCCCAACACCTAGTCCATTAAAACCAATATCTTCAAAATCTGTCATGTTTCAAGAGAGATAGGGCCGATTCAATTCAATTTTCATTTTTCATTGGTCTGAAATCACATTGAATTGATTTTTAAATTAATTTCTTCCATTTTATTTGGATGTTTATAAGGAATATTATCTAATAATGTTAATTTTGCTATCTCATATTCTATTCTTATCATCAAATCAAAGCCTTTTTTAAAAATGTCACAAAATTGATTTTCATAAATTCGTTTCAAAATTGGTGTAGGAACGTAATTTTATTCCGTTTGACCACTTGGATTCAATGGGAGTGTAAGTTGTTATTTTGTGAATGGTCTCTTTCATTGTCATTTTGTGTAGTTTCAAATCAGGGAGAGTTTGTGTTGTTTTGAGGGGAAAGCATGCTGGAAAAAAGGCAATTATCGTCAAAGGTTTGGACAATTATAGATCCCACCCCCCACTTAATCTTATCTTATCTTCATTGTTAGGCTTTGAGGAGGGTAGTAGTAGCCATAAATTTCCTCATGCTCTTGTAGCTGGGATTGAAGGTCATCCTCGTTCAATCACAAAATCCATGTCCAAGAAAAGACGAGTTAGGAGGTCCAAAATCAAGCCTTTCATCAAGTGCATGAACCTGAATCATGTTATGCCCACTCGATACCAAGTTGATTTTGACATGAAACGGATGGTAAGCATCGATTCTATCAAGGGGGAGGCCCGAAAGTCTTCCAAGAAAGTGCTCAAGAGATTTTTACAAGAACACTATGCCAAGCAACAAATCGCAAAGAACACAAAGAAGATCAATGCCAAGCAGTTCTTCTTCAAGAGATTACGATTCTAAATTGCCCTTTTTTTTTGTTTTTGAAAACATATCACAATAATTCATCCTTCCATTGAAAAAGAAGAAGAAATCTCTTTCTTTTTGGAAATGATTTTTTGTTGTTTTGTGTGTCAAAAAAAAAGAGAGAGATAATTAAAATATGAAAAGATACCTTCCAAATTCTAGCTATCATTCTCCTAATATGGTTTTTGTTAGTCTATTAAATTTTATTATTCTACCATTCTCTCTCATTTTTTGACCAAATCATGAAAATGAAATTGAAATTGCAATTGCCTCTTTTTATAAAAAATCATGTCTCTTCTTCTCTTTGATTTTCTGCTGTTTTTTTTATAAATCTAATTCTTCAAATTTTATCTTGGATGAGCTGAGTAAGTTGCTTTATCTGTTCCTCCAACCCCTCTAATCGTTTATCCATAACAACCTTCTCATCCTCCTCTTGCTGTTGTTTGACAGAAAAATTGGATTTGGATTTTATGAGTTTATGCTTCTTGGCTGATGCTTGTTTGGACATTGTACGTTTTATCAACCTCTCATCCACACTCCTCCTCCTATTTCCAACTCCCCTTTTCTTATTTTTCTCCTCCTTTTCCTCTTCCTCTTTCTCTTGTTGGTCTGTTTTGAATGAGCTCATATCATCTTCAAGAAAGTTGGGATGTCCCATGATCCTCACTCCATCCTTCCTCAACTTCTCATATGTAGGCCAATCTTCTTTCAAAAACACAAATATCAAGTCAGAGATGGACAATGGGGTTGAGGGGAGGGGGGCTGTGTGAACAAAAGCTCTTTGATTGTCCACTGTCATGGATTGGGATTGGACTGAAAAATGATCTTTAGAATTTGAAGAAGAAGAAGAAGATGATGGTGGTGGTGAAGAGATATAATGATAAATAGCAAAGCAAAGAGCATCATATTCCTTCAATAAGAATGAATACAAACACCCAAAGTTCCTTTCATATTCTCCATTTTCGATTCTCTCCAAGAATTGGATAGGAATTGAGATTTGAACTAATTTTGATTGATAGAGCATAGCCTCACTTGCTACCATCTTATTCTCCCTCCTTCTCTGCTTCTTCCATCGTTTCTCAGCCTCCTCATATTCATCATTCTCAAAATAGTCAGCCCAATTTTTCTCTTCCTCCTCAGAATCTGAATCAGAATCGCTTGATGAAATATCATCCATTGAAGAGGAAGAGGAAGGATTCAAAGAACCATGAGTCGCTCCAATCAAAGATTGAACTAAAGGTAAGATGGTTGGATCATAGTAAGCTTGAGATAATAAAACATCTGTAAAGTTAGTCAAAATCACATCTCCTCGAGCGTAACTGAGCTCCAAGTTGGGGGGAGTGGTTTTATCTGAAGGTGAGTGGATGTTGAAAATATCAACCATATCATCATCTTCTGAAGAAGAAGAAGAAGAATCACTACCATTTGTATCATCTTTCTCATTTGCTGTCTTCTTCTTCTTGTCATCCTCACTCTTGTTTGAATATGGATGAAATGATCTCACTTTGTTTACAATATTTATATTTTTGATATGATCATGAAATGAAGAATTGTTGTTGTTGTTGAAGGATGAAGAAGGAGATGAAGATTTTGAATGCAAAGTATGGATATTTCCAACCAAAGGGATCAACTCTTCACTATTGATCTCAGATATCAAAGAACATTGTGGATTCATGGTAGCTACAATTGCCATTAAAGATGAGATGGTTCTAGCATCTACACTCATAGATTCTTCATTTTGCAAGGGTTGGGAGGTGCTAACAACAATCGAGAACGCAAATTGAACTCTACATCTTGACAAATCATACTCAGATGTTGGTGACCCTTGAATCAAATACACAAATGGGTGGACTTCCAACTCCCTCCAAGACTCCTCATCAGATTGACGGAAGAAAGGGTGGAGAGGGCATAAGATGATGATAGGCTTTGAATATAGGAAGGAGGATCGAATTCCTCTCACTATACAATGAAGATCATCCAATCCATCACATACTATGATAATGTGATTCTTCAATTCATCATCATACGGCTTATATTCATGCAATTCTACAATCTCCAACAAATTTTTTCCCATTTTTAATTCATTACTTTGATCATGAGAGGCTTCATTTTGAGATGGTTCGACAGTCTCTCCAATCAAAAATGTTAGTTTTGATTTGATCAAAGTTTTCAAGTCCTTTGGATCCAACTTTCTTCTATTTTCTTCTGTCTTTTCGTTCTTTGATGAATCATCTTGAAATGGTGTAATTGAAGAAGATTTTTTGTTTCTCTTGTCTTTTGTTGTGATTGAATCTTCTTCTTCTTGACCATCATTCGTATGTCTTGATGATTTTCTATTTTGCAATCCAAGATTTAAAACTCCTCCATCTGTTAGGAAAGATAATGATCCTCCTCTTTGAGATGGAATACCTAATGATGTTTTCCGTCTCCCAATTTCCATTTGTGGCATTTCTAACTCTTCAACAACCTGGAGACAATCTTGTGGATCGGTTGCTATTACATAAGCTTGATCTGTGTGCTGGATTTTGTAATGTACCCCAGGATTGAGCATAACCCCCATTTTCTTTGAAATGATCCCAAACATGAGAATTGAGTAGTTAAAGTAAAGCCTTCTTGTTACCTCAGCGAAGGTAAAAGCCTCAAACACAGGTCCTATGGAAAGAACATATGTCTCCTGATCCATTCCATGAACATAATCCTTCATCCAACTTTGGGTGGTTTGGTGGGAGGAAATGGAGATGGATGTGATGAGATTTGTAATCAAAGGAGCAAATCCCTTCCATAAAGCAGCTTGACTTAATAATTGTAGCTTCAACTGCTTGACACATACAATTTGATTTTGTCTTACATTCAATTCTCTAAATTGAGGATATGATTCAGGTTCTATGATTTGTACATAAGTAGGTAAGTGTGGGAAGAAGGATTTGAGGCTCAAGGTCTTCAACAAAGTGTTGTTATCCTTAGCTATCGTATCACACCCTCCATTAGAGGAGGACGACGAGGAGCTAGAAGGACCACCATCAGAGGAGGAGGATTGGTCATCATCTACCATATTAGAAATGATAATGCAAGCTAATGCCTCATCCAACTTTGCTCTTTCTAAATCTCTTGGGATTAACATATTTCCCTTCAAATAAGTCAGATTATCAGAGGAGGAATAGTTCAAAATGATGTTCTTCCAAGTTAAGGATGGCTCATCGGGCACCATAACCAACACTTTAATAGGAATTAATCCATGATTGGGATGAAAAAACTCTTTTAAGAAGTTAGAAACAGCTTTTGAACACCCTCTTTCACAAGCCAAAACAATAAAATCTTGACCTTTGGGGGAATAGGATCCTCCATACTTTGATCTCATATCCAACAATTGACCCAATTTATTCATCTGAGCTGGTATCATATAGATAAAAGTTAGGATTAAGAAAGTTATGATCGCCCTCCCAGCTGGGGATGTTGGGCTTATATCTCCATATCCAACAGTAGAGAAGGTTACAATTGTGAAATAAAGAGCATCATGAAAATAGATTCCAGACTCTCCAGCTGACCATTCATCATGCTCCATTTGTCCTATGTAATGCACAAACCCTGTACAAACAACCACCAGGGCTAGGAGAGTTGAGATCAGTTGGAAGACTTGATTTTCTACAGCATCATCGATTGGACTTACGATAAGATCAATCGATTTGAAGATTCTTAGGAGCCGAAAAACTCTCACAAATTTTAAGACTCCATTCACCTATTAAAATAACATAGAAGAATTAAAATTATAAGATAAAAAAAGAAGATTGAATTAAGTTGGATAGAAATATATAAAAAGAAGAATGAATAGATGTTTGGAAGAAGAAATAAAAAACCTTCATGAACATCTCAGATGATTTTGAGGCTGCTGTGGATGGTGGATAGGCTCCAATTCCCAAGCCAACAAAAACAGGCACTACAGTGATTATATCCACTATAGCTGTTAGACTTAATATGTACCTCAATGGGTGCTTCTCCATAAAACATCTAACCATATTTAAAACGAAGGTTAAAATGAGAGAAGAAAAGAAGGAAGGAAAAGGACCTGAGGATGTAATTGTAGGCAAAAAACAAACAAAAACAAATCTCAGCACAGCTCATCCACAGAGGGGGGACATCCATATAACTTTCCCAGATAAAGAGTATACAAGAGGCTAATGATGCTATCGCATCCGAGACGCCGATAACCTTCCCATGGATGGAGGAGGTGAGGAAACCTAACAGACGCTCTCTTAGCTGCGGTTCAGAACGTCGAATACCCCCTTGAAAGATGTGTAGAAAG
>Ga0209992_10004965_pt1 | contig 10116 bp, 8 predicted proteins | sample 2SBtaG_2_FD_182564 | JGI IMG/M metagenome (GOLD analysis project Ga0209992, IMG submission 182564) | Deep subsurface microbial communities from Kolumbo volcano to uncover new lineages of life (NeLLi) - 2SBTROV12_ACTIVE470 metaG (SPAdes)... | ecosystem: Environmental > Aquatic > Marine > Volcanic... | reverse complement strand
ACTCCGTGGGTTTCAATTTTTCCGGGTTCAGCGAACTCCCCTTTTTTTGACTCAGTGGCAATTGTTCCACCCAGTGTCTCAATACCACTACTGACTGGCGCGATTCCTCTGTAAACCTTCACAGACTTAACAACAGCTTTTGGAATATTACTCAAGCTGGTATCCATTGAGTTTGGCCCAACTTCCTTTAAATTTACACCATCAACCATGACGTTAATCTGGTTACCGGAAAGACCACGGTATTGGGGTAAATTGGTAAGAGGACCATTACGATTGACATTCGCGCCAGGTACACGCTTTAACAATTCGGAAGTATCCAGCGTTCCACCCGACCCTGGTTGCAATTCGACTGTGCCCTGACGCTGGTATCGACCTTCAATGGTTATCGTCGAAAGTTGCTCTTTATTAGAAGCGACATCGGTCGCCTCCGTGACGCCTTTGGAATTAGTAGTATCATTTTGCGCTACAATAAGGTCGCCAGTCTCGGCAACTCCTGCAAAAGGTACCATCAGGATCAGAACCATTGCTAATCCGCTATAAAAAGATCTCATTACAATCCCCATTTACTCTATAAAAAAATATTACATTCGTCGAAAAAGATTCCACACTTTACCGTAACAATTATCGAATCGATCCCATCACCCCCCGCAAACTCTCTATAACCATCGGAATTCACATCGTTGTTGTTATTTGCCAAATAGCAAAAATACGTTACAAGCATTATTCATGCCTTTATTACATTATTCTTACATATCTGCTACTAATGGAATAATTATTATAATAACTGTAGCAAATAAGGCGTACATGGTGGCATATGACACACTTACTGTGGCATATGACACATTTCTCGAGGTAAATACTGAAGAAAGCAGATCATTTACTCAATTCTTCTGGATTTCTACCGTTGCAACCCTATTTTTCCGAAACCAATAATAACTAATTGCCACGAAATCGCTATTTTATGTTAATGTTCACGCCCGCTTATGAACATTCTTCAAGATTTTAATACTTCCTATCTGGTCGCGTTTATTATGGGGCTGTTTAGCAGCCTTCATTGTCTGGGTATGTGCGGCTCGATAATTGGCACGTTGACGCTCAGTCTGAGACAAGACATTCGTCAACGAACCAAAACAATATTCCCCTTTATCGCCTGCTACAATTTGGGTCGAATAGCGAGTTATACCGCTGCCGGAATACTGGTTGGAGTATTGCATCATGTATTCACGCTCCCATTTAACAAGATCGATGGATACCGGGTTTTACAAATCAGTTCGGCCTTATTTATGGCGGGTGCCGGCCTGTATATTGCCGGCTGGTTTCCCCGTTTCGCCTATATTGAGCGAATCGGATCAAAATTCTGGCAACTCATTGAGCCCCTGGGACGCCGCCTGATTCCCGTTCATACCATGCCAAGTGCATTTCTATTTGGCGCTGTCTGGGGTTGGCTGCCCTGCGGACTCGTCTATGCAGCCCTGGCTCTTTCAATTACGGCAGGAGATATCACTCGAAGTGCTGTTACCATGCTGTCATTCGGGCTTGGGACTTTACCGGCCGTGTTAAGTTTAGGTATAATGACAAGCCTAATGAGCCGATTGGCTCATAATAATAAATTCAGACAGTTCACGGGAATCTTCATGATTTTGCTGGCATTGTTCTCAGCGTTTCCCGATTTATATCCGTTACGGATACATTTTTCCGGACTGCACGAATAAAATAAAGCATTACCAAGTCGAAGAGGCAGTAAAGTGGACGCATTTAAATCCCTGATTGGGAGGTCACCCAATTTTCAATCGCTATTACGTAGCGCACATGTAATCGCAGGCACCGATGTAACCGTTTTGATCACAGGTGAAACCGGGACGGGTAAAGAAGTTATTGCCAACGCACTACAGCAGCACAGTCCGCGCGCCAGCAAACCCTTCATTACACTGAATTGCGCAGCCCTACCGGAGAGCATTGCTGAATCTGAATTATTCGGACACACCAAAGGTTCGTTTACTGGTGCCGTATCAAACCAGACAGGGAAACTTCAAGCGGCACACAATGGAACACTTTTTCTCGACGAAGTCGACTCTCTCTCGCTGCCGTTGCAGGCAAAATTACTCAGATTTCTTGAAACAGGCGAATGCCAACCGGTGGGTCAGACTCAGACCCAAACAGTCAATGCGAGAATTATCGCGGCGACCAACTCTAGTTTACAAGCTAAAATCAAGTCTGGTGAATTTCGTCAGGATCTGTACTTTCGTCTCAATGTTGTGCCGTTGCAAATTCCGCCTCTCCGCGAGCGCAATAGTGACGTCACCTGTCTGGTAAAGTATTTTATTGATATATTCAGCAAACAACATCAGCTCGACGCGCCACAATTCACTAAGGCGGCAATCAAGCTACTGTTATCGTATAGCTGGCCCGGCAATGTCAGAGAACTCCGCAACCTGTGCGAACGTTTGGTAATTTTCCTACCGGGTAAAACAATCGAACCCACGAACATTCCTGTTGAATATCATTCTAACCCAAAAATAAAACAACCCAATACCGACATTGGATTCACTTTGCCGGACTCTGGAATTAATCTGGAATCTTTGGAAATAGATCTCATTAATCAAGCCCTCATTCGCACCAATGGTAACCGCAGTCAATCTGCACGGTTATTGGGTATGACTCGTGACACGCTGCTTTATCGAATTCAAAAATATAGTATTACTGCGTGATTAGGTTGAATTTCTTCAATCGTCTGGCTCCACGGGAAATTCATACAGCATGTAGCTCGCTGCGCTCCATATAACATTCTCAGCACTCCTAACAGGGTTTGTTCGTCAAAAAAGCTTTACATGTTGCGTCCACGCCTTGCCGCGATGCGCATACGCAGTGCGTTCAATTTTATAAAACCTTCTGCATCCTGTTGGTCGTAAGTACCCGCATCATCTTCGAAAGTGGCGATTGATTCATCGAATAAACTGTCATTATCCGACGAACGACCAATGACAATCACGTTTCCTTTATAGAGTTTAAGTGCGACGTTACCGTTTACTGGTCGCTGTGAAGCATCGATCATTTGTTGCAGTACAAGTCTTTCCGGACTCCACCAATAACCATTGTAAATTAATGTGGCGTAACGAGGCATCAAATCATCTTTCAAATGAGCCACTTCTCTATCCAGGGTAATTGATTCAATGGCTCGATGTGCCTTTAATAGAATGGTACCCGCCGGCGTTTCGTAACACCCCCTGGATTTCATTCCGGCATAACGGTTTTCAACGATATCAGAACGACCAATTCCATTTGCACCTCCAATCTCGTTGAGTAACTCCATCACTCTGGCAGGTGTATATCCAACACCATTAATCTCTGTGACGTCACCTTTTTCATAGGTCAATTCTATAGTGGTCGCCTGGTCAGGCGCATCCTCTGGCGACACGGACCAACGCCACATCGCATCTTCAGGCTGGATCCACGGATCCTCCAGACACCCGCCTTCGTAGGAAATATGCAGTAAATTCGCATCCATCGAGTAAGGGCTACGTTTCCCCTGTTTCATTTCTACTGGAATATCATGAGATTCGGCATAAGCCATCAAGGTTTCCCGCGAGCTCAAATCCCACTCTCTCCACGGTGCTATGATTTTAATATCCGGCCTCAACGCATAAGCGCCCAACTCAAATCGAACCTGATCATTACCTTTACCCGTTGCGCCATGAGATATCGTATCGGAACCTGTTTCGTTGGCAATTTCTATTAGCCGTTTTGCAATTAACGGCCTGGCGATGGATGTACCCAAGAGATATTCGCCCTCATAGATCGCGTTCGCTCTGAACATCGGATATACATATTGTTTTGCAAATTCCTCGCGCAAATCATCTATATATATCTCTTCGATGCCCAAATTCCTGGCTTTTTCCCGTGCCGGCTCAACCTCCTCACCCTGACCAATGTCGGCAGTAAATGTCACCACTTCGCATTGATACTGCTCCTGTAACCACTTCAGTATCACAGAGGTATCCAAACCCCCGGAATAAGCAAGTACGACTTTACTAATTTCAGACTTTGACATGTGTTGCAACTCTCAGGAATACAATGAATCGGCGGGCATTATACCGAAAATTCACTGGAAAGGTGGCCGCGTCTGATATTAGCGCCTGTCAACCAGCCAAATCAGATAGCAACGAGTGTTATTTAAAGTCTGAGCGTCCTATACTTCGACCCAACGGTAGCCAATGCCCCGTTCCGTCTTAATACAATCGAATTTACTATCAACAATACGAAAACGATCTCGAATTGTCTTAATGTGAGCCGTAATTGTATTCGGCTCGACGCTAATCTTTGCAGCTCGCATTAATCGATTGTATTGTTTGATTTCCCCACAATTGCTGACCAATTCATTAAGAATCCAATACTGGGTCAAACTTAGATCCAGTGGTATCTTATTCCACCAGGCTATCATTCGCGTGTGATCCATTTCTACAGAACCGTAAATAAGATTTTTACTATGATCCAGTACTTCACTTTTAGTCAGGGCTTGAAAGCGTTGCAATAATACTTCAATTCGCACGATCAGATAGTTGAGACCAATATCTTTGGTAATATAATCATCTGCGCCGACCCGCAGTCCAGATATCCTGTCATGTTCTTCATCTCTGGAGGTCAAAAATATAATCGGCAATGTGGGGGCAAGCCGACGAAGGGCAATACACAGCTTGAAACCGCCATCTCGTTCTTCATTCAAGCCAATATCCAGGACCACGACGTCCGGCAGGGATTGGCGAAAATGGTCCATCGCTGCATGGCGGTCTTTAAGAGCCACAACATCAAATCCCTGATTGACTAAAGTTTCAGTATAAACCCTACGTGTTACCTCATTATCTTCTACTAACGCAATTTGTGTACTCATATTACTCTACCTCTCCATGGAGTTTCCCCAGCTTACAGGTCAAGTTCTTTATTATTTTTATTGGGATATAATTTCCCATTTAAGGGATACAAAGTCGGGACTCTGACTTGATGCCCAACTAAATTAGAGAAAATTCCTGCGATCCATCTTTAGTTGGTTAGTAAATGAGTATAAGAATTGTGAATGGAAACGATGTTAAAAAAAACACTAGGATAATGTGAATATTACCTTTATTTTTGCGTATTGATGCATACAACGACTTATCAGTATGAGATAATCGTCTATATAAGATTGGAGGTCACTACTCAGGATGTAATTTACTAAGAGCGTGATTGCTATTTATCGATCAGGCTTTTGTTTTACAACAAGGATGTTGCATTAGAACTTACCCGGATGTATCCACGTGTCCAGAATAATCAATGACTTACACCCCAGCCACTACGCTCGCAGAGCAGAAACGATTGAAGCAGTACAAAGTAAGTCAGCGTTATAAATTAATACAAAAAAACTGCTTTACAGTATCCAAAAACAAATCGGGTTGATCCACATGAGGCCAATGTCCTGCACCAGCAATCGTCTGGTACTGTACTTTGGGAAACAATGCCCCTATGTCATGTTTGTGCTCGTCAAGTAAATATTTAGATTTACCACCCCGCAGAAACAATGCCTTGTTCTGATAGGGGCTAATGTTATCGAGTGATGGGAAGCCAAGTATATTCGGTAGTGCTGCTTTAATGATGTCTAAATCAATACGCCACCGAAATCCATCCTGCACTGATTCCAGGTTTTGCAAAAGAAACTGACGCAAACCTTGTTCCTGAATATCTACAGACAATAAACTGTCTGCCTGCTGCCGCTTGTTTATTTCCGCAAGCGGCAAACGCAGCAATGCGTCAACAATAATATTGAAATTATGTTGGTAAGCTACCGGGGCTATATCAACTACAGCAATTCGCTCTATATTGTCCGGTTGGGTCAGGCAAAGCCACATTGCCGCCTTGCCACCCATACTATGACTGAGTATGTTTGCCCGCTCCAAACCCTGGCACTGAAGAAAGGCGGCCACATCCGCAGCCATATGAGGATAGTCCATAAATTCACTTTGCGGTGAATGACCGTGATTACGCATATCCAGCAGATATACACGACACTGCTCGCTGAGCTTTTTAGCCAGCGCCCTCCAGTTTCGCCCGGCACCAAACAGGCCGTGCAGAACAACCAGGGGCAAATCTCCCGACCCCAATACCTCATGATTAAGATCGACAGCTTTCAATCTATTTCTTCTTTATATATAGATCAGTAATAGATCCTTCGACCATTTCAGCAGCAAAGCCCAGAGTTTCCGACAGTGTCGGATGGGGATGAATCGTCAATGCAATATCTTCTGCATCTGAACCCATCTCCAGAGCCAATACAGCTTCAGCAATCAGTTCCCCGGCATTAGTACCCACCATTCCTGCACCTAAAATTCGTTTGCTTTGTTTATCGCAAATAATTTTTGTGACGCCTTCTTTACGCCCGATACTCAGTGCTCGACCACTGGCAGCCCACGGAAAAGCTGCTTTTTCATACTCTATGCCCTGTTCTTTTGCCTCTTGTTCACTCAAACCCATCCAGGCAACTTCCGGGTCTGTATAGGCAACCGACGGTATGGTCAATGCTTGAAATACCGAGGGCAACCCTGCGATAACTTCCGCCGCGACCTTGGCTTCGTGAGTGGCCTTATGAGCCAGCATCGGATTGCCAACAATGTCTCCTATTGCATATATATGCCCGACATTTGTACACTGCTTATTGTTCACAGGAATAAAGCCCGCATCATCGACTGTTACACCGGCCTTATCCGCACCAATTTGCGCACCGTTCGGACGTCGACCCACCGCCACCAAAACGCGGTCGAACAGTTCCGATTCAGGAGCCCCTTCGCCTTCAAAAGTCACTTTCAAGCCTTTTTTCAAAGGTTTTATTTCAGAAACCTTTGTTTTCAAGTAGATGTTTTCATATTGTTTTTTAATCCGCTGGTGCAACGGACGAATAAGATCTTTATCACAACCAGGTATAATCTGATCCATAAGCTCCACAACGGTTATTTTCGATCCTAAAGCATGGTAAACAGTCGCCATTTCCAGACCGATAATACCACCACCAACAACCAATAAATTTTTAGGTATTTCTTCTACATTCAAGGCATCGGTGGAATCCATCAGTCGAGGATCATCGTTGGGGAAAACCGGAATTTCAGTCGGCCTTGATCCTGCGGCGATAATAGCATGATCAAAATTTATCGATTGCCGCGACTCTCCATTGTCTACTTCAAGCACCCGATCAGAAATAAACTGTCCGTTTCCATTGACTACGGTCACTCCTCGCTGTGCCGCCAAACCAGACAGTCCTTTGGTCAGAGCACCGGTTATCCCCTGCTTCCATTTTACAATCGCCTGTACATCCAGTTTTGGCGGCTCAAATTTCACTCCATATTTAGACATTTCGTCCGCTTCATGAATGACCTGAGCAACGTGCAATAAAGCCTTGGATGGAATACATCCAACGTTCAGACAAACACCACCTAAAACCGGATATCGTTCTACAAGTACAACTTTCTTACCCAGATCCGCTGCTCTGAATGCCGCGGTATATCCACCCGGACCCCCACCTAAAACCAATACTTCGGCAGTTTCTTCATTCGCTATTTTTTTCATCGAATAACTCTTAACTGTTTAAAATATTTTTTAATTTTTTAACCTAAATTTCATTGATGATGCAAATTGTTAATTGTTTGGGCTGTTGCAGCAAAACTGACACGGATAGCGTCACGCATCCCGATCATACTCAGCATATAAAGTCTGCTAAATCAAAGTACGCCTCATATCTTCGAGTATCGAACCAAGAAATACAATAAATCGTGCTGCGGCCGCTCCGTCTATAACACGGTGATCGTAAGATAAAGAAAGTGGCAACATTAATCGTGGAACGAATTCCTTATTTAGATAAACAGCTTGAATACTCGAACGTGATACCCCAAGAATGGCTACTTCAGGCTTGTTAATTATCGGAGTAAACGCTGTGCCGCCGATTCCGCCCAGGCTGGATATTGTAAAACAGCCGCCTTGAAGATCTGTTGGCTTCAATTTTTTATCTCGTGCCCGAGCACCTAATTCTGCGAGTTCGCTGGCCAGTTCGCTGAGCCCTTTTTTGTCTACGTCGCGAACTACGGGAACAACAAGACCCTCAGGTGTATCAACAGCAACGCCGACATGGTAATACTTTTTCATTACAAGTGTCTCGCCATCAGTTTGCAATGATGCATTAAACCTCGGGAATGACTGCAATGTTGCTACTGCCGCTTTCATTAAAAATGGCAGCAGTGTCAGTTTGACCCCTAATGGATCCAATTCCGGCTTCAGGCTTTTACGAAACTCTTCAAGGTCGGTTATATCGGCCTGACCCTGTTGTGTTACATGCGGAATACTGACCCAGCAGTCATGAAGGTGCGCTGCGGACAAGCGCTGAATACGAGATAGAGAAACTGATTCTATTTGACCATATTTAGAAAAATCCACGGGAGCAGAAGGTACCCGAGTCAAGCTGGATGCCCCGGGTAATAGGGGTTTTCCGAGTGAAACTTTTATAAAAGCCTTCACATCTTCCTTTAAAATACGTCCTTTTCGTCCGCTTCCAATAATGCGACCCAAATCGGCGCCCAGTTCTCTGGCAAAACGACGAACCGAAGGGCTGGCATGCGCTGCAGAATGAGTTCCCGATTCATATTTAGTCTGTATCGCTTGAGTTTGTGGTAGTTTTTCAGGTCGGCTTTCTGTACCTGCAGATTCTGATCCGGACTGTCCGGAGGAATCTTCAATTTCATCATTTTGTTCGGAGGTCGAAACTGAATCTGCTGGCGTATCGGATTCAGTGACTGAGTCAGGCTGGGTGGAGGACTCGGAATCCTTGCTATCCAGAGTCAAAATTTCAGATCCCTGCTTAACCTTATCTCCTATTTTTACGGCCAGAGCATTCACAGTACCCGCAATTGGCGCCGGCACTTCCATGGTTGCCTTATCACTCTCAAGAGAAATGAGTGACTGCTCAATCTCAATCGTATCACCGGAATTCACCAGGATTTCGATGACTTCAACTTCGTCTATATCACCAATATCTGGTACAAAAACGCGTTGTTCCATCAGGCAATCACCCTCAATAATATTATGAACACAACGGATCCGGCTTTTCCGGATCGATTTTGTAGCGAGAGATTGCTTGCTTAACCAACGCCACATCGATTGAACCTGAATCGGCCAGTGCTTTAAGTGCTGCCAACACAATATAGTAACGATCCACTTCAAAGAACTGACGCAAAGCCTGACGGCAATCACTACGTCCATATCCATCTGTGCCCAATACCGAATAGTCCCCCGGTATATAGGGCCGAATCTGATCCGCGACTATTTTTTGATAATCACTGGCTGCAACAACGGGTCCGGAAGCACCACTCAGGCATTGCTCAACGTAACTGACTTTAGCTTTTTTATCCGGATGCAACAGATTCCAACGATCCTTACTTTCCCCTTCCCGACGTAACTCATTAAAACTGGTCACGCTCCAAATATCGGCCGAAATTGAGTAGTCACTGCGCAATAACTCGGCTGCCGCAATCACTTCGCGAAGAATCGCTCCACTGCCAAGCAGTTGTACAGAGGCTTTACTGCGGTTTTTCTTTAAGCGATACATTCCTTTGACGATACCATCCACTGATTTTTTGGGTAATTCAGGTTGTCGATAGTTTTCATTCATCACCGTGATGTAATAAAAAACTCGTTCGCCTTCCTGATACATACGCCGCAGTCCGTCTTGAATAATCACCGCAAGTTCATATCCAAATGCCGGATCATAGCTCACACAGCTGGGTACGGTGGATGACAGTAACAGACTATGCCCATCCTGGTGCTGCAATCCTTCACCGGCAAGAGTTGTTCGACCCGCTGTTCCCCCGATAAGAAAACCACGAACCTGCATATCGCCAGCAGCCCAGATTAAGTCACCGACGCGCTGAAAACCAAATATCGAATAATAAATATAAAACGGTATCATCTGAACATCGTGATTAGTGTACGATGAACCGGCAGCAATCCAGGAACTGATCGCGCCTGCTTCGTTGATCCCTTCTTCAAGAACCTGTCCCTGTTTGTCTTCTCGATAGTACATAATCTGTCCGGCGTCCTCCGGTTCATACA
>Ga0209992_10004964_pt1 | contig 10118 bp, 10 predicted proteins | sample 2SBtaG_2_FD_182564 | JGI IMG/M metagenome (GOLD analysis project Ga0209992, IMG submission 182564) | Deep subsurface microbial communities from Kolumbo volcano to uncover new lineages of life (NeLLi) - 2SBTROV12_ACTIVE470 metaG (SPAdes)... | ecosystem: Environmental > Aquatic > Marine >... | reverse complement strand
AGCACCCATTGACTGAAAGCGGGCTGGAAAAATTCCTGTCTGACTGGAAAGCTTATGAAGCAGCTTCCGCTTCAAACGGAGTCGGCGCTTAGGCTGGAAATCCGGGAACGGGATGATCTTTGCATCACTTGGCGAAACCGAAGAAATCGGCGCCAGCTGTCATTTTCTTTTGGTTGATGGAACGGGCATTCTCCTGGATGCCGGAGCCGATCCTGAACGGGAGGGCTCTGCAAGCATGCCAGATCTTTCCCGAATTCATGAACGGACCGACTGGCACATTGACCATGCCATCGTAACTCACGCTCATCACGATCATTTGGGTTCTCTTCCCATGGTCGTGAAAGAGTTTCCTCACGTCACGGTTCACATGTCGGCGGCCACGCGTCAGTTGGCCTCGATATTGTTGCCGGCTTCTGCTCGGCTTCAGCGGCGAAAATTGAAGGAAGGATCGACGTCAGTCGACCCGCTGTTCAGCGAAGAAGATGTCGAGGCGAGTTCCTACCTCTACCTGGCCCACGAATTGGAGACCGAGTTTGATCTGACCGGAATACGAGGCGGGTTCGAGGTATCGGGTGAGTTCTTCGATGCGGGTCACGTTCTGGGTTCTTTGGGCGTCATGATCCGATGTGTAGACAATTCGGAACAGCGTCGCATCTTCTATACGGGTGACACAGGCCTGACAGCGCAGACCATCATTCCGGGAGCCATGTATCCGGATGAAAAAATCGACGTGTTGTTGCTGGAGAGTACTCTCGGCGCCGATCCCCTGGCGGAGACATTCACCAGGCGTTCAGAGGAAAAAAGACTGGGCGAATCCATTGCCAAGGTCTTGAAAAAGGGTGGTTCGGTCCTTCTTCCGGTGTTTGCGCTGGGCAGGGGGCAGGAAATGATCGCCTTGATTGATCGATACAAGTCGCGTGGCATCATCGACGAAGATGTGCCGCTCTACACAGCAGGGATGATGCGTGCCATTTCCGATGTGTATGACAAGACCCGTTTTTCCACTCCACGACTGAACGATGAGTTTCAGGTCTACGGAGTGTCGCAGTCCAGACTTCCCCGTTCGCAAGGTGGCCTGAACGAGGTGCTCAATCAACAGGGAATATTTCTGGTTGGCAGCGGGATGATGTTTGAGCGGACCATCTCAAACAAGATTGCCCAGCAACTCATCGGAAACGAAAAAAACGGAGTGTTTCTGGTCGGGTTTGCGCGCGAGGACTCACCTGCGGCCAACCTGCTTGAAGCACGTGAAAAGGGTAAAGGGACTGAAGTCGTATTGAATCCGGCTCGCGGACCTCAAAAAGCAGAGTGCGATGTCGATCGATTCCGCTTCAGCGGCCACAGTCATAGAAGAGACCTTCTAAAACTGGTCGAACACTTCGATCCGGATAAAGTGGTCCTCGTGCACGGCGAAAGGAAGGCAAAGGAATGGATGGCGGACAACATCCGCTACTTCCATCCAGACAAGGAAATACTGATTCCAGAAAACGGCGAAGTTCTGGAGCTTTGAGCTTCGAAGATGACTGCCTTCGATCCCGATTGGATCAACGACCCATGTTTACGATGGGCATCACTCGGAATCGGTCCTTGTTTTTGGCAATATTGATCAGCCCGACCTGAACACCACTGAGGTTTCTGGCCCAGTTGACGATTCCAACCGTGAAGCCTTTCTGTTCTCCCTTGATTCGGTTGAAGGCAGAGATCGACAACCCACGCTGTACGCCGTCTTCCTCAATCGTAAAGTATCCAGGAGCGAAACTGAATGCGTGTACGTCCTGGCCTCCAGCAGCGAATCCGGAAATCATGACCCCTCTGACGGTCTTGCCGCCAACGGCGATTCCAGCCACGTGAAGTCCCTTCAGCGTTCCGCCGGCACCGCTCGCGATGCCGCTGACAGATATGCCTGTAAAGTCTCTGCCGGCTCCCGATCCGATGCCACTCATCGCAATTCCGGTGAAGTCTCTGCCGGCCCCGGCCCCGAGACCTCCAAAGACAATTCCCTTCATGTCCTGGCCAGCTCCGGCTCCGAGTCCGCCGAAAACGATACCGGTCATGTCCTCACCGGCGCCAGCCCCCAGGCCTCCGAAGGCAATTCCTTTCATGTCTCGACCGGCTCCAGCACCGAGGCCACCAAACATGATTCCGGTCACATCCTGACCGGCTCCGACTCCCAGACCACCGAACGCAATTCCATTCAGGTCTTTACCGGCACCCGCTCCAAGTCCACCGAACATGATTCCGCGCGCAGTATCATTGGCACCCACACCAAGAAGTCCGTAACCGATTCCACTGATGTTTTCGCCGCCGGTGAGAGGCAGGCCGAGTGCGATTCCCTTGATGTCTCCGCCGCGCTCATCGTAAGGCATCCAGATTGTCGCGTTGATACCGGTAACCCGACGAAGTTCTCGATCCCGGAAATTCAGCCGGATTCCAGTTACTTCTTCTGAGTCTCCAATCGAGAGACCAACCCCATCAATCATCAGGTCCAGGCTTTTCTGGCCGAAAACGGAGTTGGGGAGAAGAAAAACCAGAAGTAATAGTAGACGAATCGATCGCATGGGAATTCAACACTATGTTGTGACAGTTACCGGACGATAGACGGACAAGACCGGCATAGAGTTACAGCGAAACGGCTGGAACGCCCGTTCTTACACACTCTTCAAAATCGCCAGGTAATCCACAGCTTTCATTTCCTTCAAATTCGACGGATTGGACCCATTGGTTGCCGCTCTTTCGGCAATCATCGGATAAAGCTCCGGGTCGACCTGAAGGTCACCCCAGGACTCCAGAGGGAAGTTTCGAATCATTACTTCGAGTCTGTCGATAAAACTTTCAGGCCGGGGGGCGCCCAACGACGCGGACAGCGGTTTCAATTTCTCCCGAATGGAATCGAGCTCATACCGAAGTACCGGTACAAGGAGCAGCGTATTCAGGAGTCCGTGGGGATGATCCAATAACCCTCCAATAGCTTCGGATAGACAATGAACTGCTCCGACGTCAGAATTTCCGAACGACATTCCGGCAAGGGTCGATGCGTGCATCACAGCCGCTCGATGTTCGTGATTGCCCGGATTTCTTACACACGGCCCCAGATGACGAATAAGCATGCGTACGGCCTGTGTGGAAAGCGCGTCTGAGGCCGGATTCGAGTGACGTGAGACCATCGACTCCACAGCGTGAGTCATGGCGTCCATCCCTGTAGACGCGAGTAGAGATGGTGGCAACGAGCGGATGACATCGGCATCAACGAAAGCGGCCAGAGGAAACATTCCGTCTCCTTTGATACTGATTTTCGTACCCTTGTTCTGAACGCTGACGACGCTGACCCAGGTGACCTCAGATCCTGTACCACAGGTGGTCGGAACGGCCACAAAAGGAGCAGAAGGAACGGGAAACCTGTTTTTCCCTTCGAAATCTTCGATTGATCCTTCATTTCGAAGGAGCATGGCTACTGCTTTTCCTGCGTCCAGGACGCTTCCACCTCCAATAGCAAGAACAGCGTCCAGGTTTTGGCCTCGGAATCGGGAAGCTATTTGATCGATATTCGAAGCCCTCGGGTTGGGCTGAATGTCGTCAACAATAGAGACCTCAGAACCAAGCGAGGGCAGAACATCGTTAAACCAGCCAAGTCCCCTGACTCCGCTGTCCGTTATCAACAGAAGACTGGATAGCTCGTTCGACTGCAAAAAGGAAGAAAGTTCTTCAAGGCAGCCCGGGTGCATGACTACCCGCGTTGGGATCCGAAACACGCGTCAGCCCTCGGAAGTGCTGCTATCGAGGGTTCCATTCTCTGCCAGTGAAACGGCATGATTCCAGAAATCGAGAGCGGACTCGATCATGGGGTCGATCGTGTTGAAAACAGGATACCACGCCTCACTGCGATACAGTCGCTGTGCAATTCGGGCTTTAAGAATTACTTCCAGAATGGGGCGCGATGCTTCCAGATCAGAGCTGGAGAATGATTCCGAATCAGCATCTGAGTTGATTGTCAACCCGTTTTTCGTTGCGTGTTCAACAAAAGCGCTCCAATGTGCGTCATCAACGGAAAATGTAGTCATGAAGCCGCTCTGGTCCTGGGCCCATTTCTGTCTCATGGCCAGCCCGTCAGTGTCCATGATGTGGCGCGCGTACAGAAATGGATACCCATTTTGTATGGCTGTCTGCACCAGAGGCGCATTCAGATCAGATGTCGAATCCGGCGCGATTACGATGTCAGGCATAACACCTCCACCACCAAAGACGTCTCTGCCGCCGGATGTCTGGAATCGAAGTGAATCCGGTATGTCTGCCAGATATTCAGCCGGGTGATAGGTGGCGTTTTCGTAATCCGAAAACTTGTCTTTGTAGTAATCCTGCTGTTCGCCGACCTCATAGGGTGTCTGAATCAACCTTCCGCTCGGCATGAAATAGCGTGCCACAGTCATTTGTACGACGCTTCCGTCGCGCAACTGGAAGGGGCGTTGTACCAGGCCTTTTCCGAAGGTCCTTCGTCCCACGATAAGCGCCCGATCATGATCCTGAAGAGCTCCAGCAACTATTTCGCTTCCAGATGCCGTACTCTCATCAACGAGAACGATCACCGGTTCTTTCGTTAGAATTCCGCCTGGCTTGACTCTGTTGATGACGTTTTCTCCGGGATTTCTGCCTTCCGTGGTCACGATAATACCGGTGCCACCGAGCATTTCATCTGCGATTTCTACTGCTGTATCCTTAATCCCCCCGGGATTTCCCCGCAGATCGATAATCAAGCGTTCGAGGCCTTGGGATTTCAGTCTGGTCACATGCTCGACAAATTCCTGATGCGTGGTCATCGCAAATCGGCCAATTCGGACGTATCCCGTGTTGTCCGTCATCATGTAACTCGAATCCACCGAATAGAGGGGAATCGTCGCCCGCGTGATCTCGAAATCGATTGGCGTGCTGACGCGAGGTCGCTTTATCGTAATCGTGACTTTCGTTCCGATGGGCCCCTTGATCAAGTCCTGGATGTCGGTCGATCCCATTCCCACGATACTTTCGTCATCCACGGCAATCATACGATCACCCGCCATCAGGCCAACCGTTTCGCTGGGGCCATCCGGAATGGTGGAAGTTACTTTGGCCGTGTCGGCGGTGGGGGCTTCGAACCATATCCCGATTCCACCAAACGTTCCTCTGTAGTCTTCATTCACCCTCTTCATCGTCTCGCTGTCGATGTAGGCGGAGTGCGGATCGAGTTCTTTTAGCATCGCAAGGATCGCTTCCTGAGCCAGTTCCTTGGCGTCGACTTCCTCTACATAATTTCTGTTGATAAGAAGAAAGGCATCTTCCAGTTTTTGCAGTTGCTCAAAGGTGTCATCGGACGAGAACAATCCATCCATGGAAACACCCAGGCCGGCTCCCATGACGAGCACGACCAGGAATGTGATGATGGATCTGCGACTGAGAATATTCATGGTCTGAAACGTTCGATGAGAATGACTCGATCACCGGTCGAACCGGTGTCTCACAACTCATTCGACCGAGACTTCTTTTTGTTTCATGCGGCTTATCATGAACAGAGTCCATTTGTAACCTTTTTAAGGACACATCCGTTTTGGATTCGGACACGACAATCCACCAGGATCAACCGCCACACGCGTGAATCCCACACAGTTCAATCAGTGCGTTAACACACACCGAAACAGGGTTTACAGCTTTGTCTTCCACATGTTGGGAGATCCGGCTGCAAGCGCTGACGTGACGCAGGATGTATTCATCCGGCTGTGGGAACACCGCGATGCGCTCGAAGAGGAGCGCATATTGGGTTGGTTGTTGCGGGTCGCTCGAAATGCATGCATTGATGCGATCAGGAAAAGGAATGTTCGGAGGAGTGTTGACGAGACGGAGGATTTTACTATCGACTCGTTGCCTTCGGCGACACCTTTGCCGGATCGCGAAACCAGCGCATCGCTTTTCAGGGAGCGATTGGCGGAAGCGCTCGATGCGCTCGGTGAGCCCCACCGATCCATCGTTGTGCTGCGTGAAATCCAGGAATACAAATACGAGGAGATCAGCGAGGTGCTGAATCTTCCACTGAATACGGTAAAAGTCTATTTGCACAGGGCTCGAAAGACGCTGCGCAAAGAACTCGGTGAGGTGCTCAGACATGACTACGCTTGACAGAAATAACCGAGAATGGTTCGATGATCACATCGAAGCATTTCTGGACGGCGATCTGAAACCAGAGGATGCCAATCGTTTCGACGATATCGCGTTGATGGACGAAGATTTGCAACGCGAACTGAAAGTCGCGAGGTCTATTTCGACTTCACTTGGATCCATGCCCGACATGGATTGCCCGGACGAAGTTGTAAAGGCAGTGATGAGCCACGTACGTCGTGACGTGAGGGGCTCTTTTGTCGCCGATATGAAGTCCCGGTTGCAGAATCTTGCATCATTTCAGCTGAAACCGGCACTGGCGGTGGCTCTTCTGGTCATTGTAGTGGTGTCGTCCAGCCTAATCGGCCGTCGGGGACCAACAACCGATCCAGAAGTGACACAGGCCCTCGCAGATGTCAAAATGGCGCTCGCGTATCTGTCTAACGCTGGCCGAACTACGGGCACAACCGTGCGGCAGGACGTTGTCCCGCTCGTCGTGGGTCCCGTGTCCAGAAGTATGAATGAACTTATCGAAAACTGATTGCGCCCAATGAAACCGAATATGAAACGCGGATATCAGATTGTTCTCAGTTTCCTGCTGCTGGCAGGTATAACCTTGCTGCCGGCTTCGGGCCAGCGGTTGAATGAAGGCCATCCAGGTTATGTGGATCTGGAGCGGATCGGGGATCTGGACGACTTTTTCGACGACGATGACCCCAGGGAGGTCAATGTTGAAGGACCGTTGATGCGCCTTGTGGCAGAGGCATCCAGATTCGAAGATCCTGAACTGGCAGATCTTCTTTTGACCCTGGACGGCGTCTATGTATTGGGATACCCACTTGATTCAGGGGATCTGGACGATTTCAACGACCGAGCGTCCATGATCGGACGAGAACTTGAGGACAGGGGATGGACGGTTGTGGTCAAGTATCGTGATGAAGACGAAAATGTGCGTTTGTACGTCAAGATGGATGGCGTTCAGGTTTCGGGAATGGTCGTGATGTCCGTAGAGAAAGGCTCAAGAGAGTCTGTTTTTGTGAACATTGTAGGGGACATCGATCCGGAAAAAATTGGCCGGATCGGACAGAAATTCAACATCGGTGGAATGAAAGACCTCTAGATCATTTTGTCCTGAATGAGTGAATATGTCCCTGACCTATCTACCACTCCGTGCACCGAGAGAAACCCGGCCGACTCCCTTCCGTATGCTTGGCTGTTGAGCGGAATTCAGATCTACAAGCCCCCCGGGGCGAAACGAATCCGTTCTCTGAATACAGTCTAATCAACGGAATTCGAATTATGAGACCTGCCCTCGTTGTTGTTGGTGTTTTTTTACTGATTGTCGGAATTGCAGTGTTTTCCGGCTTCGGGACATACAATTCTCTGGTGGACTATGACGAATCGGTGACGCAGTCGTGGGCCGACGTCGAAACGCAGTATCAGCGCCGTGCCGACTTGATCCCGAATCTGGTTCGCACCGTGAGCGGAGCTGCTGATTTTGAGCAGGAAACGTTGCAGGCAGTAACCGAAGCACGAGCCCGAGCTACGTCAATAAATATCTCGGCGGACGATTTGAATGATCCCGAAAAAATGGAAGCATTCATGGCGGCACAGCAATCGTTGTCGGGAGCACTTGGAAGGCTGCTTGTTGTATCTGAAAATTATCCCCAGCTTAGAGCCACAGATGGTTTTCGCGATCTGCAGGTGCAGTTGGAAGGGACCGAAAACAGAATTACGGTGGCCAGAAGGGACTACAATGATACCGTGGCTGACTATAACAGGAGGGTCCGCCAATTCCCGGGTTCCATCGTCGCTTCTATGACCGGTTTTGAAAGAAAAACACCATTTGAAGCCTCTCAAGGGGCGGAAAACGCACCTGAAGTAGATTTCAACTGACCTCGATGGCGCGTCGCAGTGCAGACGCGACGATCGGAATTTGACCTTATCGAAGACTGGAATGACCGGGTTTATGCAGCATCTCAGAAGGATCTTTGTTTCTCTGTGTCTCGCGTCGGTGTTTCTATCCATCGCTTCTGTGGGTTCAGCTTCGGCCCAGCGGGTCGTAGAATCAAAGGGGCGGTGGGTCACCGACCAGGGTGACTTTCTGGACTCGACAGAAGAGCGGGCGTTGGAACGAAAACTCTCGGCCTACCATGACACAACTTCTACGCAGATCGTCGTGGTGACAGTGCAGGACCTGGGTGGGTACGCCCCGCAAGAATATGCCCTCGAAATCGGGCGTCAGTGGGAAGTTGGGCAGTCTGGTTTGAACAATGGCGTGGTTCTGCTCGTCTCGCGCAAAGAACGTCAAATGAGAATCGAAACTGGCTACGGCATGGAGGGCGTGTTGCCCGATGCCCTTGCCGGTCGGATTGTACGCGACGTTATGACTCCGGCCTTCAAGAACGGTCAGTTCTTTTACGGAATTAATACAGCGGTGGATGTGATCATTGCGGCTGCGTCGGGAGAGTTTGAAGACCTGGTGGCAGAAAGTTCAGGAAGACGACGAAGTATGAATCCGATGGTATTCTATTTGATCATAATGTTCGCCTACTTCCTGATATCAGCCGCGCGGAATAGAGGTAAAGGTGGCGGAGGTAGCGGATACAGACGCAATCGCCACAATGCTCTGCCGATGATTTTCTGGGGAGGAGGATTCGGATCACACGGTCATGGATCGCGTGGCGGCTTTGGCGGCGGCGGTGGTTTCGGAGGAGGTGGATTTGGTGGTTTCGGTGGTGGAGGCGGCGGTTTCGGCGGCGGTGGTGCCGGCGGAGGCTGGTAGATGAACGCATCAAGACTCGATCAGCTGCTGGCATTTCACGAAGAAGATCCCTCGGACTCATTCGTTCGTTTCGCTCTGGCGAGTGAATATGGCAAGCTGGGTGAGTTGGAAGCGGCCCGAGATCATTTCGAAGCCCTGCGAGATCACGATCCTGATTACGTCGGACTGTATTACCACCTCGGTAAATTGCTTGAGCGCATGGATCAATTGGCCGGAGCGATGGATGTTTATCGATCAGGCATTGCCCGAGCGAATCGGATCTCAGATTCGCACGCCAGATCCGAGCTGCAATCGGCCCTGTTGGAAGCTGAAATGAGCGAGTTCGAATGAAACGATTCGGAGCAATACTTTGTCTGGGATTCATCCTGGCAACCCTGGTGCCATCGTCGCAGGCTCAGGACACCTCTATTTACACTGTCAAGCCTGGCGATACGCTGTTCAGCATTGCTCGAGCTCACGACATTTCGGTCCAGGACCTGAGAATCTGGAATGATCTGGAAGGCGCGGTACTTCGTGCGGGCGTTGTTCTCAGAGTTAAGGAGCCCGTGAGCGAATCTACGGGTGAAGAATCTGATCTCCAGAATCCCGGGGTCGACTCAACATCGGTTGCTCCCGCGGATTCGCTCGAAAACGTCACGACCCCGATTTCTTCAGGCAGCAGCCTTCCGGTAGGCACGGTGACTCAGCTGGAAAATGGATTGGTATCCGTGGTCATCGGAGCAGGAGAGACGCTTTATTCTTTAGCGCAGCAGTTTTCGATCCATCCGGATACGCTGATAACGCTTAATCCACATTTTGGCAATATGCTGCATGATGGTGAGCAAGTGATTATTCCGGCAGACCGGACGATCACCTACTATGTGGTAAAACGGGGAGATACGTTGTTCGGTATATCCTCTTCGACAGGAGCCGGCGTATCTGCGATTCGAGAAATCAACGACATGTCGGGATCCGGAATCAGGATCGGGCAGCGACTCAGGATTCCGTCCGCCGTTGTTGGCAAAACTGGGGGGGATCTTGGTGTCGACGGAGAATTGTACGCAGTAGTGTATCCTGAATTGCTTTCCGGACGTATGCTCTCGGGTGGGCGTCGTTACGACCCTCAGGCATTCGTGGTCGGCCACCCGGAACTGGAAGCCGGCTCCGTTCTGCTTTTAACGAATCAGGACGGATCAAGGGAGACTTTTGCCCTCGTTTCGGACAGATCGTTGTC
>Ga0209992_10004963_pt1 | contig 10119 bp, 10 predicted proteins | sample 2SBtaG_2_FD_182564 | JGI IMG/M metagenome (GOLD analysis project Ga0209992, IMG submission 182564) | Deep subsurface microbial communities from Kolumbo volcano to uncover new lineages of life (NeLLi) - 2SBTROV12_ACTIVE470 metaG (SPAdes)... | ecosystem: Environmental > Aquatic > Marine >... | reverse complement strand
CGCCTGACACTTGCCTCCGCGATGAGAACGGTGCCCCGAGCCCGCCATATCGTGTGAGTGTTCCCGAGTCGGCTCCAGGAGTGTTCGGGTGCCTGAGATTCCTGAGATCCGAGCTCACGGCGAGCGCCTCACCACCGAGTTTGCGGGCGCGGAGCTGACCAAGGTGCACGCGCTCAGCTTCACCGCGCTGAAGACGTTCTCGCCTCGTCCCGACGACGCGTACGGCCGGGCCCTCGACGTTGTCGATCAGCGGGCGAAGTACCTGATCATGCGCTTCGGCGACATCAGTTTCGTCGTGCACCTCATGCAGGGCGGCCGTCTCAAGCCCGACGAGAAGCAGCCCAAGAAGCCGCGCGGCGGTCTCCTGCGATGGGTGTTCGCCGATGGCCGAGCGCTGCTGCTCACCGAACCGGGGACCGAGCGACGTGCAGGTGTCTGGGTGGTCGAGGGCGACGAGGAGGGTCAGGAGCCGCTCGAGGGGCTCGGACCCGAGGCCACCGAGCTGAGCTCCCGGGACATGCTCGCCCTCTTCGACGACCACTCTATGCGCCTCCACGGGTTCCTCCGCGACCAACGCATCCTGTCTGGCCTGGGTCGACGCCTCGCCAACGAGATCTGCCACCGAGCCGGTCTGTCGCCGTTCGCGCAGACTTCCAAGCTCGGCGAAGGGGACGCGGAGGTGCTGGTCGACACCATCGGGGCCGTGGTGGAGGAGAGCCTCGACGCCGAGCGGGCGGCGGAGGCGATGACCCGTTCGAAGGATCGGCCTTCAGCGGTCCACAGCCGAGCGGGCGAGCCATGCCCGGTCTGTGGCGACGAGGTGCGTGCGGTGGAATACCGCAAGTACACCGTCAACTACTGCGCCACCTGCCAGACCGGCGGCAAGGTGCTGGCCGACAACACGACCAGCAAGTTCCTCAAATAGGGAGCACCGGGTCGCCCGTGCTGACAGCCCCTGGTTCGACGACGCTTGCGTAGAGCCGCGAGAGTCCCGTTCCGTGTCGATGATGGAGGCGCGAGCTGTCGTTGTCCGCGAACCACTGATTGTTGGCCGCACAGGGGATCGCGTACGACGTGACTTCGAGAAGCGCATCGCCGACCCGCAGTCGCTGACCCGGAAGCACGCTGGCCCAATCGGTCCCACGCACGGTCACGTTCTCGCCGGCACACCCGAAACCCACGGGGTGACCGTCCGCCGCCAGCGCCTCGATGACCTCCGCCGACCACAGGCACACCGCCTGAAAGGGCCTGCCGTGATGTTTGCGATTTCCTTGGCGGTCACCCTCGAGGCCCGACCGCCCGATCGTCACGTGCTCGACCGGGAACTTGGGAACCCCGCCGCTCCCAACATGGAGCGCAGCGACCTCGCCGTCGCGGGGCTTCGGTCGATCACGGCGTAAGCAGCTCGCAGCGCTCAAGCCGTGGGTCACGACGTGGGCGAGTCGCGCCGCCTCATCATCCTGGAGTTGAGCCGCCACAGAGGAGCCGAGCTCCGCGAGCATCGCGATGAGCTGCGTGATCGACGCTGGTTGGTCGACCGAAGCACCGAGCGTCGATGCGAGCTCTCGCAGCACGCTGGTGACCTCGAGTTCGAGCGAGTCGTCCGCGAGATCACCGAGCCGGAAGCCGGCGAAGTCGCCGGCATGTCGGACCGTCGCGCGGTGATCCGCCCGGCTGCCGACTGCCGGATCGAAACCGCAGTCCGCGCACGGCCCCGCCGCAGTCATGCCGGCACCCTGCGGGTCAAGAAGTCGATGACCGCCGAGCCGAACGTGTCGTTCTCATCGCCGACGATCATGTGGGCCGCGCCGGCGATGTCCACGTACTCGGTGTGAGGGGCCAGCTCGCAGAACTCTTCGGCGGCGTAGGTGGGCAGCACGTCGCTCATGCCGCCCCGGATCAGCTGGGTCGGGCACCGCAGCGCCTTCACGCACTCGACCATCTGGAGGTAGCGCTGTTTGGGCGGAATGCCCGACCGGCCGCTGCGGTAGTCGGGGTCCCAATGCCAGCGGTAGCGACCGTCGGTCCCGAGGCGCAGATTCTTCGCCAGCCCTTCGAGCGACTCGGGGCGCGCTCGATGCGATTGGTACTCGGCGATCGCGTCCGCAGCCTCCTCGAGGGATCCGAAGCCCTCGAGGCCGTCGTCCATGAACTCACGGACCCGGCCGCCACCCCTGCTGCTCATGCGATGCGCGATGTCCACCAGAACCAGCCCCGCTCCGTCGATGTGGCCTTCGCCGATCGCCATCAGGCTGCTGAGGCCCCCCATCGATGCACCGACCAGAACAGGAGGTCGATCGAACTCCGCCTCCGCGACCCGCACCACGTCCTTGATCATCGTGAGCGAGGAGTAGTCCTTGTCGACTGCCCAATCGGAGTCCCCGTGTCCACGCGCATCGAGCGCGAGCACTCGGTAGCCGTGCCCGGCGAGGTCCGACCCCGTGGTCTTCCAGGCGTGACGGGTCTGCCCAGCGCCATGCAGAAGCATCACCGGGTGCCCGTCGGGAGGTCCGAACGAATCGCCTGCCAGCCACGTACCACCGTGCCCTTCCCAACGATGGGCTGGTTCTGGTGCTCCGGGCAGCCGGGATCCTGCGCTCACGGCGCGCCAGGCTACGCGTCGAGTGGCTACTTTTGCGGGGCCGGCGGCAGATCGCCGCACCGACCCTGGAGGAAGCCATGACGACCCTCGGACTCTCCGCCGACGAACTCCTCTCCACCACACGAGCCGTGCGCAAGCGGCTCGACTTCGATCGCCCGGTCGAAGAGTCGGTGATCCGTGAGTGCCTCGAGATGGCCGTCCAGGCGCCAAGCGGGTCCAACACCCAGGGCTGGCACTTCGTCGTCGTCACCGATCGGGAGAAGATCTCCGCGATCTCGGAGCTCTATGCGCGGGCGTTCGCGCAGTACAAGGAGAGCCCGATGTACGCCGGGCGCATCGGCGCCGGGATGGGTGAGTCACGGGAGGCCCAGCAGGCCCGCGTAGCCAACTCCGCCGACTACCTCGCGGACAACATGCACCGCTCGCCAGCTCTTTTCATCCCCTGTCTCGGCGGGCGGACCGACAACCCCGGCGCGATGGTCGGCCAGGCCGGTTCGATCATCCCTGCGGCCTGGTCTTTCATGCTCGCGGCGCGAGAGCGCGGACTCGGTACGTGTTGGACCACGCTGCATCTCATGTATGAGCAGGACGCCGCCGACATCCTCGGCATCCCCTTCGAGACGGTGCGGCAATACGCACTCAGCCCGATCGCCTACACCCAGGGGACCGACTTCAAGCCGGCAGCACGGGTCGACATGGACTCGGTGGTCAGCTGGAACACCTGGGGCGGCTGAGCTCGGGAGCCGGGGACGCCGCCTCAGATTCTGGCGACGGGACGGCTGCCCATGAGCCCCGTCGGACGGATGATCAGCACCCCGAGGATGATGACGAACGCCACAGCCAGCTGAAGCACAGACGCCCAGCCCCAACCCAGCTGGATCACGACCAACCAGGTCACCCCGAGGGACTGCACCAGCCCGACGAGGATCCCGCCGAGCACCGCTCCGGGCAGGCTGTCGAGTCCACCGAGGGCGGCGCCGGCCAGCGAGTAGATCAGCACCGTGGCCATCATGTTGGGCTGCAGGGTCAGCACGGGTGCCACGAGGGCAGCGGAGAGGGTGCCCACGGCGGCGGCCAGGGCCCACCCGAACTGCATCACCCTGCCGGGGGCGATGCCCGAGAGGCTCGACGACTCGAGGTTGGATGACACGGCCCTGAACGCGAGGCCGAGCTTGGTGCGGGTGAGCAGGAGCTGCACAGCGATGATGATGGCCGCGAGGCTCACGAGCAGCACGACGGTGATCGCCTGAATCCGGGCACCGGCGATCTCGAAGTAGCGCTCACCACCCACCCCTGGCACCCATGTCGGGAATCTCCGAAGTACCGGCGGAAAGACCCGGGCCTGATAGCTCCAGATGTCTCCTGCGAGCGCGTTGACGATGTAGAAGAGACCGAGGGTGACCAGCACGACCCGGAGTGGGTCACCCGACGGCAGCGGCCGGATGAGAACCCGTTCGATGCCCGCACCCAGGGCGGCGCTGACAACGACGGCCAGAGCGATGGCGATGCCGATCGGAAGGCCCTGTTCGGCAAAGAGGACATAGGCGATGAAGGCGCCGAACATCGCCATCTCGCCCTGAGCGAAGTTGAGCACGGTCGTCGCTCGGAAGATCAGCACCAGCGATACCCCGACGGTCGCATAGATCGCTCCGACGGACAGTCCGTTGACGAGGCTCGCGATGAAGATCTGCATGGACACCAGCTCCTGAGACACCTTCTATGGCGCTCGTCATATTCGGTCGATCGCCATAGTATGGCGATCGGTCTACTACAGGTCAACCCCCGATCTCGCTACGGTGAACGACATGCCTCGCCGTGATGTGCGAAAGCTGGCCATCGACGCCGCTGCGCTTCTGTTCGGGCGCGACGGCTATCACGCCACCGGCCTCACCCGAATCCTCGACGAGAGCGGCGCGCCGAAGGGGTCGTTCTACTTCCACTTCCCCGACGGCAAAGAGCAGCTCGCCGAGGAGGCTGTCACCGCTGCATCGGCACAAATGGAGGAGTTGATCTTCTTCAGCACCGAGAAGGCCGGCGACGGCGGGTCGGCGGTGGATCACCTCGCTCGGGCGCTCGAGGCTCGGCTCATCGAGTCGGATTGGGCGATGGGTGGTCCGATCACCAGCCTGACGCTCGAAACAGCACACCTGAGCGAGCGGCTTCGCGTCGCGTGCGCGACCGCGTACGACCGCTGGATCGGCCTGCTGGCTGATCATTTCGTGACCTCAGGGGCCGAAGCCGACGAGGCGGCGGAGCTCGCGAGCCTCGTGTTGGCCACGCTGGAGGGGAGCCTCGCTCTCGCCAAAGCTCAACGGGATCCCACGCTGGTCCGTCGGGCAGCGGCACGTCTCGCACCCCTGCTGCCCTGAGGATTCACGCGGTGTGTTCAAACCACGGCGCCAGTTCCGCCCCGACGGGACGACGGGCTCCTGCGATTGAGCGCCAACGCTGCCAGTGCGGCGGCGAACGCGAGGGTCAGGCCACCGAGCCACCAGAGAAGGATCCCGCGGTCCTCCACCGGCTTCACTTGGTGTCGTCGTACTCCGAGCAGATCATCGGGCCCCACTTGACCGCGGCCCGAGAGCTCCCTCACCTCGGAGGTTGTCGCGACCGGTGGAACTGTGGTCGCGGGCGAGCTGACCCGCTCGAACGGTGTCTCCAACACATGGAGCCCAAAGATCCTCGTGGTGGGAAAGGACAACATCCGCTCCGGTTCACCGCCGAGCTCGACCCGGAGCAGCGAGCCCTGGAAGATCGACCAGAGAGCGTCTTCGAACCAGACCGCGTGCTCGATGTCGACGGCCCGCGCAGTCGTGCCGATGAGGGTTCCGTCGTCTGCGTCGACGACGTGGACCCAGGACTCGTCCTCACCGGTACCCAGAACCGCCACCCGTCGGTCATCGAGCCACGCGGCTGTGTGCCCGACCCCGTCCAACTCGGCGACGTGTGTCGGACGTCCCAGCTCGACATCGGTGATGTGCAGTCGGGAGCGCGCGTCGCCCCACGCGGTGGACAGAGCAACGAAGCGCTCGCCATCCGGGCTCACAGCAACGCCGGTCCACACCTCGTCGGGTCCGATGCTGAAGCCCGCCCATCCACGATCGGTCGTCTCGCTCCAGATGGTGGTGTCTCCCGATGCCACGATCCGATCCCCCACGAGCCAGGCGTCACGTATCTCGTCCGGCGGCCCCGCGGCACTGCGTCGACCATCTGTGGCGCCCGGCGACACGACGTCGAACCCCTCGGCTGAACGGAGCAGGACCACCGGCCCCCCATCGACGCAGGAGATATCGAGTGGGCCGTGAAGAGGCGACTCTATGAGAGCCACATCATCGACAGGCAACGGCTCAAAGCCGATCCGACCACCCTCGAGTGCGATTGCGCCCCACTCATTTCGATCGCTCACCATCGCCACGACGTCTCCCGCCGGGCACGAGGCGGCTTGATGCATCCCATGTCCCTCTACCGTCTCGCCGACGTAGCCGAGGAACGAGCCGTCCCGTGCGACGTGTGCCACGGATCCCTCGGCAAACTCGCCGACCACCGCCAACTCAGCGCGACCGTCCTGCGCCTCCAGAGGATGCAACTGCGCCAACACGACGTCGGCGATGAGGGTCGCACACACTCCACCCTCGAGTCGGCCGGCGACATCGTCGGCGAACACCGCCACGCGACCACCGACTGGTACATCCAGCCCACAGCCACTGCTTCGGTGTGGATCCCCCGCCACGACGACGGTCTCGGACGACCGGTCACCGTGGATCCACTCCTCCACTGAGAATTCGTAGTCTCGGGAGAAACGCTCCGCTCCGACCACCGTTCCGACAAAGCCCACGTCCGTCTGGACGAGCAGGTCCTCGAGCTCGCGCGGTCCGCACGTGCACGCCGCTGCGGGTGAGGCGATCGCCACCACAACGCCGGCCAGGACACATGCCGCCACCAGTGCGCGCAACGCCTTCACCCAGGCCACCATCGCAACAGCCTAGGGAGGCCGGCGAACCTACTGTCCGCGTCCGATCGTCACCGGATCCGGCGGTGTGGTGAAATCGTGCCCGAACCGAGGGGGTCACATGGCGGGAAAGACAGCGTCAGAACTGTTCGACATGACGGGCAAGGTCGCCGTGGTCACCGGCGGCAGCAGAGGCATGGGCAAAGAGATGATCCTCGCCTTCGCCGCGGCGGGCGCCGACGTCGTGATCGCGAGCCGCAAGATCGAGTCGTGCGAAGAGCTGGCCGCAGAGGTCGAGTCCACGACGGGCCAGCGGGCGCTTCCGGTCGCGTGCCACGTCGGCTACTGGGACCAGTGCGACCAGCTCGCCGAGACGGTGTACGGCGAATTCGGCCACTGCGAGGTCCTGGTCAACAACGCCGGGCTCTCCCCGCTCTACGACAACCTCTACGACGTCGCCGAAGGTCTCTACGACAAGGTGATGGAGGTCAACCTCAAGGGGCCGTTCCGGCTGAGCGCTGCCTTCGGGAAGCGGATGTTCGACGACGGCGGCGGTTCGATCATCAACGTCAGCTCCGTCGCGGCATCGGATCCCTCGCCCAACGAGACTGCCTACGGCGCTGCAAAAGCCGGGCTCCACGCGATCACGAAGAGCTTCGCCCGCGAGTACGCGCCCCGAGTACGGGTCAACTGCATCATGCCGGGGCCCTTCCTCACCGACATCTCCAAGGCGTGGGACATGGAGCAGTTCCAGAAGCGGGCCGAGGAGACGATCGCCCTGCAACGAGGCGGCGAGGCCGACGAGGTCGTCGGCGCTGCTCTCTACTTCGCCACGGATGCTTCGAGCTACACGACCGGGTCGATCCTCAAGATCGACGGCGGCTCGACGTACGCGACTAGCTGATCTCACGAGAGGAACACACCCATGGGATGGGATTTCGAAACCGATCCAGAGTTCCAGAAGGAACTCGACTGGATGGACGACTTCGTGCGGGAGGAGATCGAACCGCTCGACTTCATCATCAAGAGCCCCTACGACGTCAACGACCCGGTTCGCAACGAGATCATCCGGCCGCTGCAGAAGATCGTCCAAGAACGGGAGCTGTGGGCCTGTCACCTCGGCCCCGACCTCGGGGGACCCGGCTACGGGCAGGTGAAGCTGGCCCTGATGAACGAGATCCTCGGGCGAGCTCGCTGCGCGTCGACGATCTTCGGCACCCAGGCCCCTGACACGGGCAACAGCGAGATCCTCGCCCACTTCGGGACCGAGGGGCAGAAGAAGCAGTTCCTCGAACCTCTGCTGCGCAACGAGATCGTGTCCTGCTACTCGATGACCGAACCGCAGGGCGGCGCCGATCCCAAGGTGTTCAAGACGATTGCGGTCGAGGACGGCGACGAGTGGGTCATCAACGGCGAGAAGTGGTTCAGCAGCAACGCCCGCTACTCCGCGTTCCTGATCGTGATGCTGGTCACCGACCCCGAGAACCCGCCGTATCAGCAGCAGTCGACGTTCCTGGTTCCGACCGACACTCCCGGCGTGGAGATCATCCGCAACGTCGGAGTGGGTGAGGAAGAGGAAGGCTCACACGCCTACATCCGCTACACGGACGTGCGGGTTCCCAAGGAGAACCTGCTCGGTCCTCGGGGCGGCGGGTTCGTCGTCGCCCAGACCCGGCTGGGCGGCGGACGCATCCACCACGCGATGCGCACCTCGGGTCGCGTCCAGCGGATCTTCGACATGATGTGCGAGCGAGCCATCAGCCGGACCACCCAGGGCGAGCTGCTGTCGAAGAAGCAGATGGTTCAGGAGATGATCGCCGACTCGTGGCTGGAGATGGAGATGTTCCGCCTGCTCGTGCTGCGGACGGCGTGGCGCATCGACCGGTACCAGGACTACAAGAAGGTCAGGAAGGACATCTCCGCCGTGAAGGCAGCGATGCCCGGCGTCTACCGCAACATCGCGAGTCGGGCGCTGCAGATCCACGGGTCCCTCGGCGTGTCCGGCGAAATGCCGTTCAGCAAGGAAGTCATCGAGTCGTTCCACATGGGGCTGGCCGACGGGCCCACCGAGGTGCACAAGGTGCAGGTCGCACGCCGGGTCCTCGACGACTACGTGCCGTGCGACGACCTCTTCCCCACGATGCACCTGCCCAAGCGCAAGGCCGCCGCGCTCGAGAAGTACGGCGACGTGCTCGAACGGCACATGCAGACGCAGTGAGGGCCGGGTGTCATGGCTGAGCCAGCCGAGCCGCCCGTCGACCCGTTTGCCGATCCGTCGGAGCCCGAGCTGGAGGCCGTCCGAGCCGGCGAGGAGCTCGACTGGGGACGTATCGAGGAGTATCTGCGCTCGGAGATGCCTTCAGATGTCGACCTCGACGGCGATTTCGAGGTTCTCCAGTTTCCCAACGGTGCTGCGAACCTGACGTACATGGTGCGCTTCGGTTCGACGGAGCTGGTGCTGCGCCGCCCGCCGTTCGGGGTGCTGGCCCCCGGGGCGCACGACATGAAGCGCGAGCACAAGGTCCTGTCGGTCCTGTGGCAGATCTTCGACAAGGCCCCGCGGGCGTACCTGTTCTGCGAAGACCACGACGTCGCGGGTGCTGACTTCTTCGTGATGGAACGGCGGGTCGGCGACGTGGTGCGGGGCGTGGTGCCCGAATCCATGCGCGACGAGCCCGACGTCGGGAGGCGCATGGGATTCGCGCTGATCGACGCCATCGCCGAGTTCCACCTTCTCGACCCCGACGACGTGGATCTCGGCGACCTGGGGCGACCCGGTGGCTTCGTGGAGCGGCAGGTGGGCGGCTGGAAGAAGCGGTGGGATCTGGTTGCCGACGAGCGCTACGACGCCGGGATGAACGATGTTCACGCCCGGCTAGAGCGGTCGATGCCCGCGGCGCAGCGGGTGAGCTTCGTGCACAACGACCTCAAGCTCGACAACTGCATGTTCGCCACGGGCGATCCCGACGCGGTGATCTCGTTCTTCGACTGGGACATGACCACGCTGGGCGATCCACTGGTCGACTTCGGCACCCTTCTCAACTACTGGCCCGACCCGGCGGACCCGCCGGACTCGGGGAGGGTCAGCCACGAAGGGCTGGTGAAGATGGGCCTTCCAGGCCGCGCCGAGATCTCCGCCCGCTACGGGTCCGAGACCGGACTCGATGTCAGCCAGGCCAACTGGTACGACGCGTTCGCCCAGTGGAAGACCGCGACCGTGGTCCAGCAGCTCCACCACCGATGGGTAGTGGGCGACTCGACCGACGAGCGCATGGAAACCATCGCCGACCGCCTCCCCCTCCTCCTCGCGAACGCAGACGAGCTCCTCGCCGAGATGTAGGTGCCTGGCACTTCGTGTTACGAACCGCAACATTAGGTGCCAGGCACCGATTCTCTGACTAACGTCAGAGATGTGCGGGACCACGGAATCGACACGCTGAGGCGCTTCAACCGGATGGTGACCCAGAGGATCGGAGCGCTCGAAGAGGAGTACCTCGGCGGCTCGCGACCGCTCGGCGCATCGCGCGTGCTGTGGGAGATCGACGACGAGTGCGATGTGCTCACGTTG
>Ga0209992_10004962_pt1 | contig 10120 bp, 9 predicted proteins | sample 2SBtaG_2_FD_182564 | JGI IMG/M metagenome (GOLD analysis project Ga0209992, IMG submission 182564) | Deep subsurface microbial communities from Kolumbo volcano to uncover new lineages of life (NeLLi) - 2SBTROV12_ACTIVE470 metaG (SPAdes)... | ecosystem: Environmental > Aquatic > Marine > Volcanic... | reverse complement strand
GACACTGTACTGTAATGCTTAACATTAAAATTCCTAGCAATTGTTGTTAAATTTTCTCCTGAAAAATCCTGTGCTAATTTCAAAGCAATCCATCTTGCTAAATTCGGCCCTCTTCGGCCTCTCTTTGTATGAGTAATTTCTGTTTTCCTGCATCCAACATGTTCGGAGACTTTCGCCACGATCTGCTCTATCGAGATTAACGGTGAGAATGACCACAATAACTGATGTGCTCGATTTCAAATTATTTGAGGGTGCTTAACATAATCAAAGATGGCCCATACGGTTTCGTTATCCTCTGAGAGTGCACAGCTAACGCGCTACGCTTGTTGGACCGATATTTGAGTAGTCATCCATGACTACTCAAATATCGGTCTTGAAAATTGATCCCTGGAGGGTCGATCCGCATAGAAATAGTTAATTATTTGATGGTGCACATACCGTTAATTATCGGTAATACATGTGCGCAATTGTATTTTAAATAAAAATCGTAACTACTCACCCCTTTGTTAATCGATCTCACTAGCCAGTACCATCTGAATAGCGATCAATGGATTATGGCCCTGATTTGCCATTGATTGTAAGTAGCTGGAAATCCGGCAATAAGCCTTGGCATAAACCTCCATCCGGAAACAGCCAGAGACCTTTTGCTTCTGGGTATTCTGGCCCAATCCGATCACCCATTCTGGAACATTCCGATCACCTAATCTGGTTTTAACCGATCATTGATTCTGGTTTTATCTGATCATTTTTTCTGGATTTCCAGAATCAGTGATCGGCATACCAGAATCGCTGATCAGCTATTTCCAGAATCCTCCCAGCGCGTTGATTTAACTTAATTACTGCTAACCTTCGGGTATTTTTTTATCCGGAGGAAACTAGCAGTGGCAAAAAAGAGGTTATTCATGCGTAAAATCAACGAAATTCTACGGCTTCGTTATGAAGCAGGCTTAAGTTTACGGGGCGTCTCCCAGTCGCTGAATATTGGCTATGGCACCGTTTCTGATTACATAAAAAGAGCCGAGCAAGCCAACGTCAGTTGGCCGATCCCCGGCGACCTAGATGAACGTGATTTGGGGCTTTTATTATTCCCCACACAGGCCGTCACCGGACAACGACGTTTTGCTGAGCCAGACTTCATGGGTTGCTTTATGGAACTCAAAAAAACCAAAACGCTCACACGCCATCTATTGTGGCAAGAGTACCGTCAACAACATGCTGATGATGGTTATAGTTATGCCCAGTTTTGCCACCGATTTAAAGAATGGCAAGGCAAACAAAAACGCAGCATGCGCCAAATTCATAATGCCGGTGAAAAGCTGTTTGTTGATTATGCAGGGCCAACAATGGATGTCGTTAATCCTGATACCGGGGAAATAAGAACAGCACAAATCTTTGTTGCTGTACTGGGTGCATCCAGTTTTACCTTTGCTTGCGCGCACTGGACTCAGCAGTTACCGGACTGGCTCGATGCTCATGTTCAAGCACTGAATTATTTTGGCGGTGTACCTGAAATTATTGTCCCTGATAATCTTTTGAGTGCGGTCAGTAAAACACACCGTTATGAACCCAAAATCAATGATAGTTATTTACAACTGGCAGAGCATTACCAAACTGCAATTATCCCGGCACGACCTTACAAACCAAAAGATAAATCAAAGGCTGAAATTGGTGTGCAAGTTGCCGAGCGCTGGATCATGGCAAAAGATAAGGGGTCATGTTCTTTTTACTACATGTTATATGACCCAGACGCTAAACCTAACCCAAATTCGGCAGAAATCTTGGTTCACTACGTTGCAAAAAAATACGGCAGCAAAAATCTAAAAAAGTGAGTTGTGGCCTTGGGTCTTGGTAATGCCGGAAGCGTATCATCCTCAATGTAAAAAACCAGAATGAACATTGCACGAAGTTTGGTTGATTAAAAGCCATATAAAGTCCTCGAAAGACACTAGTATATTGTTAAATATTCTTGACCACTTTCTTCTTTTGTTTGCAGGCCGTTACAGTTAGCATTCCAACAAAAGTACGTAAACTCCCACAAAATTCGTCATGTTGACTTCACATAGCCGATCAAAGTCTACAACTAGTACTCCGTCACAGTTGTGTTGGGGGGTAGGTTATATCGAGAAGTGGTCAGCTGCTAGGCGCAGGACTAGTTGCACGTGTCAAGCGAGTGCAACAACGCAGATGGCTGCTTATCGGCTGATATACCCGTTAATACAACAATGATGGAGTACTAGTACAGCGTTGCCGTGAAGAGTAAACTATGAAACCTAAATCTTCGGAAGTTGATCATGACACCAACCCTATATACTCCGTTGCAAATTGTACTCTGCTTCAATCCCACCGATAGAGTCGGTACAAAGGTAAGAGAGTCGATTGTCCATGGATTTCGTGGTGGTGAGGATATCGGAGGGGGTTATCTAGCCGGTGGTGCAGATCTAGGCGTTCCGGTGCTCGAATTCGAATCGAAACCGACCCAACGGGTTACGGAGATTCTGGATCGCGCATTGCATTCAATGGTTGTTCTATTGGTCGGTCCCAATCTATCCGAAGACGACAGTTTTTTGGATTGGTTAAGTGATTGCGGAAAACATATCGAAGAATCCAGCGGTCGCCATCAACTATTGGTCATTTATTTTTCGGACGAATGGTTGGGTGATCGATGCCCTGGCTTAGACTGCTCGCAAGCGCTCAAACTTCATGAACTTGGCGAAGAATCAATTCGACCCGCTTCAGCGGGACTTATGGCGCTCAATGAATCCAGCAGAATATTGGCGCAGGGCTCCGAAGCAGAGAAAGACAGCCATCTGCAATTGTTTTTGAGTCACGCCAAAATGGATGGCCAGCCCATCGCGCGGGCGCTGCGCGATATGGCTGATAATATTCCTGGACTAAAAAGCTTTTATGACGCGGAGGAAATTCCACCGGGATCGCGTTGGCGAGAGATTTTAAAGAATGGGGCGCTGACTTCAATTGTGGTTGTACTTCGTTCGGAAATATTTGAAGACCGGCCTTGGTGCCGTCAAGAGGTGGCCTGGGCCGACGAGTTTGCATCCCCGATCGTCGTCGTCGACTTGCGTTGCCGGCTTATTCATCCTCCGAGCCATCTGGGACTCGAAACCGCACCAAGTGCAAGAGTCCCTGACGGTAATTTTTTCAGAATCTTTTATTTAGGTGTTCGTGAAGGACTGCGCGTTCAATTGTTGCGACGAACCGTTCACGAACTCACACGCACTGGGGCATTGCCTCGGCAAACGAAAGTGTTACCCAGGGTGCCAAGTATGCTGGCCTTAAAAAAAGCGAGCACGGAGCTTGCCACACAAGTGTCTACTCTGAATAAAGTAATCATTTACCCAGATCCACCCTTGAGTGAAGGGTATTACGACGCAGCCACGGCGTTGGTTGAATCCATCGCTCCTGGTACTCGGTTGTACACACCACAAAGTCTGATTGCCGAATCGTGATACAAGCCCTAAATAATCAACGCCCACTACATGGACTCACTGTTGGGATCTCTGTTTCAGAAAGTGCCGAGAGTGGCCATCTTGGTTTTACAACTGAAGAAGTCAATCGAACGGTCCGATTGATATCTCAAGCTCTCCTGGGTCAAGGCGCTCACCTGGTTTTCGGTCACGACTGGCGCGCCGATGGTGTTATGGCGCAAGTGTACGACTTTGCGCTCAATTACCTGCCGACCGAACATAACGACGAAGCAGAACCTTCGCCCCTGATTACGAATTTTGTACCGTGGCCTATAAAGAGCGGATTGAGCAATGCGGACCGAGAACGCTACCGGCAAACCCTCCGGGTCGTCGAGTGCGAAAAATGGGAAATGAAAGATTTTGAATCCAATGACACACTAACCCGTGTCTCTTCCCTCACCTATATGCGAAAACAGTTGGTGGCGTACGCGGATGCGCGCATATGTATTGGTGGACGAACCAAAGGATCAGGAGGGCGTTTTGCTGGTGTGGCCGAAGAAGCCTTCATGACCATGATGGCGGATAAACCACTCTATCTCTCTGGAATGTTTGATGGCGCAAGCAAGCAAGTCATTAATGCGATTGAAAGTGAAACGCCCGTCGATATTGCAACCTTCACTCCCCGGCAAGACATCGCTGAATATTGGCCGGTAGATTCATTCGAACCCGATACCGTCATCGGACAGCGCACTATTAACCTGATCAGGGAATTCGGAATTTCCGGGCTCAGCGTGAATAACCATCTACAACTGCACGAAAACCAGGCTTTGTTTCAGGCAACCCAAATATCAGACGTAATTGGTTGGCTTCTGGAGGCCTTGAAGCGGTTGGACAGGTCAAAAGGAGACCTTCCAATCAACCGATAGAACCGGAACAAAAACTGTAACCCGATTTTCCGCTCCGGATCGCTTTTGGTAGCCTGATTGCAAACATTAGACAGTGCCTTGCTAGAACATAAAGCCACGATTCGTTTGCAACTCCTACCTGACTTATTCGGTCTTACTGATCCCCGCAATGCAAGCCAAGGCTTGAACGTACAGCAGCATCCCTTTCCGCTTTTCCTCCAACTCTCGGTAGAACGCGTCACCCTCGGGCCAACAGCTTTCGTCGACAATTACCGTCACCTCACCCCCGTAGCGACTGCGCTGCTCTTCAGTCTGATTGGCCTCGAAAGCACTTAGGCGAGTATGCCATTTAACCAAAAAGGGCCGCAAGCCTTGGTTGAGTATCTGAATCGCGATCGGCCCTACCGATTCTGGCCCTTTGGCCACCCCGGGCCCCGCCTCCCGCAATACCGACCGCGTGGTATCAAATAGCGAATAGAGAGAATTCAACGCTTCCCGGGCCGAACCCATTCCCGGCTTAAGTTCTTCAGTCGATACCCGGGTAGCCAATTCCACATACAATGCCCAGGCCGCCCTTTCCTGATTTTCGTTAATTTCAATATTGGCTCCGCCAAGTCCGAATGGCAAATTAATACTGAATGATTTTAGCTTGGATCCCATATCGTTCTCCCAGTGGGTGTAGGCCTATCTAAATGCGTTATTGCAACACATTTACAATAAATTTTCCTATTACGTTTGGTTGTATCGCAAAAATTCTATGCACGTGCTTCTTAAAATACGCATCGTGAAGAAATTTATTTAAGGGGTCAAATCTTGACTTATACCTTTTAAAAGCTTCACAACTTCTACATCCTTTTTCATAAACTTGTTGAGTCGCCCGATCGTGCGTGACACTGTACTGTAATGCTTAACATTAAAATTCCTGGCAATGGTTGTTAAATTTTCTCCTGAAAAATCCTGTGCTAATTTCAAAGCAATCCATCTTGCTAAATTCGGCCCCCTTCGGCCTCTCTTTGCATGAGTAATTTCTGTTTTCCTGCATCCAACATGTTCGGAGACTTTCGCCACGATCTGCTCTATCGAGATTAGCTGTTTGCGCCGGCCCTGTGCAATTTCTTTACTGTGACTCAAAGCATTCGCATAAGCAATTTCTACGAAAGCTTCACTCCCTCTGTAGGCAGGCCAGACATTTCTTGCATAAAACCGTTGTGTTTCTTCATCCACTCCGCTTTCTACAAATCGCCGATAGGCAGGTACTGGATGTAATACACCTAACTCTCCAAATACATCGTCCTTTATCAGCCAGTCCGGGGTTACTGCTTTATTGAGGTAAGCGGGATAACTTGACCAGCAATAATCCACTAAATGATCAACAAGAGGTTTATTTAATTCCACCGGATTACGATGAATATACCGGCTGACTTGTGTCAAATAACTGGCCGATTCAATCAGTATAGCCTTATATCGTCCTCGAAATAAGGAGCCATCTGTTTGTTTAAGTCGGTTGTAGCGTTGAGTATAAACACCATTGATATGTCGCATCGCCCTGCTTAAATTCCCGCGTGGGGTTTTAATCAGTAGGTGGTAGTGATTTCCCATCAGGCAATAGGCTTGTATTTCTAAGCCAAAACGTTGATGGCTAGCTAACAGGCATTCTATAAATGCCTGATAGTACTTCTTTCCATGAAAGATAAATTGCCTGCCTCTACCACGATTCATTACATGATAGTAAGCATCTTCATATTCTATGCGTAAAGGTCTAACCATCTGATAAAAGTAATTTATTTAATAGCTAAGGTCAAGATTTGACCCCTTTTCTGACTGATAAAAGTAATTTATTTAATAGCTAATGTCAAGATTTGACCCCTTTTCCTCTTTTAATGTCAAGATTTGACCCCTTTTCCTCTTTTTCTGACTTTATTTGGAGTACACTTCAAACCAAAACTTGCCGGTTTACACAGCTTCGTTGGCATTGTGCTCTCGCTGACCGCCATGGAGAGAGAAGCGAATGTAGGCTTGCTGGGTATGACTAATTTCCTGTGAGATCAGGAATCTACAACTTTATGCGGCAATTCAACATCCGTTAAAATACCCGCGTTCGGGTCATTAAAGACATCGCGATCAAGAACGCCTTCACCTTTGGCAACAATGCAGGTCACTGCAGCGTCACCGGTGATGTTCACCGCAGTGCGCACCATATCCAATAATCGGTCAACGCCGATAATCAAACCGATGCCTGCAACCGGCAAACCAACCTGATTAAATACCATGGCCAGCATAATCAGACCCACTCCAGGAACCCCCGCTGTTCCAATTGACGCGAGTACCGACATGCCGATAATTGTCAGATATTGGGTCAATCCCAAATCAACGTGATAAACATTGGCTATAAAAACAGTCGCAACTCCCTGCATGATCGCTGTACCATCCATATTAATGGTGGCGCCAAAAGGAATCGTAAAGGAAGCAGTGGAATTAGCCACACCGATGCGTTGCTCAACAGATTGTAGCGTCACAGGAATGGTTGCGTTGGAACTTGCGGTACTAAACGCAAATATTTGCGCAGAGCGCATTTTTTTTAGAAACATGAGCGGATTCAATTTCGCCCAAAACGCCAATAACAAACTCAGCGTTCCAAAGGCATGTAACAATAAACAACCAACAACAATGGAAAAATAACCGATCATCGGTAAGATCAATCCGACCCCTTGATCGGCAAAAGTCTTTACCATTAAACAAAACACACCAATGGGGGCAAAATCCATCACAATGGTCACAACCACCATCATGATTGCATTTAATTTTTCGGCAGCTTTGGCAACACCCTGACCTGCCTCTCCGGTCATCAAAATGGCGATTGAAAACAATATAACAAAAAATATAATTTGTAGCATATTGCCATCAGCAAAAGCCTCTATGGGGTTACCTGGTACCAGGTTAATCAGAATTTCAGTAAGAGGTGGCGCTGGTTTTGGGGTGAAATCACTCATGGCAGCAGTAGACACACCACTACCCTCACCCGGCCCAACAAGTATCGCTACACTTAAAGCAAGGGTAATTGCCAATGCTGTAGTCAGCATATATAAAAGAAATGTCTTAATTCCAACGCGTCCCAAGGCATTGACATCACCGAGCCCGCAGACACCGCAGATCAGTGAAAAAGTAACCAGAGGCACAACCAGCATCTTCAATGCCTTGATAAACATTGTGCCAATTACGTGGAAAAACCCACCGACAAAATAAGTCTGAATAAATTCGCTATCGGATGCGAAAAGATTGATAAGGCTCCCCAAAACGAGACCAAAACCCATTCCGATCAGGATTCTGGTTGTAATTGACATTTTTGTTTTCATAACGAACTCTATAGGTATACCGACAAATGGATTTTACAATGCTTTTGTACGCGCTTTACCACAGCGTTCGCATTCAAACAAAGTTAGCAACTTACCTTGTTTAACATCAAAGTGGCGGTTTTTGGCAATCACCCATTTATGAAAACCACTCTTGCAAAGAGATTTTCCTCGATGCCGTTGACTTACTTTCTGTTTTTTAAATGCAACTACGTCACCCACGTACGCCTCACTATAGAAGATAGACCTAAAATTCTGTATTACATCTGAAGTATAAAAATTTCCACAACAACTCAAGCCGGTCGAATTTAATCAAGGGACATTTTTCCACACAAAAAAAAACGACCACTTATTAAAGTAGCCGTTGAATTTGTTTATCGTGTTTTCTGAGACGCTTTACCACAACGGCTACCGAAATAATTTCGCTGTTAGCCGCTTTCACCATGAAAAAACTGCAGGCAATTCACCTCTAATCTATTTAGCCTAACTGGCTTCACACTCCGAACCCTTAACCGCCGTAAGAATATCGTTAAAATCCTGGACCCGACTTTGACCAATAATCGCCAGTTCAAAGCCAATCTCAAGAAGTGTGCTAAGCAATTGCGGAGTCTGGTACACAATTTTGCCTAAATAACCCACCGCAGGTAGTGCGACAATCACAGCAAGCACCCCAGGCAAACCCACCGCTGTTAACAAATTAACCACCTGCACCACCAAACTCAGTGGAATCAACACCAGCGTTCCAAAATACATCATAACAACAGACATAAAGATCAGGAACACAACGAACTGAAGTACTCGAACGACAGCAATATTCACGCTTTTCATATTAATACAAACCCTTTCATTTTCGTATACAAATAAAGACTTTTGTTAGTTATCCAGCGGTTTTGGAAATCAGGCACCTGGATCCGTAACGATCATTAAGCAGGGACACACCCTCCCAGTTTGCTACTGATTCCAGGCAAACCACACCCGTTTCGGTGGCATGGCGACTATTCTAAAACAACTCGATCGCGCAATTGCGTTCAGTACAGCTATTAACTGAACGACCACCCCAACAATCCAGTGTGTATTCTTCAATACTCGAAACCATCACACCGTTAACCCTAAGGAACAATTCGAGAGTACATTAGGAGCGAGGATTCAATAATATACGAATCCTGACTGGTCTTATTGTCCGTCTTCTGCGTTGTAGCAACAGTTGCGTAGCCCGGCTATGCGCCTGTTGCTACGCCTTTGAAGACAAACAATAATCCTGCGTCAATCTTTCGCATTTTATTAAAACCTCGCTCCTTAGTTCTGCAGAAACCGCCCTCGGACAATCTCTGTTTTTGGCGCAAACTCTCTGTCACATCAACCCTCCGGCTTTTCAAACCAGAGAACGAAAACCCGCCTTCGCCAAACGGCTCTAAAGCAACTTCGGAAGCCAGGGATTATACTATAGTTGGCGCTACCGCGGAATTTTTTATGTCGTGGATCGCTGGCTATCGCGGCTTAAAAAAAACCTGTGCAACACAGCACCTACAATAAATCCACCCAAATGTCCCCACCACCCAACTTCTAAATATTCTCTACCAATTACTATCGCAGTTGTCACTTCGTACAACTGATAGATCACCCAAACCCCCAAAAAAGCGATTGCCGGGACTTGAATAAAAATTGGCAGAAATAAAATTGGAATCCATATAATCACCCGTGCGTAGGGAAACAAAAAGAAATAGGCTCCCAATACACCAGCGATTGCCCCCGATGCACCGACTGTTGGCGCCTGAGAATCCGGGTTATATAAAACATGCGTTAGCGTCGCTATCAATCCACATATTAGATAGAAAATAATAAACCGCCATTTGCCCATTACATCTTCAATATTGTCGGCAAATATCCATAAAAGCCACATATTCATCAGCAGATGGACCCAACCGGCATGCAGGAACATACAACTAAGAAATGGCAAATAATTTTCACTCGGGTAGCCAAAATTCATTGCCCACTGAGGATCGGTATAACGCGCTGGAACCAAACCGTACAAGTGTAGGAATTGTACTGCAGCGGGATCTTCCAAAGTTTTAAGAAGCAAAAACAGCACAGTATTCACTGCGATCAATATCCATGTGACTATCGGCGTGTTTTCACAAGGAATTGTATCCCTGACTGGAATCATAGCTTGCCACCAAAGTTAGACTGCATTCTAATCATTATCTGTGAGCAACCTATTAGTTTACCTGGCTGACAACGGATTCCAGTATCAATATTCATCTATATTTCACCACCCGTAGAAACCACTGTCACTCGAGGTTTCGAAAGTTTATAAAGGTATCGATGGCACCCAATAAAGCTAAACCTGGAATGATCACTATCGGAAAAAAGAAAAGTCCCAGATAAGGTGCCATTACCCATCCCTGATGTAAACGCTTAGCAACACTCACCCCATGCATCACCG
>Ga0209992_10004961_pt1 | contig 10121 bp, 5 predicted proteins | sample 2SBtaG_2_FD_182564 | JGI IMG/M metagenome (GOLD analysis project Ga0209992, IMG submission 182564) | Deep subsurface microbial communities from Kolumbo volcano to uncover new lineages of life (NeLLi) - 2SBTROV12_ACTIVE470 metaG (SPAdes)... | ecosystem: Environmental > Aquatic > Marine > Volcanic... | reverse complement strand
CACAAGCGATGATCCGCGCGGGACTTCAGGCCGCGGGCAAGACGGTTCACGCCTATACGTCGCCGCATCTGGCCCGGTTTCACGAACGCATTCGTCTGGCCGGAGCGTTGATAACCGAAGACACGCTGGCCGCCCTGCTGGAAGAATGTGAGGCAATTAACGGTGACATCCCGATCACCTATTTTGAGATCACCACCTGCGCGGCCCTGCTGGCGTTTTCGCGCGAGCCTGCGGATTATTGCCTGCTTGAGGTCGGACTTGGCGGGCGGTTGGATTCCACAAACGTGATCCCGAAGACAGACCTGTCGGTCATCACGCCAATCTCGATCGACCACCAGCAGTTTCTTGGGGATACCCTTGGCGAAATCGCCAGCGAAAAAGCCGGGATATTAAAGCGCGGCGTCACGGCTGTGGTGGGGCCGCAGCCGGATGAAGCATTGGATGTAATAGAGGAACAGGCCCGCAAGCTGGGCGCGCCGCTGTTGGCATACGGCCAGCACTGGCATGTGTTTGAGGAACGCGGGCGGATGATCTTTCAGGACGAAACCGGGCTGCTGGACCTGCCGTTGCCCAATCTGATTGGCGCACATCAGGTGCAAAACGCCGGGGCCGCAATTGCCGCGTTGCGTCATCTGCGGCTGGATGAATTGGCGATAGAGGCAGCGGTAACTGCCGCCGTTTGGCCGGGCCGCCTGCAACGCCTGCGCTGCGGCCCGTTGGTTGACGCTGCACCGAATGCCGAGATTTGGCTGGACGGCGGGCATAATCCGGCGGCGGGCGCGGCACTGGCAGAGGCCTTGGGCCGCCTGCCCAAACGCCAGCTGCATATCATCTGCGGCATGCTGAACACCAAGGACATTTCGGGGTATTTGCGGCCACTGGCAGATTTAAACGGCCATTTTCAGGGAGTTAGCATCCCCGGAGAAACCGCCACCCTGTCAGCGGAAGACACTGTTTTGGCCGCGCTAAAGGTCGGGTTTAGTGCCACGACAGCAGAGACCGCCCTGTGGGCGGTGCAAATTGCCGCCGCGCAAAACCCAAACGGGCGTATCCTGATTTGCGGGTCGCTTTATCTTGCGGGCCAGATTTTGCGCGAAAACAGCTGACGCACCACCACCCCGGCATTTTCACCTTTGCCCAAATACTCAACAACCGCCGAGCGTCCAGCGATGGCGGCCCGGTCCAACAATTTTCGATCGAAGATCGACAAATTGGCGGAAGTCCGTCGTTGATTTTGCCAAATCAGACCGACGGGGCGCTCCCGCCAAAAATGCGACCTTCGGTCGATTTTTGGCGGGCCGGGCCACTGACGCTGCGCGCAGTGGTTTGGATATTTAGGCCGTAAAGAGTAAGCGTTGTCCCGATCACACGTGAGCGTAATTCCAAGGCAGGAGTTCATTGATTTTGCTCTGCTTATGGCCGTTGACGATGGCTGAGAGGGTGTTGGTCAGATAGGCGTGAGGCTCGACGCAGTTCAATTTACAGGTTTCGATCAGGGACGCGAGGACGGCCCAGTTTTGTGCCCCAGCATCATGTCCTGCAAAGAGGGCATTTTTTCTGTTGATGGCAATGGGCCGGATTGTGCGTTCGACAGCGTTGTTATCCATTTCGATGCGCCCATCATTCAGGAACAGGTTCAGTCCATCCCAATATTTGGCAATGTATTTCAAGGCTCCACCAAGCGGGGATTTGCTGGAGGATTGGGCGCGATGATGGGTGAGCCAGATTTCAAGGTCCTGCATCTTCGGTTTTGAGCGGGCCTGCCTTTCCGCCAACCGCATGTTCGGCTGTTGACCACGGATATCGGTTTCGATCCGGTACAGGTCACGGATCAGTTTCAGACCCTCTTCGGTAATTGGTGCGGATTTGTTTCTGGCAACTTCAAACAGTTTGCGACGCGCATGAGCCCAACAGTAAGCCAGTTGCACATTCTGTCCGGAACGTTTGAGCAGGCTGTTGTATCCGGTATAGCCGTCCACCTGCAGGATGCCTCTGAAGCCTTGCAAGATATCCTTGGCATATTGGCCGCTTCGCCCCGGTGCATAAGTAAACGCAACGCCGGGAGGATCTTCGCCATCCCAGGGCCGGTCATCGCGAGCCAAGGCCCAGAAGTATCCGGTTTTGGTTTTCTTGCCCCCGGGATCAAGAACCGGCGCAACTGTTTCATCCATGAATAGTTTTTCGGACTGTTTCAGGTTGTCGATCAGGGCGTCAAACACAGGTTTCAGCTCAAAGGCGGCTTTCCCGACCCAGGACGCCAATGTTGAACGATCCAGATGAACCCCTTGTCGGCTATAGATTTGGGCTTGCCTGTATAGCGGCAGATGGTCGGCATATTTGCTGACAATCACATGGGCCACAGTGGCTTCGGTCGGCAACCCACCTGGGATCAGCCGTGCCGGAGCCGGTGCTTGCACAATGCCGTTTTCACAGGACCGACAGCCGTATTTTGGGCGACGGGTAACAATGACCCGGAACTGGGCCGGGATCACGTCCAGCCGTTCGGATACATCCTCGCCAATCACGTGGCGTTCAGCCCCACAACCACATCGCGTTTCTTCTGGCTCAATGACGTCTTCAACGCGAGGCAAGTGTTTTGGCAGAGAGCCCCGGTTTGCCTTTCGGGTTTTGACCGGGCGGGTTGCAGGCTGATCCGCCTCGTCCTCAGCATGCACGACCGCCATTGCTGTTTCGATATCTTCCAGCGCAAGTTCATATTGCTCGGGTGCGGTCTTTTCGGACTTGGCGCCAAACAAGGCCTGTTTGAACGCCGCAACCAAAGTTTCCAGATGGTTAATCCGATCTTGCTTGCGTAAATTGCACCCCTCAGAAGCAACGACCATTGCCTTGAGAACCTCAACGTCATCAGGAAGATTTACCGCATCGATCATGGCCATCAGGTAGCAAATTCAAGTGCAAATGACCCGTGCAAACGCCCCTTTGATTCACTCTGCCGCAGTCGGTGCACGCGCCTCGATAGCCCTGACTTTGCGCCAGTCCAGCCCATCAAAAAGCGCTTCAAACTGGGCGTGATTAAGCTTCATCACACCATCCCGGATCGCAGGCCAGGTGAACACGTGATCCTCCAGTCGCTTGTAGGCCATAACCAACCCCGTACCGTCCCAGTACAACAACTTCAGCCGGTCTGCCCGTTTGGAACGGAACACAAAAACTGTGCCTGTAAACGGGTTCGCCTGCAGTTCATTCTTCACAAGCGCGGCCAGACCATCATGGCCTTTGCGGAAGTCCACGGGCTTGGTTGCAATCACAATTCGAACTCGGTTCGAGGGAAAGATCATACGCCCGCATTCAAAGCGTGGACGATCTCAGCAATCCGCGTTGCATGAACTTCGGCGGGAAGCGTCAGTGTTATCTCGCCAATAGCTATCTCAATGGAACTCTGCTGAGGCTCCCGTGCATCCGGTTCGGGTGCCTCCAATAAAATCGGCGCAAATTCCGCTCCAGCAAGATCCGGCACCACAAGCTTTCCATCCCGGGCCAGACGCCGCCACGCAGACAGATGGTTCGGCTGCATACCATGGCGAGATGCCACCTCGTTAACCGTGACACCCGGCACCAGCGTTTCCGCAACAATCCGGCCCTTAACCTCATCCGGCCAGTTCCGCTTGCCCGAAGGTCCGGTCAAAACCTCCATTCGGACAATGTCCGCCATATCGCGCTCATTATGACCTACCAAAGCGTTCTCCAATCCAAATCTATACAGAAGATCGGAATCGCAGATCAGGCGAGCAAGTGGAAGGTGGGAGCAGGACAACGCTTACAGTAAAGAAGCGTATCCGGTCGCAAAAAAGGGCGCAAAAGCGCCCTTGATCGCGGATTACAGCAGGTTAAATCGCGCTTTTGATCCAGTCATCCAGTGCTGCCTTGGGGGCTGCGCCGGTTTTGTTGGACAGGACTTCACCGTCTTTGAACATGAACAGCGCCGGAATACCGCGCACGCCAAGGGTCATGGGCGAGGTTGGGTTTTCGTCCACGTTTACCTTCACGATTTTCACTTTGCCTTCATACTCTGCCGAAAGCTCTTCCAGCGCCGGACCGATGGCCTTGCACGGGCCGCACCATTCAGCCCAGAAGTCCACCACAACGGGGATGTCAGATTGTTTGACTTCGGCGTCAAATGTGTCGTCGGTTACTGCGATCGTTGCCATGTTGATTTCTCCTGGCGGAATGTGTTTCACTGGGGCGCAACCTAGGTATCGACAATACCAGCGTCAAGGGATCGGCGTGGTATTGAAAGATCGTGTCACGATGTCGTGTGGCAGGCGCATCAATTCGGCGGATTTGGTCCACAAAATAGCCGTTTCAATCGGCGTTTGCGGATAGATCTGCGTCAGCGCCTGATTGTAGGCTGCCATTTGCCGCAACAGACCTTCCGGCACTTTGGCAGCGGTTGGCGGTACCTGCGTGTTTGATTTGAAATCCACCGCAAGGATGCGGGTTTTGTCGCAGATCAGCCGGTCAATCACACCGTTGATCCTTTGATTGTCCCACGCGGCAATCCGGGCCGTCACCGCCACTTCGGCCAGTGTGTCCGGGGCAAACAAAAAGGCCAGGCCCGGGTCTTTCAGGATTGGCGAAACCTCGTCCAGCAGCGCCTGTGTATCTTTAGCATCGACCCTGTCAGCGTCACCGGACAGCAGCCTTCGCGCCAATTCCGACCAGTTTTCCGGTGGATGCCCCGGCAGGTGTTCCAGCAAAAGATGAATTTGACGTCCGTATTCTTTTGCGTTTTCCTCGTTAAGGCCGGCGCCGTCACCGGGCATGATCTTTGCACCGCCCAGATCAGATGGAGACAGCGGTGCGCGCGCGGCTTCAACCTTTGGCGCGGGCCGCGATGCCCAAGGCGGCAGCGCCGTGGACGCCTGTGCGTTTGATGATTTGGCAACGGCCTTCGCCGGTTGCCAGTGGTGGTTTTCATACCGCAATCCTGCGCCGATACCAAACACCGCCGGAGTTGCGGAAACCGTTTCCATAGCCTGCGCCACGTGGGTGTACCAACTGTCCTGATCCTGCCCGGGATCACCGGCACCACAAACGATCAGCCAGTTCTCGGCACGGGTCAAAGCCACATACAGCAGACGCCGGTTTTCCTGTTCCTGCAGGTCATTTTGCCGATTCCGTGCGGTCGCAACAACATCCGGGCTGTCGTCGCTGGCGGTCTTCCACGCCATCAAGCCGGTGTCCAGCGGTGCAAGCGCGTTGCGGCTGCCGCGCTTTCGCTTGGCCGTATCCGGCAGGATCACCACAGGGGATTCAAGTCCTTTGGCACCGTGCACGGTCATCACCCGCACCTGATCGCTTTTGCTTTCCATCTGGCGCTTGATCTCGACATCGCCGCTTTCCATCCAGCCCAGAAATCCGGTCAGGCTGGGGGCCTCTGCCTGCTCGTACCGCAGGGCTTCGCCGAGCAGGGCGTCGATACCGTCTTCGGACTCTGGCCCCAGTCGGGCGATCAGATTGATCCGACCATTATGGGTCGTAAGGATGCGTTCCAGCAATTCAAACGGGCGCAGAAAATCCACGTCTTTCAGCAAAGCATTCAGCGTTGATTTGATGGCGTCAAACTGCCCGCCCGCGTTTCGCAGCGACTGCCACAGGCTGGCCCCGCGTCCTTGTGCAACAGTGTACAACTGAGCCTCAGAAAGACCCAGAAGCGGCGAGCGCATAGCGCAGGCCAGCGACAGGTCATCCTCTGGCAGCGCCATGAAGGACAGCATCGCCAACAGGTCTTTGACCGCCAGCTCGGTGCCGATTTTCAGGCGGTCGGCCCCGGCAACCGGAATGCCCCGTTCCTTTAGCGCCACGATTATCTCACGAAACAATGCTGCGCGCTGCTGCACCAGAACAAGCACGTCACCCGGCGTTAAGGCACGGGTTACCCCGGCGAAATTATAAGACGCATTGGATGCCAGAATACCCCTTATCTGATCCGCCACGTGACCGGCCAGCAGCCGGACCGGATCATCGGGTGACGGCTGATCCACCGGATCAAACCAATCAGACGCCGGATCCTCATTTTTGGTTTTCGGCAGAAACGGCCAAAGATCGACCCGCCCGGGCAGGTTTTGGTGAAAGGCACGATGGGTTGTCAGGTTGGGCAATCCGGCCCCGTCACTGTTTTGAACAACCGCATCAACCAGACGCAGAATGGGTTTTGCAGAGCGGAAGGAAAACAACAGTTCGCTGTATTCCATACGTTGGTTTATCTGGTTCAGGTGCCTGGAAAAATGATCCCGCATCTGGCCAAAAGCCTGCGGGTCAGCACCCTGAAAAGAGTAGATTGATTGTTTTTCATCGCCAACGACAAAGATCGAACGGTCCGCCCCGCTGGCCCCCAGCCCGGTGGTAAATTCCTCCGCCAGCTTTGTGATCACATCCCATTGGGCCGGGCTGGTGTCCTGTGCCTCGTCCACAAGAATGTGGTCAATTCCGCCATCCAGACGATATAATATCCACTGTGCGGTGGCGCTGTCGGTCAACAGATCGCGGGCTTTGAAGATCAGATCGTCGAAATCCAACCAGCCGCGATGTGATTTTCTTGCCGCGTAATCGGGCAGAAACGCCGCCGCAAACCGGTGCAGCGCTGCGGTTTTATGCGCGGCCTCAAGCGCCCGACGGTTTTGTCGCGCAAGCTCTATCTGCTGCATCCAGACCTCAACAGCCTGCATCAGATCAGGGATAGACAGCCGCAAATCCTTCGTCGGAAATCCACCAATTTTCGCACCGTCCGGGTTTTTTTGGGCTTTCGTGCCAAACAGAAATACCGGTTCCACCTGCAAAAGCGCGTCTTTGTTCAGATGGTTGGGATCGATTTTTGCAAGTTTTGCCGCGTTTTTTGTGTCGGTGTCCAAACCGGTTTGCAGAGCGGTAATTAGATCGGGTAATATGTCATTGATCCAGCTTGGAAAAGCGTCAGCCAGCAGATCTGGCCAGTCATATCCCGGCGTCAGACCCATAGTGCGCCAAATCTGATCACGGGTTACCGGCGACGAAAAAAAAGACCGGTTTCGCGTGATTTCCTGGATCAGACTTTCCGTGTCATCGCCGGACAAATGCCGTGCCATTCCGTCAAAGACCGCCTGCGCCGGACCGCCTGCCATGTCTTCCAGAATGTCACTTTGCAGGCGTCTGGCGCTTTGGTCGTCAATTTCCTGAAATTGTGGTGAAACTCCGGCTTCCAGCGGAAACCGCCGCAGCAGGGCCGCGCAGAACGAGTGGATCGTCTGGATTTTCAACCCGCCCGGGGCTTCCAGTGCGCGGGCAAACAGGGTGCGCGCGCGCGGAAGATTTTCCGGCTGAACCGACTCTCCCAATTCCGCAAGCGTGTCTGTAAGCCTGCGGTCGTCCAGCATTGCCCATTTTCCCAGCCGGTCAAACAACTGGTTTTGCATGTGCGACGCGGCGGCTTTTGTGTAGGTCAGGCACAGGATTTTCTGTGGCGGGGTGCCGCGCAACAACAAAAGCGCCACGCGGTCTGTTAGCACCCGGGTTTTGCCGGACCCGGCATTGGCCGATACCCAAGTGGAAGCCTGCGGATTGGCAGCGCGAATTTGTGCCAGTGTCGCGTCGTTCAGGCCGTTCATGGCACCACCTGCGGTGTTGCCCGGTCGGTATCGGCCCATTCGCCCCGGCGCGAAAGGTGATCGTAATCCGACGGATCACTGGCTTTTTCCATTCTTGATCGGGCGGTATAGCCTGTGGATTGCGATTGATACGCGCGGATCAGCCGACGAAACCCGTCCCATGATTTGTTGACCAGATCATCGGAAAGATCGACAACAGTTGTCTTAGTGTCCCGTCCAAGGCTGATATACATGATCATTTGGACAACGGATTTATCAAGGCCGTCAAACCCTCCCATCTGGGCCATCGCGGCCTCCAAAGGCAGTTGCTTGTCAAAACGCACGATTTGTTTTTGCGTGGGCAGCTGACCGGTTTTATAATCATAGATCGAGACATGCCCATCTTTGGCGCGGTCAATCCTGTCCGCCGTACCGCTTAACGTGAACGCCGGGTTCGTCAGGGTGATCTTGCCCCTGCACTCCAGCAAAAACGGTGCGGCGTCCCGTCTCCTGATTTTTTCGTCGGCAACAAATCCTTCCGCGATGCCGGCCAGTCGCGCCAGCCACAATCGCCGTGCCGCAGGCCAGGGGACGTTTTGATCAAAATATCCTTGCGCGATTTGCAGCAGAAGATCAGCCGCGTGATCGGGCAAACCGTTGGTGGTTTCCCTAACAAACAGCTCCATAACCCTGTGCATATGCTGCCCCCTGATCATGGCATCCGGCGCCGGGTTCAGCGGCTGCAGCTTCTGCATCCCCAATATGTACCGGGCGTAAATGGCATAGGGATCGCGGATCAGTGTTTTGATGCGGGTGACAGACAGCCGCTGCGGACGCGCATTGACCGGCGGGCGCGGTGCGGGGCGCGGTGCCGGATGGACCGGTGTTTTTGGCGTGTCCAAGGCGCTGGCAAGCGTGGCCAGCTTTTGCCCCCGGGCACGCATCCCAGCCAGACATTCGTTGCCGGTTTCACCCAAACCGGCCAGCAGGTTGGTCAGGCGGATCAGCCAGCGGGACGCAACAGTTGGCGCATCGGAATCGCGCAACGAACGGGTGATCAGAACGTCCCGCCCTGCGACGGCCTGTTGAAAATCATGCGCAGACAGTCCGATATTTCGTTCTGGCAACAGCAGGTTCGCCTGCAGGCGCATGTCGCGGTTCAACCACGGGTCAGGCGCAGGAACGCGCGGCCAGATGCCGTCGTTCATTCCACCAAGGATCACGATGTCCGCCCCCTGAACGCGGGCCTCCAGTGTGCCCCAGATGGTGATGTCGGGATGCTTTGCAATGGATTCACGAACATCACGCGCGCCCATGACAGAATTGAACAGGGCGCTGTATTCCTGCGCGGTCAGGTTCCCGCCCGCATCTGCTTCTGCCTCAAGTTCAGAAAATGCCGCCTGCGCCTCTTCTCCGGCTTGCCGGTGCCAAAGTTCACCGGCACCGTCTTTGGCCACTGCTCCACGGGCCAGCGATTCCGCCAGATGACGGTGCTCAGAAAGACGGGACGCCAGGGTTTTTTTGCCAGCATCTTCCAGTTCCGTCAGCACAGTTTTCAGCCACAACACCCACTTGACCGCTGCCGGATCGTTTACGCGGTCGGCGGCCCAGACAAATAGTTCGTCAAAATCCGGATACGGCAGGCCGCAGCGCAGCACCTGAATTTCCAGATCACGGGTGCGCAGCATGTGAAGGTTTCGCGTTTCACCGTCAGAATGTGTAAGGGGATTCTTAAGCAGCGACAGCAGCCGCTCAACCGTCAATCTTTGGCCAAACAGCCCCGCGACCAGCCGCAAATAAATCCCCGGAGGCGTAAGCGGCAAGGGCCGTCCGGCGCTGTCGTCCGGCGTGATGTTCCAGCGTTGCAGGGCTGTGGTGACCATTCTGGTTAACGTCCGGTCCGGCGAAATCAGCGTTGCCTTTTGCCCGGCCTCTGCCGCTTCGCGCAGGCGCAGGGCGATGGCATTTGCCTCTTGCCGCAATGTTGGCGCTTCCAGCAATGCCACCGACGCCGTAGCGCCCTGAATATCCTTTAGTTTCGGCCCTTCTGAAAGCCACTGATCGGTCACCGGGGCCGGGCGCAGCGCCAGTGAAATCAAGCGGTTTCGATCCGGGTTTGCCGGCGCGTCGGACGTCCAGCGCACCACCTTATCAGGGGCAACGCCTAAGCCGTGAAGCAATTTGAAAAACCCCGCCTGCGGATGATCAGCGCTGATCAGGGGATCACGCAGATCGTTCCACACAGCAGTTGGCAGATCAAAGTCAAATCCGGGCAACACAACCGCACCCAATGGCAGGTGCGCGACCGTCTTTATAAACAGCGCAGTGGCACCACGCGACCCGGTTGAACCTGCAACGATAACCGGATGCGGCGGTGGATTGACCGCCCATTCTTTGGCCAGATGCTCAACAACCATTCGCTGCCGCGCCTCGCCGTCAGGTTCAAACGCTTTGTCGCCCGCGAAAAACCCGGAGAGGATGCCCAGAAATTGTTTGCTGCGGTCCCAATGGGCGGAATGGTTTGAAACGTCTATGTCT
>Ga0209992_10004960_pt1 | contig 10121 bp, 6 predicted proteins | sample 2SBtaG_2_FD_182564 | JGI IMG/M metagenome (GOLD analysis project Ga0209992, IMG submission 182564) | Deep subsurface microbial communities from Kolumbo volcano to uncover new lineages of life (NeLLi) - 2SBTROV12_ACTIVE470 metaG (SPAdes)... | ecosystem: Environmental > Aquatic > Marine > Volcanic... | reverse complement strand
GCGCCGATAACCGGCGCCGGCGGCATTACCATGACCCTGGCATCCTGCCCGCCGGGTACGGGGCCGTCCTTGCATGCCCACCAGGCGACGTATGAGACCTTCACCGTGATGAAGGGCCGGTTCGAGGTTTATTGGAACGATGACGGGTCGGAACGCGTTGAATTGGGCCTCTATGACACAATTTCCGTGCCGCCCGGCGTGTGCCGCGGGTTTACCAATATTTCCGATGGGGAAGGCCTGCTGCAGGTGGTCATCTCGGGCGGCGTGCACGACCTCAATGATATCGATTTCGCCTTGAAGGCGGCCGAGCAGATCGAGGCCATCCAGCCGGGCTTGATCAAAGAGTTCGAGAAAACCGGTCTGACCTTTACGGCCAGCAAGGATTATGAAGACACCGCCGGTTCCTAAAGCGGCAAGTCTGATTGGCTTTCAAAACTGACACGTTCAAGGAAGCCCGTGCGGCTGCATTACGGTCAGCCGGGGCAGCCTCAATGGCCTTGGGCCGATGAGGACAATTGACATCGTCATCAGACAGGCAACGTTTTGATCACGTATTCGCGACATTGAATGTGAATGGTTGCGGGCATCTGTTACAGTCTGCCGGCAATAACATATAAAATGGGAGCTTCGACAATGATGATGACTGGGCAGCGCTTGGCGCGGCAACTGGGTTTCTTGGCGGTGTTGGCATTGATGGTTATGGCCGTGCCGGTGGTTGCCGCCGACCTGACTCACCGCGTCGCGATCCACGTCGATGATAACGACAAGAAGCGCATGAATATGGCGCTCAATAATGCCGCCAACGTGGACAAGTATTACAAATCGAAGGGCCAGAAGGTGCAAATCGAAATCGTCGCCTACGGTCCCGGCCTGCACATGCTGCGCGAGGACACCTCACCAGTGAAGGAACGCATCGCCGCCATGGGTCTGTCCATGGATAATCTGAGCTTTGCGGCCTGCGGCAACACCCACCGCAAGATGAGCGCCAAGGCGCCGGTGAAACTGGTCTCCGAAGCCAAGATGGTACCGTCGGGTGTGATCCGGCTGATCGAACTTCAGGAAAAAGGCTGGGCTTACGTCCGCCCATAATCCGAGACCCTCGTGACTTAGCGTCATGACGCAAGCTCGGATTATTCTCCGGAAGGAGGCCGCCAACAGCGCAAACCTTTTCGGGAATGTCCTGTGATATGGAAACCCCGCCCGGTTGGCGGGGTTCCTTTTTGGCATACTGACTGACACCTGGCGGCCACATTCCCGCCTTCCCGTCGCCGGGATTTCAAGCTATGCAGGCAACATGAATCTCTTGAAGGCGATCACCACCGTCGGCGGTTATACGATGCTGAGCCGCGTATTCGGTTTCGTCCGCGATATTCTGATCGCCGCCGTCTTGGGCGCCGGCGGCACGGCGGATGCCTTCTTCGTCGCCTTTCGTTTTCCCAATCTGTTCCGCCGCCTGTTCGCGGAAGGCGCCTTCGCCGCGGCCTTCGTGCCGATCTTCTCGAGCATTCTGGAAACCGACGGGCGCAAAAAGGCGCAGGCCTTTGCCGAACAGGCCTTCGCCGTGTTGTTCGTCATCCTGGCCATATTCGTCGCCGCCATGGAAGTCGCCATGCCCTGGGCCATGTGGGTGCTGGCGCCGGGCTTCGATGCGGTCGAAGGCAAGATGGAACTGGCGACGGAACTGTCGCGTATCGCATTTCCCTATCTGTTGTTCATATCCCTGGTGTCTCTGCAATCGGGAATCCTGAATTCGCTCGGCCGGTTTGCCGCGGCGGCGGCGGCACCGGTGTTGCTGAATCTGGTGTTGATCGCCGCCATGCTGGGATTTGGCGACCGCCTGGAAACGCCCGGGCATGTGCTGTCATGGGGGGTCTTTACGGCCGGCGTGGTGCAGTTTCTGTGGCTGGTCTACCATTGCCGGCGAGCTGACTTTCCGCTGCGATTTCGGCGCCCGCGCCTGAGCGAAAATGTGCGCCTGTTGGGCCGGCGCATTTTGCCCGTGGTGTTCGGCGCCAGCCTCTACCAGATCAACCTGTTGATCGGCACCATCCTGGCCTCGTTGGTCGCCGAGGGCGCGGTCTCGTATCTCTATTATGCCGACCGGGTAACCCAGTTGCCCTTGGGTGTCGTCGGTGTCGCCGTCGGCACGGCGCTATTGCCGGCCTTGTCGCGGCAATTGGCGGCCGGCGATGAAGCGGCCGCCGCCCACAGCCAGAACCGGGGTCTGGAATTCGCCCTTTTGTTGACCCTGCCGGCAGCGGCGGCCTTGCTGGTCATCGCCCTGCCCATCGTCACGGTGTTGTTTGAGCGCGGTGCCTTCGGCCCGATCGAAACCCGGGCCACGGCGGATGCCTTGATGGCCTTTGCCACGGGCCTGCCGGCCTACGTGTTGATCCGGGTTCTGGCGCCCGGGTTTTTCGCCCGCGAAGATACCAAAACGCCGGTGAAGATTGCCGCCGCGGCCTTGCTGGTGAACATCGTCTTGAACCTGATCATGATGCGCATCTGGGGACACGTGGGCATCGCGCTTGCGTCCTCCATTGCCGCCTGGGTCAACGCGGCGGCCCTGGCGGTGGTTTTGAAGCGGCGCGGCCAGTTGGAAATCGACGCGCGTTTATCTGAGCGCGGCCCCCGCATCGTGCTGGCCAGCGCCGGCATGGCGGCGGGTCTGTTTGCCGGTGAACGCCTGCTGGCGCCCGACTGCGCGGGGCCTTGCGCCGCCCACATTCCGGCCCTGGCGGCGCTCATTGCCGGCGGCCTGGTGGTTTATGGCGTTTTCGCCCATGTCCTCGGTGCGGCCAGTTGGGAAGATCTGAAGGCGCTCCGCCGTCAGACCGCGCCCGGTGCCGGGGATACTTGACCGACCATGGGCGAGCCGCCATAACTCCGGCGCAAATATGAATGTAACCGACGGTCCGAGACCGTGAGGGGTCGGGCCGGAGGCAAGCGCAAGTGCGCGCCGCGCCTGATGGCGCGGAAGCCAAGCATCCCGCAGGGGTGCGCCCGGCGACTGAGGGACAATGAAATGAAGCGAATTTTCTCCGGCGTTCAGCCGACCGGCAATCTGCACCTGGGTAATTACTTGGGCGCCATCCGCAACTGGGTTCGCCTGCAGGACGATTTCGACGATTGCCTTTTCTGTGTTGTCGATTTGCATGCCGTCACCGTCTGGCAGGACCCGGCGGATTTGAAGTCGAATACCCGCGAAGTGGCCGCCGCGATGATTGCCGCCGGGGTCGATCCGGCGCGCAATATAATTTTCAACCAAAGCCAGGTGTCGGCGCACGCCGAGCTGGCCTGGATATTCAATTGCGTGGCGCGCCTTGGCTGGCTCGATCGCATGACCCAGTTCAAGGAGAAGGCCGGTAAGGACAAGCAACGCGCGTCGGTCGGGCTCTACGCCTATCCGAACCTGATGGCCGCCGATATTCTTATCTACAAGGGCACCCATGTGCCCGTCGGTGAAGACCAGAAGCAGCACCTGGAACTGGCCCGCGACATCGCGGCGAAGTTCAACCACGACTACGGCGTCGATTTTTTCCCCGTCGTCGAGCCGCTGATTTTCGGTTCCGCAACCCGCGTCATGTCCTTGAAGGACGGCGGTGCGAAAATGTCGAAGTCGGACCCTTCCGACAATTCGCGCATCAACATGACCGACAGCGTCGACGACATCGCCAAGAAGATCAAAAAAGCCCGTACCGATCCCGAACCCTTGCCCGGCGAGGCCGCCGGCCTGGCCCAGCGCCCGGAAGCCGCCAACCTGGTCGGCATTTACGCGGCCCTGGCGGATACGGACATCGATGCCGTGTTGGCGGAATTCGGCGGTCAGGGCTTCGGCGCCTTCAAGCCGGCGCTGGCCGATATGGCGGTGGAGAAACTGAGCCCCATCCAGGATGAGATGCGCCGGCTCATGGACGATACGGACCACGTCGATGGCGTTCTCCGCTCAGGCGCCGAAAAAGCAGCGGCGTTGGCGGCGCCCATTCTGGCCGAGGTTCACGATCTGGTTGGGTTCCTCAGACCATGAGATGCGCCTGAACCGTAAGTTCCGTTCACTTGTGTCTTTTTTATGGCTGTGGCGGCGGCCCGGTTCGGCTATAATAGGGGTTGTAACATGATTGCGGGCCGTGGCCGCCCTTGACCGTACGCGCCTGCGTCACCATGTTCATTGACCGAGTTTATGGCCGTTGGCAGCCCCAACCGCAGACATCCGAGGAACGAAAATGTTCATCCAAACCGAAAGCACACCCAATCCGGCAACCCTGAAGTTCCTGCCCGGCAATGCCGTCATGGAAACAGGCACCGCCAACTTCGCGGAGGAGGCCGAGGCCGCCGCCTCGCCGTTGGCGCAGGCCCTGTTTGGCACGGAAGGCGTCATTGGGGTTTTCCTGGGCGCCGACTTCATCACCGTGACGAAGTCCAACGACAAGGACTGGGAGGTCATGAAGCCGCTGGTTCTGGGCGCCATCATGGAGCATTTCCAATCCGGAAAGCCGGTGATCGTGGCGAGCGAAGGCGCCGCGCCCGAGGGTGACGGTGCAGACGAGGTCGAAGAAGACGAGACCGTCGTGCAAATCCGCGAGTTGATCGACACCCGGGTACGCCCGGCCGTCGCGCAGGACGGCGGCGACATCATCTACAAGGGGTTCGAGGACGGCATCGTCTATCTGCACATGCAGGGCGCCTGTGCGGGCTGCCCCAGTTCGACGGCCACCTTGAAGCACGGGATTGAAAACATGCTGCGCTATTACGTACCCGAAGTGCAGGAAGTCAGGGCTGTCGAATAGCCGTATCGGGTAACCAAAGCCCTATGACCTAATGGGGGCTTGTAATTTTTGCTGCACTGCACCATTTTGTCGCCAGGATCGTTGGGCAGATAAAATATCGAGGTGAAATTCGGCGGCTGTTGTGTTATAAGCGTTCGCCAGACAGAGCCGGCCAGTAGTTCCGATTCGTTTCCAATATTGGAGAAAACGGACGGGACAATTCCCAGGGAAGATCAAACGTTCGTGCGGCGGCTGAGACCGCCGTGGCGAACCTTGTTGAGGTAGTGAGCCGGAAGGTATCATGACAGGTAAATTTGAACGCTGCGTTCTGTTGGCCGCAGGGGGACTGGTGGTAGGCTTGATAGCGGTGGCGGTGATGAGCCCGCCGCGCTCGGAAACCACCGTGCCGAGGGCCGTGCTGGAATTTCCCGTACCGAACTTGGAAACCGCGTCCGGCCCGGCCGTGCCGGCCGGCATTATCCGCATCAAGGCCGTTGGCACGGCCGCCGAATCATTGACCGACGGCGTCGATGTGCGGGTTCTGGACGACGGCCACAAGGCCGTCGATATGCATACGGCCGAGGCGCTTTCCGAAACCTTCCAACGCCTGGGATATGACCTGGACGGGGTCAAGGCGGGCGGTGCCCAGGTGCCGCGCCTGTTCTTGGCCAGCCTGCCCGCCGACATGGCGGCCATCCGCCAGACCAAGCTTCGCAAAAAGATTTTCTTCAAGTCCGTGCTGCCCCTGATCTTGCAGGTCAACGATGAAATCCGAACCGACCGCCGCAGGCTTCGGGATTTAAGCGCGCGGGCCAAGAAGGGCGAACACCTGCCCGCCGTCGATCGCCTGTGGCTGATTGTTCTGGCCGAACGCCACAAGGTGAAGCGTGGTGATTTCGCGGAGCTTTTGAAGCGCGTCGATATTGTGCCGACCTCCATGGCGCTGGCCCAGGCGGCCGAGGAAAGCGGCTGGGGGACGTCCCGGTTTTCGCGCGAAGGCAACGCCATATTCGGTGAATGGACATTCGCCGGTGCCGAAGGCCTGGTGCCGGAAAAGCGGGAATCCGGGAAGACCCACCGGGTCCGGGCCTTCAAGAGCCTATTGGATTCGGTCCGCGCCTATTCGCGCAATCTGAACACCCACCGGGCGTATCGGGGATTTCGGAAATTGCGTCAGGATCTGCGCCGTCAGGGCAAGGTTCTGAAAGGCCGCCAGTTAATCGAGACCTTGACCAGCTATTCGGAACGCGGCGTCGAATACGTTAAGGGGCTGCGCGCGATCATGACGGTCAACAAACTGGACCGCCTGGACGCGGCCAAGCTGAGCCGTCCGGAAACGGCGTCGCGGCCGGTGATATGATTTCGCCGGTACCGTGCCGCAAGCGCGGTGTGAGGTCCGGGAATGGATATTCTGGGGCCGAGGCCGCCAACCCGGCCACGTAAGCCCAGGTTATGCCGGCCAGACCGATGTGCCCAATCCACGATTGCCACCAGATGGTCCTTGCCTCCGGGGGATGAAACGGACTTACGCGGCGCCATCGGGCGCCACGGTTCTCTCCACAATTCTCAATTGATCGTGCCGACGGATGCGATGGTGTGATCATTAAGCCCCCTCCGGGGGATGAAACGGACTTACGCGGCGCCATCGGGCGCCACGGTTCCGTTTCATGGGCGGAGGAATTGCCGGCCGTACCAGCGCCAGCGGCCGCCGGTGACCGGCAGGGTACAATTGAGCCGGGTCCGGCCTTTCGGAAATGCGCTTTCCGTCCGGACTTCCATGCGCGGCCCCAGGTGTGTGATCTCCGCGCGGCCGGCATGGGAGACGAAACAAGACAAACGTTTCAGGTCCCCCATGTTGCCCTTCACCGTAAACCCCATGGACGGTGGGTTGGCCGACCCGATAAGGTGATCGGGCGGGGTGACGTCGGCGACCGTCAAGGGCAGCGCGTTGATCGCCAGACGCAGGCGCGCCAGATCGCCGTAGGTTTCGTTCATGGCAAAGCGCGGCAGGTAGTACATGTCGCCGGTCGATCCGATGACGCCCGAATGCTGGCCGAAGGCGGCGGCGAAACCGGATTCCTTCACCTGCGCCGCAACCTGCTGGCCGGCTTCCCCGTAGGGATAAGCGAACAGGTTGGGCTGGATGCCCAGTTCCTTTTCGAAGCGCGCCCGCGCACCGCCGATCTCCTTGTCCAGGCGCGCCGTCGTCGCCGTCGGCATGTGCAGGTGAGAGATCGTATGATGGCCGATGGTGACACCGGAATTCTGCATCTCGCGGATCTGTGCCCAGGTTAAATGTCTGGATGAGCCTTGATCAATGTGGCCGGTGGCGATGAACACGGTAAACGGCAGGCCGGCATCACGCAGGCGCGGCCAAGCGAGTGAATAAATGGACCGGTAGCCGTCATCGATGGAGATGCCGACGGTGCGGTCCGGAAGGCTTTCTCCAGCCTTCAATCGGGTAACGATGTCGGGCAAGGCCATCACCGTGTAACGCCCCGACGTCAGCTCCGCGATATGGATGTCCAGCTGTTCCATGGTGGTGTTTGTGGTTGGATATTCAGCTTCGCCGAACCGGTGATACATGAGCACGACGGCAGAGGTGGCGGCTTCCGCAGCCGGCACCAGGGCACCAAAAAACAGTCCCCAAATCCCCAAAACGAAGGCTTTTATCTTCATGCCCCGTAACTCCAATGCGAGATTATTCCGATTCCGCTTGCAAACACAAGCAGTTAGGCGCCGGAAGTTCCAATTCGAAATAGAACCCCCGGGCCGCAAGCCGTCCAACGCCTTAGTAGAGCTTGAACAATTGGTTGCCGCCGGTGTGGCAGGACCATTGAATGTAGCCGGCTCTGTTGTCCTTCTTGCCGCCGGACACATCCATGCACAGGTTCGAATGCCGGGCGATCAGGCGGAAATACCCCTTGCCGCGGTCATCCAGGCGCCATTGCTGATTGGCGCCCTTGTGGCACGGCCATTGTTGGATTTTCGCGCCTTTGCTCTTGGAATTGCCGGCAACGTCCAGGCACATCTTGGTGCGACCGCTGACGATATTGAACCAGGTGCCGTCCTTGTAGGCGATCCGCCATCGCTGGTTGGTGTTGGTGCGTTTGCAGTCATACTGCCACGACTGGGCGCCTTTCTTGGTGCTGCCGGAATTGTCCATGCAGCGCTTCGAATGCTGCATCTGGAAATGCACAATGCTGCCCGGGAACAATTGCCTGAGGGGCGCGACTTTCGGCTTCACCGGTTTCAGTTTGGAGGCCCGATCCCAGCCATAGATCTTGCCCCGGGCGTTGACCACCCAGGGATCGCCATTGCTGGCGACAGAGATATTGCGGGCCTTGCCGACCACCTTGTTCCACCTGTTGCCGCTCCAGGCATAAGGGCTGTCATCGGTGCCGATGACCATCACCGTGCCGTTGGCGCCGATACCGATATCCTTGGCGAGGCCCGGTACCTTGTTCCATTTCTTTCCGTCGTGGCGGTAGATGTTGCCCTTGTTGTTGACCACGTAAGCATGTCCACCCGGACCGACATCAACGCGGACGGCACCGCCTTTGATGTTGGTCCACTTGCCGTCCCACCGGTAAATACCGTAGCCGCCGCCAACTTTGTTGGTGCCGATGACCCAGGTCTTGCCATTGGCGCCAGACCCCACATCGACGGCAGCGCCGGCGACGCGAACCCATTTCGACTTGCCGGCCAGATCACCCAGCCGCCGTTGCATGATGGCGGCCTTGATGGCGTGAATTTTCTGGCGGGCGGCTAAATCCCTGTTGCGGGCAGCCTTGTTTTGGATTTGCCGGACCCGTTGACTGACGACGACTTCGCGGCCCATGCCTTGGCTGGCGACCTCTTCGTTGGAGCCGACACCGCCGCCCTCCAAGGCCTTGTTGACGGCCGCGTCGACCTCGCCTTGGCGTTTCAGATATAGCTTCTCGACCTCATCCAACAACACATGCGGCACGATCTTCGCTGCCTTGCCGACCTTGATCACCGTCTTCACGGCCGCCGCCAGGGCGATGACTTCGAATTGCTTGGCGTTGAATTTCCAGTCCGTCAGCGAGAACGCAAAACGGTTCTTGTAATTCTTGCCCAACAGCCGGAAATCCATGTCCAGGACCACCGGTTCGCCCTTCAGGCCCTGGCGCAGACTGCCGCGGATGGCCCCGTTGTTCAACGCGAACACGTCGGCCTTGCCGACGGCAGCGACACCCTTGGCCAGAATGTCGGTGAAACTGCCGACGCCCTTGACCGTCTGTTTTGCCGCTTCCAGGGCAATCTTCGCCGTGTGCAGGGCCGAGAACAGCCCGACGATGCGGGGGTCCGCATCGATGGGAATGGCGGTGATGCCCTTGCGAATGGCTTCCAAGGTTTTCTGAGATGTCGCTTTCGCCGCAATGACCCCGAGCTTGGCGGTCTCCAGGCCGGCAATGGCGGTCCGCCAGGGCGTGTTGCCGGCTTCACAGACGCCGCGTGCTGGATAGTTGGGGACATTCTTGCACTTCTTCTTGAACGGCTGCCACCAGCAGACCTTCATGTTTTGGCGGCAGCTTTTGATCTTGCGTTTGTTGGTGCTGATTTTCGAATTCAGGCTGTTGATATCGCGCTGAAGTTTATTGACTTCGTTCTCCGCGCTTTTGATCGACGACGTGGATTTGGCGCGCTCCGCCTTGACCGTCTTACGCATCGAGGCGATGTTGCCGTTCAGGGTATCAACCTCTTTCTGCGCCGAGGTCAGGCCGGCGACGGCCTTGTTGAGACCCGGCTTCAATCCATCGAAGGCTTTCTTGACGGCGGCCTTGCCTGAGGTCTGAATCCATTTCGCCGGATCGGATTTGAGTGTTGCCGTCAGATAAAAGTCGGTTTTCGCGAAGTCGGTGAACTTTTTCAGATTCTCGATGCCGGCGAAGGCCTTCAGGTCGAATTTGAACAATTCGCCGAAATCAGCGTTGGCGGCCAGGGTCGCCTTGGTCAGCAGCATGGTAACATCGACCGTCGCCTTTGAGCCGAACAGGGAAAGTGCCTCGGCGCTCAGCTCCACCTTGGGCGGCGGGAAGGTGCCGTTCTCGCGGTCGACCCGGGCGCGCACATGCACCGACGCGTTCGGCAAAGACAGCGGACCGACACCCAGTTTCTTTGTCTTGGCCTTGATCTCGATACCTTCGTCGGCGCTCATGAAGGCGGTTTCGACGGTCGCGATGTTGGTGCCCAGTATGCGCAGCGCCCCGGAGATATCGAAACCGAAATCACCGCCGGCCTCCAGATTGAGGCTGATCTTCGGACCCTTGCCTTTTTCCGTGCCGGCGATGGAAACGTCGGGGACGGCATCCAACGGGATCTTGATATTGC
>Ga0209992_10004959_pt1 | contig 10123 bp, 9 predicted proteins | sample 2SBtaG_2_FD_182564 | JGI IMG/M metagenome (GOLD analysis project Ga0209992, IMG submission 182564) | Deep subsurface microbial communities from Kolumbo volcano to uncover new lineages of life (NeLLi) - 2SBTROV12_ACTIVE470 metaG (SPAdes)... | ecosystem: Environmental > Aquatic > Marine > Volcanic... | reverse complement strand
AAATCAATTACCATATCATAGGTGTCATCTGCTTCCGGATCTAGTAACATGAGGTCATAAAGAGTCAGATGTTTTTCGACAAGAAAAGCAACATCCTCTACTCTTTTGAGTTTGTTACCATAGCCGAGATTTTTCAAGATTTTGGGAATTAATTGAGCTCCTACCAGTTCTTCATTTTGTTGCCCAACTTTGGCACCCTTACCGATATCGTGAAGTAGTACAGCAAGTTTCAGAGCGGTTTTATCTTTCTGCGAATGGTAGATTTCTGCAAGAAAGGGATCAGCAGTTTCTCTGAATTCCAGTCCGTTCAAGACATCTAAAGCTGAAAGGATGTGAATATCGGTAGGAAATTTGTGGACGTAGATGTCTTGGAGCAGACCACGAAGGTTTTTAAACTCAGGAATTAAAAAGTTTTCCAAAATTCCAAATTCGTGCAAAAGGCGAAGGGCTTTTGAAAAAAATTTTCCTCGAATAATGCGTTGAAAGCAATTTTCGATTTCTAAATGGGAAGCATCGTCTATGAAAATCGGATAGGTTTGATCAACATGTTGCTCGATGGCCCGAAGCACTTCATAGGAAAGAGAATATCCTCTTTCTGCGACCCATATAAAGACTTTAAAAAACCACAAAGGGTTATTGGAAAATAAAACCTCCGGTTCTTTATTAAAAAAAATCTGTTTCTGGGTATTTAATGAAAAAAATTCAGAAAGATTTTTTTCCTTTTTGGTATTAGCGGCCATACTTTCCGAATAAAGGTTTCGGCTAAATCTTTTAAGCGGATAAACGGCTTCAAAAAAATATTCCTGAAAAAATTCCTTTACTTCATAGCCCATTGAATTTGCTATCTTTTCCCTTACTTCATAGCTCATCACGTCCCTATGGGCTCCCTGTTGAATCATATGTAAAAGAAGCCTTACTTTAGACAGAAAGTTGAATCCTTTTTTCATGCTTTTGAAGGCGAGCGGGCTTATTAGGTTATTAGCGTATAAGTCGTTTAATAGTTCGTACTGGTTGGTTTTTTCAATTTTTTGAATTATTCGGACAGAAGCTAAAGCCCAGTATAGTCTCTGCAACTCCTCTTTTATATCGGGCTCCTGTTTAAAAACAGTATTCTGAACTTCATAATAACCACCGTGACTTAAGCAGTGTTTGATTATTTTATCCTGATTTAAAAGACTTAAAGTTTTAATTGAGCTTGTAAAATCCTTATAGGCCTGAATATTTCCAGTGACAAAGCGGTGTTCGATCAGGGCAATGAACTCCGTTATACTTTCCTGGTTAAGTTCTTTGTCAAAAGATTCATTTTCGGTGTAACAAGAGTTTCTTGAAACAGAAAAAAAATCCTGGTGAATAAAAAGATATTCGAAGTGAAGGGTAATTTGCTTGCCCCATTTTTTATTCTCATCATCTAACGAGGCCGCAGAGATAATTTGAATATCTACATCCGACCGAAAATACATTTCCTCTCGGCCATAACCCCCACGAGCTAGAATAAAGAGGGGAGCAGTTTCTTGAGTTAAACTCTGACTATTCTGTTGATTAAAAAACCATATTGCCGAGGCGAAAGCTGCTTGTACAATCGTGTCGACTAATACCGTTTGTTTAAGCAGGATAAGATGAGAGTTGTCTGATGCAAGACATTCTTTTTTAAGAATTTCAGTTTCATTTAAAACAAACTCCAAGACCCGATCTTTAAAATCCAAATAATATACTTGCGGGTTTATTTCGGTTTGGCCAGAAAATATTTTCGACTGGTCAAGAGTAAAAATTTTTTCCCGCAGTTTTTGCCGATATAATTCGGAAAGATTGCGATTGGCTAAATAGAGTTCATTCATTCTAGGTTCTAGGCAAAGTGATAAGCAGTTAAATTGTACTTCGGAAATAAAAATAACTAGATTTAGAATAAACCCAAAAGCATAGAAATTCAAGAGGTTAGGGGCTAGTGTTTTATGGTTAGATTTTTAGGTGTGCCTTATTCGTTCTCCAAAGGGTCGTTGGTTTTTCTTGAGTCTTAAAAATTTTGAGGGCTTCAGGGGTTGGGGTAAACTCGGAAAAGCTTTTACGGCATCGGGGGGGTGGACCTCAATGATAAAACCATATGCTCTGGCAGCCTAACAAGATATAACAGTTTGGCGTTGTTGAATAGTTTTTGAAAATCCATTTCAACGCTCTTTCAGAATTTTATTTACAATTTGTGACTGTAATATTTTTGGATTTCCCTTGGCCAAATTATATGCCCTTTTGAAATGTTTGATCGCCTTTTCCTTTTTATTTTCGTTCCAAAGTGCAAGCCCAAGGTTGAAATGAATTTCTCCGGAAGTTGGGTCAGCTAAATTTGCTTGGTTGAATTGCAACAGAGCCTCAAAATTTCTTCCTGCTAAAAAGTGTTCTATCCCGATATCATTTCGCATTTTAGCTGAAGGTTCAGCACCGATATTTAGAGTCAATGGATCCTCTCCAATATTGGTACAACCAGCCGTTAATAGTAAGATAATTAGCAAATATTTTGAAATTCTATTCGTATTGAAATTATAGCTCATTGCTAGGTTTACAGTGAATTCTGGATAGCATGTAAAGGATTCGAAAATAGAGTATTTAATATATTGGACTAATAGTAATAAAACTAAAACTATTGGCTAATTTCAAGTTAATCTATACTAAACAATATTTATAAATGTAAGGGTTAATTTTAACCGCGTATACTATTGCCTTACAAATTTTTAGTTTTAATTTTATGGTTTTGAGGGGATAGATAAAAATAATTTTTTAATAAATTTTGTTTTTTGGATCTAGTCTTTTGAGGTTGGAGGCACGATCTTTGTTTATTCATGGCCTATATATATTGAAAATATTAATTAACAGGAATCTTCAAATGGATAAGTTGATTAAAATAATTAAAAAATTAATGATCCAGTTTGCGTTTTTATTATTCTCTTCAGTGACTTTGCATGCCCAAGATTTAACAAAAATTTTTGCCAGTGGCAAAGCAGCATTTGCTCAGGGTAAATATCATGTTGCAGAAAAATTCTTTGGTCAGGTACTTCGAAAAGATTCCGATAACTATAAGGTTCTCCGTGCTCAAGCGGATACGAAAATAAAGCTAAAAAAATTTCAAGAGGCAGAAGACCTTCTCAATAGAATTCTTGCGATGCCCGAATCTAAGGGAAGAAATATCATGGTTTTTCTAAAAGGAAAAACCGAGGGTCGGAAAGCGGAGCTTGTAGACGAGAATGTAATGGCGATTGATGAATCGGGTTCAGTCGATGACGATATCAGCCAATTTGTCAAGGATGGTGCTATAGGCCCAGTTCCCCATTTTCGAGTTTTTATTATGAACACAGGAAAAATGGAATTGCTGTCTAAGAGCAGATACCGAATCAAGTATCAAGGCATTCCAACGGCTACGCGTGAGCTAGTGACTGCTCTAAAAGCTACCGTTCAAAAGATGGCAATATCAACAAATCAAGAAAAACCCAAAGAAGAAATGATAGTTATAAAGGAAGGTTGTTTTGAAATGGGAAGCGACTCAGGAAACTCAGATGAACGCCCCATTCACAAAGTCTGCTTATCTTCTTTTAAAATTGGCAAGTATGAGATTAAACAAAAATTTTTTCAAAGTGTAATGGGTTTTAATCCATCTCAATTTCCTGGAGCAGAGTTTCCGGTTGATAGTGTTTCATGGGAAGATGCGCGAGATTATTGTAAGAAACAGGGATATCGATTGCCAACAGAGGCAGAATGGGAATTTGCTGCACGAGGAGGGACTAAGACTAAATACTTCTGGGGAGACGCGGTGACTGGCAAAGAGGGAAATTTTTGTGATAGTAAATGCGATTTAAATTCTCGAGACGGAAGTAAAACCGATGGTTTTAAAAATACTTCTCCGATAGGTTCGTTTCCACCAAATGCATTTGGGCTTTTTGATATGGCAGGAAATGTAAGTGAATGGGTTTTTGACTGGATGCCAATTAATGAAAATTATTATTTAATGAGTCCTGAAAAAAATCCTAGAGGTCCTCGTTCAGAACTCAATGCTTGCAGCGGGGTAGATTGTGTGGGTTCCTTTTCTATCACACAAAAGGTGAATAGAGGGGGTAGTTGGAATAAAAAAGCTTTGGAAATGAGGTCATCAAATCGAATGAATTCCCACTTTCAATTACAATCTGATGGGACAGGATTCAGATGTGCTGCAAACATAGATTAGAAAGAAATTCGTTTAAATTAATTTTGATCTGAATACGATTAGTTTTTCTTCTGTCATCTCAATCATGCTGGGTAAAATTCCGCCAACGCCGAGTCCGGAAGATTTTCTGCCCGCAAATGGCATCCAGTCGACACGAAATGCGGTGTGGTCGTTTATCATTATGGCTGCTGCGTTTAAGTCCTTAGCTGATTCTAAAGCTGCATTGATATCGTTAGTAAAAACTGCAGCCTGAAATGAGAAGGGAACATCGTTTGCAAACTTTATAGCCTCGTTCCTGTTCTTATAAGAATAAATGTTGATGACTGGGCCAAAGATTTCACATTGAGAGACATTTATATCATAAGGTGGGTTCAGAATAACCGTTGGTTCGTAGCAGGTCTTACCAATTTTGTTGCCTCCGGTTAAAATTTTTCCACCAGCCTTTTTGGCTTCTTCAACCCAATTGTGGATTCGGTCCACTTCTCCTTCCTCAATAAGAGGCCCAACCTCTGTTTTTTCATCCGTCGGATCTCCCACTACTAAATTTTTTGCGATAGCCACAAGTTTACTGGAAAAACTTTCTACAATATCTTCGTGTACAAAAATTCGTTGTACTGAAACGCAGACCTGACCTGCATGATAAAACCCACCTTTCGCTAGTAAAGGCAAGGCATCATCTATATCGGCATCTGGCTCCACAATAACCGGTGCTGCGCCTCCATGTTCTAATGCGCATCGTGCGCCTTCGGCCAATTTGGATCGCAGACTCCAGCCTACTTTTCCAGAGCCAATGAACGTTAAGAAAGAAACCCTTGGGTCAGTGGCAATTTTTTCGGCCTGTGAACCTTTACAGATAATAACTTGTACCCATTCTTTTGGTAAACCAGCTTCGTATAGGCAGTTGACGAGATTTAAGCAGGATAGGGGGGTTGTGCGTGCGGGTTTTACAATCACTGGGCAACCTACGGCTACTCCAGGTATTACCTGGTGAACAATTAAATTAAAAGGATGATTAAAAGCACTGATGGCAGCAACGATACCAATAGGTTCGCGGGTGGTAAATGCCATTCGGTTCATAGATGAAGGCGTTAGGTTCATTGGAATCTCATGTCCCGTGAGTTGGCCTATTGAATTTGCGGCTTCCCGTATTCCTTGTACTGCCCGGGTCAGTTCAATTCGGGAGTCGATCAAAGGCTTTCCGCCTTCTTCTGCAGATTGTCGGGCAAATTCCTCTGCCTTTGCTTCAACCAAGTCAGCAGTTTTATTCAGGATGTAGATTCTCTCTGGTATTGGGAGAGGCTTTTTTTGTTCCAGTTCTTCTGCTGTGGTTAGGGCTTGTTCTATACGAGTCTCATCATCCAGATCAACTTCTTTTATCAAATGTCCATCATAAGGCGAACGGACTTTTAGTTTTTCAGCCATAGAAACATCCTTTTTTAGACGCCAATAACAAAATACAGGTTTTCGATTTTAATTCCTTTATCAAAACCCTTTCGTTTTTAGAGTAGTCAAACAGAACTTTTATTCGTTGCACTACTGATTCATTCCAGCTTGTTGCAATTTGATAAATTCATAAGAATCGTCGCATAGAATAACCAGAACCAGATCAATATGTAATATCTTTAATTAAATTACCAACGTATTCCTTATGGGAAAAGCTACATGGTGGCTCCTGGCATATATATAGTTCCCTCCGGCGTTTGGTGGGTATGAATTTCTCCACCAAGCCCTAGCATTTCCGAGGCTTTTTTGGCTTCTTCCGGAGTTTTATAAATATGATCCATTATATTACTACTATTGCCGGAGCCTTCTTCCTGACGTTGATCTCCTCCAGAACCCTCATCCCTATGACCACCGGAGCCTTCCCTTTTTCCAGGGTGTTGACCCTGGTCAATCATGCTTATTGCTTCTTTAAGTTGTGAAAAAAACCTGAGCTTCTGAGTATAGCCTTCTATACGGCCAATCTCCTTTCCTCTTGTTGAGTCCCAAATCAGAAAAGTAGGGGTACCCAAAATCTCGCCCACGCGCCCCTCGTCCAGGGCCTTTGCCAACCATTCCGGGAAACGATTTCCCTTGACGGGGACAATCTTAACAGGAAGGGTTTTCCCCGGAGCACTGGCTGAGTATTCGGGAAGAACTTCTTCCTGCCATCGCTTAGAGTTTTGAGAATTTTCGCCACTGAGCACAAGAAGTTCTTGGGCGAATCCGATATTCGTTAAAAGGGTAAAACATAAAATGGTAAAGACTAAAATCAAATTTTTCACGGTAGATACCTTCAGTTAGAAGAAGTTTTAAAATTCATGATTACTTATATTTAATCATAAAAATATTATGGCGTCACTACCGCTATTCGCTTGGTAAATTAATATTTATACCGCAGCTAAATATGTTTTGGTCATGGCATGGTTGATTCGGTGGGGCTTTCAGGAATTTGACCCGTTCTCTTCATTGGTTCTGAACCTTCCGAGAATTTGCCTTGCGACCCACGAGAATAGTCTCGGGAATAGTAAAGTGGTGTCGATGCTATAACGGTAATAATAATGGCAATAATCAGTGCAATCCAAGAGTCTTTGTTCATGACCAATCCTCCTTTAATTTAAATTAAAGACCAGTGGTAAACTTCAAACAATGGTAAGCAACGAGACTATTCTATTACAGGAAGGGAGAGATTTAATCCGATTTCTGCTTCACTTATTACCCATACTGTTACCCGCAATAAAAAATGGGCTACGGGCTAAACCATAACCTATTGTTTTAAATTGTATTATTTTTCAAGGAATCTATTGGGACAAAAAAACTAGTTCTTTTGTGGAAGTGTATTACGATGATGATTAGGATTAATAATCTAATAGTTCTTGCAGTAATACTTTTATATCTATTACCTTCTGATTCTTAAAGAAAATAAAAATAAAATGCCCATTTCAAATAACGAAAGCACAAGCAAGATCGTTCCATTAAAGAGATAAAGGCCATGAATGAATCTAGTTATATGACCCTACTTGGCAAACTCGAGCATTCTGATAACTGGGGGTTTGGAGATGCGTTTGAGTTGCTCTGTGACCATACCAATATTTTAGCTAAAGCTTTTGATGCAGGAAGAACTGGTTTTGATAATACTTTTACAGCTCTAATGGATGTATGGACGACGGTGGAAGATTCTATTAGTCTTGGAGAAATTCGGGTTAAAAGTGGCCGATTAATTGATCTTGCTGGTGGTCTTATGATGACTGAAAACCCTAACGTGCTCGTCTTAGATAAGGAGAGTTTTCTTGCTTGGTATCGTAGGGACAAAGAAAAGATCGCTCAGTATCTATCCTGTGTCGATCTAAAAATTTATCAGGAAGAGTTTTTAAATCGATTAGCAAAGGCAGAACCTCCCAAAAGTCCTCATCAGATAACTGAAAAGGCCAAAATGGATCATCTTCGTGGAGACTATTATTCTTTAGTCACTAAAAAATTAAAGGACAATCCGAATTTACAGTTTCCCGAGTTGAAAAATGATTATGGCTTACAGAAATTAATCCGTGGGAGTGGACTACCAGAAAAGAAACATCCGAAAGACTCAACCCTTCAAAAATGGCTTAGAGAGACCAGAAAAAAAGTTAAAGCAAAACCAAAACGCCGTGCTAGAAAAAAAACAAAGTAACTGGTATGTCATAGAGAGTTTATAGCTCCTCTTTTTTTATATAATTTTCTTTAATCCAATTCAAACTCCCACATCAAGTAACCTACAACTCGATAATCGTCAGAAGTATTTGTAGCCCCAATAGGTGTTGCTATACCTATTTCCCACTCTTTGGATAATTTATAAATAGTACCTGGCGTAATATATATATCGTTTCGGTTGCCGCCGTCCCATTTGTTATTGCTTCCGTTTATTTCTAGAGTTGCGCGCCAGAATCCAATGGGGAAAAAGGCACCTATGTTCCATGAAATACTATCAGCTTCGGGTTCTATGCTTTCAGGAACATTTCTAATCTGGTCAACCCAGTCAAAGCCAAACTCGAAAAAAATTTGGCTCTGGTTTAATTCGGGAAAGTCTCTCGCCAAAATTATAAAGGGTTGTACTTCAATAAAGCCTTCTGTGAGACCATTACCTACTGGGCCTACAGGGATTTCAATTAAATTTCCAAAAGAAAAGTGTGTATTGCCATCACCCAACCCCATCCAACTATATTGCGCACCAACCTCAATGTTTCCGGGTCCGGCAATTGTAGGGCTAGTCCTCGGGTTTTGGTATAGCAATCCGTCCCATTCGAAGATGACCTGAAATGCGTCCGTAATTCCATATTCAATCTCGAATAAAGTTCTCGCTTTTTGGCTACTTTGATTTTTGTTAAAGGATGGGAATAAAGTAAATTGGATTTCATCTTTTTCCTGAGGATAGACCAGATTCGACTGAAACATTTCCTGAATGGGTTGGGGAACTGTTTTATTACTGCTTTTTTTTGATTCAGCAAACGAACACAAGGGAACTACAAGGAAAAGAGTGATTAAATTTAATAGCAGAGGGAATCGGTAAAGGCACATAAATAAATCTAGTAAAATTTTGTTTTGTAATGTAAACCAATTCCCGGTGAAAAATTAGTGGCTATAATTTATCATAATTAGCAACCAAACTTGTTTAACTTTTTCATTGGGAACAAAAAAAGGCTTACGTTAAAAAGTTATAACCCCTGATGTTAAATAATAGGGTCAAGAGGATTTGAGGGTATAATTTGGGAGCAAACTAAAAATAGGAGGCAAAAATGCAATTAAATGTCAAAGCATTTACACTAACCTTTGGGATTTTATGGGGAGCGGGCCTATTCTTCCTGACATGGTGGATTATTTTACTTGAAGGAGCATCTGGTGATCCTACTTTTATAGGAAGATTCTATATTGGTTACAATATCAGCCCATCCGGAAGTATCGCAGGCTTTCTATGGGGTTGTGCGGATGGTGGTGTTTGTGGTTTGGCTTTTGGAGGGTTATATAATTTTATTACCAGAAAGTTTTCAACACACGAACGAATAAAAACCTAAAAGTAATTATTACTTTGCTAGAACCAAAGGAAAATAACTAATGATCGGGCGGATACTATTTCTGCTTATTCCAATATTAGGTGCTATTGCGATTTGGTATTTTTATCAAAATGCTTTATGAGGTTTTTTATCCCTTTGCCCTTAATTTACCAGCCCAAATAAAAAATAGGCTACAGCCTAAACTGCAACCCAAAAAACAAAACTGCTCATATTCAATAATTTAATCTTTTTCGCAACTCTGCAGGGTGATAAAGAGCGTCATTAATGTCATCGACTGTCGCCTTGATGCATCCTTGAGTAAGAAAAAAAGATGATTTCACTTCTTCCTTCAATTTCTCAGCGAATTCTTGTCGGCATATATCATCACTATGAGTGAGATAACGCATAGCATCTTTGTAAAACAGAAAAAGAACAAGATTGTTTGAGGGAGAAAAAGGATAAGAGCAATTTACCTCTATTCCTGAATCGTGCGACGAATTAATAACAGCCGAATTTTTTTTAAGAGCGCAACTCAAATTCAGTAAACAAATAATTATAAGTGTTATAACAGTCCTTTTTATTTTCATTCTTAAATTTTTTTGATCGGAATTTTAAGACGAACCAATTTCCAAAAAAACCCTTGAAGCCTCCAGTCCATAGTGAAAGATAACTTGGCTTCATTAAAGCTCAATCTGAAGCTGTCAGGCTCGGTAAAAAATGCATATTTAATATGCTCAAATAAATGTGGAAAATTTGGACCCTCGAGTTCCAATGATTTTTTTTTGGCAGCAGGTGGGTTAAATGATTGTTTTTTAGCAGTTGATTTTTTTTTGGCAGCTTCGAGTGGAAGCGCGTTTTTGACGATCTGACGAATCTGTTCAATAAATTCGTTAGGTTTGTTAAATAAATAGATCAACCCTTCTGGCGTAGCGATTTT
>Ga0209992_10004958_pt1 | contig 10123 bp, 7 predicted proteins | sample 2SBtaG_2_FD_182564 | JGI IMG/M metagenome (GOLD analysis project Ga0209992, IMG submission 182564) | Deep subsurface microbial communities from Kolumbo volcano to uncover new lineages of life (NeLLi) - 2SBTROV12_ACTIVE470 metaG (SPAdes)... | ecosystem: Environmental > Aquatic > Marine > Volcanic... | reverse complement strand
CCAACCCATTAGAATTGAAGAAATTTATTGTGACAAAAAAAGCACCAGAAAAAATAAATTTATATTAGATGATTCAATTAAGCTTCCCTTGCACGTAAGACCAACTTTTTTAGGTGATCGTCCTAAAGTAAAAAAAATTTCCTATAATTTACTTCAAAAAGGTTTTAAATGTGACATAGTTTTAAGTGTAAAAATTGCCGGTGAGGAGATGCTTAGAAGGGTTCAATCTAAAAAAAGTGACCCTACTATAAAAAAACAGGGATTGCCAAATTTCAACCTTCAGGAAACGTTGGATCTGCATCCATTTATAAAGTATGTCGAAGGTGAAAATATCCTGCAGGTGTTGCCTGGTGTTTGGCAGGTGAGTGAGTGGATTGTTGTACCAAAAAAAATGACGATGGAAATCTCAAAAGGAACGACTTTGCGCTTTGATAAAACATCTGGGTTAATAGCGAAAGGGCCCATAAATTTAAAAGGTACCAGAGAAGAACCGGTTGTTCTTACTGGTAGTGAACATTTCTCAGGTTTTGATGCATGGTCTGGAATTGCGTTAATAAAAGCTCAAACATCTTCTATCTGGTCTCACGTGGAAATATTCAAAACTTCAGGGTTTAGTAAAGGGGGGTGGGGTTTGTCTGGCGGCATAAACTTTTACGAATCAGATATTATAATGGAAAACGTTAGTTTTATTGGTAGTCAATCTGAAGATGCTCTTAATATTGTAAGGTCTAAATTCGATTTGAAAAATATAACAATTAAAAACACAACATCAGATGGATTTGATTCGGATTTCTCAAGTGGAAATATAGAAAATGGTAGATTTGAAAATATTGGTTCTCAGGGTGGGGGAGACGGTGTTGATGTCAGTGGGTCGAAAGTCACGGTTACAAATAGCTATTTTGAAAATATCTCGGATAAGGCAATTTCTGTTGGGGAAAACAGTAATCTTAAGGCAACCAATATTGACATTAAGAATGCGGACATTGGGGTCGCGAGTAAAGATGGATCTCTGTTGACAATATCTGATTCAAAATTTTTAGAAATTAGGAAAGCTGGACTTATGTCCTATATTAAGAAACCAGAATACGGATCACCAGAGATTTTAGCTAAAAATATTTCAATAGAGTCAACAGGTGATAAGTTTATCTCTCAAAGTGGGAGCAAAATTACTATTGATGGTGTAGAAACCCCTTCTACCGACCTGAATGTCAAAAATCTTTACAGTTCGGATGTTGGTCAATGAGTAATTCCAGTTCTACTCTTTCTCGATATGAAATTAAGTTTGTTACAGAGTCTTTTCATTATCACAATATTTTAAACTGGTTAAGCCAACACAACTCTTACCTGGATATAGAATATCCTGACCGGCAAGTAAATAATATATACTTTGACTCATACAGTCATAATTCATATTGTGAAAATATTTATGGATCTTCCATCAAGTCGAAAGTTAGGTTTCGCTGGTATGGCTCTTCAGAGGAACCAAAAATTGGTTCTCTGGAGATAAAATGTAAAAGAAATCAGTTAAACAGGAAATTGATTTACAAAATTCAAGAAGACATACAACAAAATGGTGGTAACTGGAAATCCATACAATCAGAAATTCAAAGGCAGGTGCCGGCGGAAGGAAAAAAATGGATGGATATGAATCCTCTTCCAGTTTTAATCAACAGATACAAGAGAAAATATTTGATAACGAGAGATAAAAAAGTCCGTGTAACATTGGATTCAAATTTAAAACTTTACGATCAATCTCGAAAACCTTTTCCAAACTACCTCTTAAAATCTAATCTACCAGAGGTTATAGTTATGGAAATTAAATTTCCAAAGAACTTGAGAGATTATGTTGTTCAAACCTTTAGAGATGTCCCAATGAGATCTAGTCGGTTTTCAAAGTACGTTGCTGGAGTTCTATCTATCAATGGTTAGATTAGTTATGAGAGAATATTTTTTTTTGTAATCGTGTAATCGTGTAATCGAGAGAGATCCAATCTACCGCCATTACTCGTTATTTTTGTATTACGCTTCTATAAGTGTTCTATAAGTGGTTGTTCGGATCGGAATAGTCTAGAAAATACTTACTAGTGCCGGACTTAGTTGATTTTAACTTACAAAATCAGTCCATATATATGTATTTTAAGTCCCTTGTTTCTACCAATTCTACCACCCCGGCTCGGCTGTTCTTGAAACGGTCCCAGCTTAAAATGGGGGTTACCAGAAAACCTTTTAGACGAGGGATATTAAAAGTTTCTTTCCTAAATTCCAAGTAGGTTTGATTGCATCAACTTTTTCTAAGGATGGTAAACTCAGCGAAAAAATCAGATACACGGGAAAAACTATGAAAGCTAGTTTCCCCGTATATGAACAGTCAGCTTATCAGGATTAATGCAGGTGTGTAATTCACAAAAATATATTTTCTGCCGTATAATTTAAGTTTATAACCATTTGTTACGGCTTTAACTAGTCATGAAGCTAATATAGTTGTTATTTGAATATGAAAATTGCGATTTTATCAACTCTTATGTTTGATAACTCTATTGGAGGTGTTGAGAATCATATCCGTTTTATGTGCAGGGAAATGATTCTACAAGGGCATGAAATAATGCTATTTAAGCCCGTATGGTCTGATAAATATAATACAGAACCTAGGAGAATTCACGGAATCCCCATAACTTTGATTAATGCTGGAAACCGTATTTGTAATCTTAATCAATGGAGCGGAGAAGGAATTGTTGGTTTGCTTGCAGCATTTTTTGAAAAATCGCAATATACGTTGGGAAATAAAAAAGTTGTTCAAATAATTTCTGAATGGGATCCTGATTTGGTCTGGCAACATGATTTTTCGTCCAGCTGGCTGGCATCTAGAATTCTTTCCAGGAAATTTCCGGTAGTGTTGACTAACCACACAGGAGAGTATCTTTTTTTAAATAAGTGGATTATTGGACAAATTCTTTTAGGTTTTTTGTTGAAACATTATCACGCGATAATAGGCCCCAGTAAGGAATTAACTCCCAAGTTAATAAAATATTCTTATACCATTCATAATGGAGTCGATCTTGATTTTTTTAAACCCATAAAATCTTCATTAAAACCTGATTTGAAGGAAAGGTTGTTTGGGGTTAAAGATAAATATATTGTTTTTTGTCCGAGGCGTTGGGCACCCACGAAGGGAATTATTATTTTTGCAAGAGCTATAAAATGGATAAGCGAAAACTATAGTCATGCTTCGGATATTTTGGTCGTTTTTGCGGGAAGTGACGACCCCCAATACCCCAAGTATGTTGATCAAATTAATAATATAATCAATCAACAAAATGTTCCTACTTTAAAACTAGGAAACCTTGACCCATATGATTTAGTATCTTTTTACCAGGCGGCGGATCTGGTGGTAATCCCATCGTTAATGGAGGCCGTGAGTCTTGCAGCACTTGAATCCATGGGATGTGGAGTTCCGGTATTATCATCCTGTGTCGGGGGTATGCCGGAAATAATTGAAGATGAGAAAACTGGCTATCTTGTTGAACCTGGGCAACCCATTCCTCTAGCCAAATCAATAATTAAACTTTACGAAAGCAAGAACCAGGAAGATGTGGTGGAACGCTCTTTAAAGTTAGTACGCAGTAAATATGACTGGTCGGTTGTTGCGAGAAATACAGAAAAAATATTGAATGCCGTTTTTGAAAGGTCACAATAAAATACAGGATATGAACTCTAAAAGTTTATGATAGCTCCTCGAAAGAAAAAAATTCTTCTAGTTTTGGGTACTCGACCCGAAGTGATTAAACTGGCACCCCTCATTTCTATTTTAAAGAATAAAACCTTTTGTGAAGTTCGGGTTTGCGTGACGGCCCAACACCGTACCATGCTTGACCAAGCTTTAAAAATATTTAACATTCAACCTAATTATGACCTGAATCTAATGAGGCCCGGGCAAGATTTAACGGATATCACTAGCGGAGTACTTTTGGGTTTGAGAAATATTTTACGAAATTGGCGACCGGATTGGTTAGTGGTTCAGGGTGATACGAGTACTACATTTGCTACAAGCCTAGCTGGTTTCTACGAAAAAATTAATATTGGTCACGTTGAGGCTGGGTTAAGGACTGGAAATATTTATTCCCCGTGGCCAGAAGAAATGAACCGTCGTCTGACGAGTTCATTGAGCACCCTTCATTTTTCTCCTACTCAATGGGCAAAGCAAAATTTAATAAATGCAGATATTCCAGAAGATAAAATTCATGTTACGGGTAATACGGTAATCGATGCGTTATTACAGATGTCTGAAAAAATTAAGCGCGATGCTACTTTGAACGACTCGTTGAAAGAAAAATTTTCTTTTCTGGATTTGCAAAAAAAATTGATCCTCGTCACTAGTCATAGGCGAGAAAATTTTGGAGAGGGTTTTGAAAATATCTGCCACGCGTTAAAGAAATTAAGCCAAAGAACCAATTTGCAAATCATTTACCCGGTCCATCTAAACCCCAATGTTACCGAACCGGTAAACCGTATTTTAGGTGCAATTGATAACATTTATTTAATTGAACCATTGGATTACCTGTCTTTTATATATCTGATGAATATTTCTACACTGATCTTGACAGATTCTGGGGGAGTTCAAGAAGAAGCTCCTTCTCTTGGAAAACCAGTATTAGTCATGCGGGATAACACCGAGCGGCCTGAAGGGGTCGAGGCAGGAACCGTTAAGCTTGTTGGTACTCTAACAGATGTGATAGTCGAAGAAACTATTTTATTACTTGAAGATGATACCCGTTACGAGAAAATAGCACGAACCCATAATCCCTATGGAGATGGAAAAGCCGCAGAGAAAATTGCTAGAGTGTTATTAAGTTAGGGTAAATTCATGGCATCTAGAAACTGGTAATGTCAAACAGAGGTTTAATACTTAACAGATGAAGGAAGATATAGCATATGTATAAAAGATCATTAAAAAATATAATGAATATTTTTTAAAAATCGGTTGAGCACAGCTATTTTCAATATTTGTAAGAATTTTGATCTTTCGATAGGAATTTTGTTTGCGTAGGTACCTCGATATTTCAGGTGAGATAGGTAATAGTTGGTTAAATCAAATTATGACTGCTGAACAACTGGTAAAGAATTCTATTTGGCTTTTTGGGGCGGAAGCCACTTCCAAGCTTATTGGTCTTGCCACGCAAATCATTGCTGCGCGATACCTGGGCGATAGAGGTTATGGAAATTACTCCCTAGCTTTTGCCCTTTCAGGAGTTTTTATCATATTTCTTGATACGGGTCTAAGTGCCTATTTATGCAAACAGGTTTCGTGTCACCGAACTAAAGCTGATCAATATTTGAAAGGCGTATTTGGTCTCAAAAAATTATTGGCATTTCCAATTATTGCAATCTTGATATGTTTGGTGATTTTAATTCCAGGGGAAAGAGAAATAAAAGTAGTGGTTTGTGCGATAGGTCTGGCACTCATTTTGAATGGTTTTACAGATATGTACCTAGCAGTTTTCCGAGCCTTTGAACGGATGTCTTTAGTTTATGTTTTGATGGTTGTCCAGAGAGCTCTGTTTTTTTTATTTGGGTTTGCGGCTCTCCTTATGGGTTATCTGATTGTTCCCTTCGCTATTTTATTTCTTGTGGTTTCTGTTTTTAGCCTAATCCTAGCGCATTGGAATATGCAAAGGAGGAATGAAGAAAAGGAAGTCCTCACCGAATTTGGACTTTCAAAAAAAATTATGAAAGATTGCTTGCCGGTTTGTGGCATTTTTCTATTTTCATATGTTTATTTTCGAATTGATGTTGTGTTTATTTATTTTATGCTAGGGGAGGCAGAAACAGGTTGGTACAACGCAGCTTTTAAATGGTTGGAGGTATTAGCCTTAATGGTAGCAAGTATTCGCCTTGCCTTGCTTCCTGCCTTATCGAGAGCTTATGCTGGTCAAGATGACCAGTTTCAGGGAATTAGTAGGGAAGCAGTTCGTTATTTGTTATTGATTGGGCTTCCTTTGACCGTTGGGACATTTACTTTGGCTCCGAAATTGGTTGGGCTGCTTTATGGGGATTTGTATGTGATGACGGTTCAAATTCTGCAAATTATGGCCCTTGGTTTTTTCCTAATTTGTTTCAATGAGTTTGCGATTTATTTATTGATCTCAGCGGATCGATTTAGTGAGGTCTTAAAAATAGTTTTTGCGGGTGCAGTTTTAAATATAGTATCGAATTTTTTGGTTATTCCCAAATGGGGTATTTTAGGGGCTGCAGCAGTTGCTGGATTTACAGAGCTATTTTTATTTTTCATGTTGTTGAATTGTATGAACCTAATTTCAGAAAGGATATCTATTTTTAGTTTGTTTTGGAAACCTGTTTTAGCAGCCGGGGTAATGGGAGTTGTTCTCGAACAAATTTCATGGCCCCTTATTCCTTTAATCTTAGTCGGTATGGGAATTTATTTTCTATCATTATTTTTTTTCCGGGCATTTAATGACCAGGATTTATTAGTGATGAGAAATATTTTTAATCGAGAGGGTTAAATTGTTTTACTTCTGGAGTGATACCAAGTCATGCTTGCGAGCCTTTTTCATTACTGAAATCAGAAATGCGTGATCCGAAACGAATTTTAAAAAAGTTGATTGGAGCAGATATCCAGATCGGACCCTTTGATGCTAGTGGCGAATCTTTGGAACAAGCGGTAGAAACATTTCGGGATGTGGCTAAATGCAGAAAGATTCGCGATTTTATCAAAGCAAGTTTTGGAATCGACCTGGCCATAGCCCCAGAAACCTTTTATCAACTTCTGGAGATTGGCTCGATCAATTATATTGAAACCACACAAAGGGACCTAGTTGTCGAGACCGTTTCCTTAAAAGATACCCGGCATCTCGACGACCCAGTCACCATTGGCAATTTAAACTCGGTATTACGCGAGCTATATAAAGACCTGCAATTGTTGCATGAAAGAATCCACAAAGAATTTCCCGATGCTTTATTAATCCGCGACATGCGGATGGAACTGATTGATCGTTGCTTCGATTTCGCAGATCGATTGGAAAGTATGCACCACAAATGGTCGTTTTTTAGAGGCGGAAGGGTACGCGATATTGAAAAAGAGTTTTCTATGCTCTTTCCCAACTCTCCCAACGCCAGGCCACTGGAGAGTAAATTCCCTCTAGTTCGTCACGAAATGGAGCTTTATCAGAGTGTTGCGCGGACAGAAAAAAAATGGCAAGCTCTTGAGTTAGATCTTTTCTCTATTCTAAGAGAGAATGAAACCAAGGATCTAGGACTGTTGTTACAAAATGCCCAGGAGATGGGGAACCGACTCTGGCAAATTATCTATCAGAGTTCTGAAATCAAAATTTGTGTAGAATTGATAGGAATAGACTTTGCAAATATCCAATCCCTTTTCGATAACGAGACTGTTCCCTTAAACATAAATGGCTAACTCACCCTCTTAGTATTGATGATCTCCCAACCAATTCTGAGAAGCCAATTAATTTTAGAAAAAACTTTGAAGTATTCGTAGATTCGTTACTTCCCACTCAGCGGATTAGGATTTGACTTGAAATCCTTCTACTTTGTCCAATAGAAGATGTTTTACTGAGGAATTATTTTGTGCTTCTTTTAGAGCATTTTTACCATCTTCTTTGATCCTGTTGAGACGAAGATCGAGTCGCAGAAGATTGGTAAAAAGAGGCAAAAACTTCGCTAGGGTTATGGCACCTTCATCCGTTATCTCGTTGTCCGTGATGACCAGATTCTGCAAACTCAATAAATTATCTGAAACAGCAATGTATTTGACCCCTTCATTACCGATCTTATTATAAAAAAGGTTTAGGGATGTCAGGTTAACTAGCACTTTAGACTGAGCCAGCCATTTCGCACCTTTGGCACCACAAAGGTTTGTGCCAAATGCCAGATTGGTTAAAGGACGTAATTTTTCCATCTGCGAGATATCTTTTGCTCCGTATTCCTTAAGATAAGTTGCTGTAAGATCAAGAGTTTTACCGTCTTTACTCAAGTTCATACTCACAATACCTTCAGTTTCAGAGCTGGCCCGATCTTGTCCCATTGCTGTTTTATTGCCGCTATAATCCATTTTGCTTATTCTCCGCGCATTCAAAGTCTACATGAACCCACTAGACCTGAATTATTGATTTATCTTTATGTAGGGTACCGTCCATTATACACTCCTTCTCCCAAGTCACTCAAGAACTACTTGTTCAATACTGGTAAACTAGAATTAAAGAGGCTAAAATCTCTATAAGCCTTGGATGATATATTGTTATATTTAAGCAATGCTTGGGGGTTGGTTTTTAAGGAAAAATATTCTAATATACAGCATCAATTATTTCACGGAGCGGTTTAATGGCTGGATTATATAGAACAGAAACTGAGATGAGTCTGGGCAATAATGTCATCGTTACCCAGATGACGCAAGCCATTAACTGGGCACGAAAATATTCCTTTTTTATCTATCCCTTCATTACGGCATGTTGTGGAATGGAATTTATGTCTGTAGCCGGTCCCAGATACGACCTGGATCGAATGGGTGCCGCATTTCCTCGTTTCTCACCTAGGCAGGCCGACCTGCTTATGGTAGTGGGAACCATCAGTCACAAACAGGCTCCGATTCTAGTTAAAGTTTATAACCAAATGACAGAACCCAAATGGGTAGTGGCTTATGGGGTGTGTACCGTCTCCGGTGGATTTTATGACAACTACGCAACGGTTATGGGAATCGATACGTTGATTCCGGTAGATGTGTACATTCCAGGTTGTCCGCCACGACCCGAAATGGTCATAGATGCGCTAATGAAACTTCAAGATAAAGTACAAGCCGAAACTCTTGAAGACCATGTCAAAGGCCCAGCACTCGTAACCCCCGCAAGCAAACTTTAGCCTAGCTAAAAATACTACCCTGAAGGACTAAGCCTATTGGCTTATTGCGGCCTTGAGCATTTTGTCTGCCCCTTGACGTTCGATCTCAGTGAAATTTTTTGATTTCATCATTCGCTTGACTTGAAGGCGTTTTTCTTGGACGAACTTTTTTAGATCTTCTTCGTTTAAGACTTTCAAATTCACCTCTCCATCAGGCCCAACATACCGATTCTTTAAAAAATGGAAATAAAGGCTCAGTCGTAGTCTCGGGTCTCTGATATTCATTTTATAAGTCAGTATCATCAAAGCCTCCCGTTTGCGATCTATCTTGTAACCCAATCGGGTGTTATCCAGTTTATTAAATTGTTGTTCCAGAATAGAGAATGCTTCTTCGCGTTCGCTTTCCATCTCTTTCAAGTCTGGTAAAGGCAATAATTTTGCAGCTGCGATATCGAGTAGTAACGACATATCCCGAGTTTGCTCACCCAGGTAAGCAGCTTCAATAGGAAACTGGTGATTTAATCGTTCCTCCTCCTGTAAAATTGGCTCCATCTTTTTTATTTGCTCTTTAAGTTTTTTCAAGCTTTCATCATCAAAAGGCATTAAAAACCATTGTACTTCTTTTGGGATATTCAAATCCTCTCGGATGGGCCTTGCAAAAAACCTATCTAAAATCTTTGGGAATTCAGGAAGGAAGAATTCCGTGACCATATCAGAAAAATACGGGAAATTTAGAATCAAGAATCTCGGATCGGAACGGATATTCAGTCCATAGGCTTCCAACTCATTGGCAGCGCCGACAAAGGATTGCGTTAAGTGAATTGACTCATGTAGATGTGTTGCGTTTCCATAGACGCGACTGTCTATAAGGATAGCTGCAGGAGAAATTCTTATGGAATCAAATGTTGTATGCGCAAATTGCCAAGGTTGCAACAATTCGCCAGACCAGGATTGAATAATAAACTGTTTAAGGGGGGCTGGAGTAAGCTCTGGGAAAATGGAATCTAAACGCTTCAGCGTTTGCCGCATCCGGTTTGCAGAAAGATCTAGTAGGTCGTTCGCTTGATGGCATCCGCCGCAACCGAAAGCTTTAAAACCGGGAATGGAAAAAACAGTTGGCTGACCTTTGGTAAGAAGTTGAACGCTTTTTTTGGGCCCGACTGTTGCATCAAAACCTTCAACTGGTTTTTTGGGTTTATGGATTTTTATTAATCTATCCAGCTCCCCTAAACCTATTTTTTCTTCAGCAAAAAGAGAG
>Ga0209992_10004957_pt1 | contig 10123 bp, 18 predicted proteins | sample 2SBtaG_2_FD_182564 | JGI IMG/M metagenome (GOLD analysis project Ga0209992, IMG submission 182564) | Deep subsurface microbial communities from Kolumbo volcano to uncover new lineages of life (NeLLi) - 2SBTROV12_ACTIVE470 metaG (SPAdes)... | ecosystem: Environmental > Aquatic > Marine >... | reverse complement strand
ATCCTCTTGAGTTAAATCATCAGGCGTTTCAATGGCCGCCATTAGCCTTGCAATTAGTTCACTCATATTCAACCTCCTTAACTTCAATACCAAGTTCATTGTAGGTCTTATTAGTAGTTGCTATACAGTCATCTAAACTCCAAGCCTCGGCAACAATGCCTTCACCACCTAATTGAATCTGAACAGTAGCACCAGACTCAGGACTTATCATATGTGGTTCTAAATGTAGGTATATAGTTCTACTCGGCATCTTCCCGATTTTGCCACTTTTCAAATCTTCTAATTGCTGTCTACGTTCTTCGGAGTGCGGCTCACCAGTTGGTATACGTTCTCTTTCATGTGGTAAAAGGTTACTCATCTTCAATCTCCACAAAGGTTCTATCGTATATCATGTCTTGGTCACAACACATAGGAGTGCCATTATCCTGAAAGAAATCTGGATGTATGAATATAGATTCAGGACATTCCTGACAAGTCCATACTGTGTATACTTCAGTGTCTTTAACATCTAGTCTACTCATCTTCAATCTCCTTATTTAGTTCGTCTTGTGTAGGTGCAGTACCATGTGTGTTACAGTCAGGACAGTACCTTATACCATCCCACATAACAGAATTATTACATGTGCAATTACTCACCTTCAATCTCCTAAATAAAAACCGGCTTATCCAACTTACGCAATCACCTGTTCTGGTAAACCATGTTAGGCTGGTATATTATGTTGCTAGGTTATGGCTTTGGGCTACACCTTCACTTGTAGCCTCGCCGGTTAATTAACTTACAGCAATGTTCGGGTTATAATTATAGTTACCTGCTCTTACCTGTCTTGCTTCTTCTTCTTTCGCAGCTTTGTACTTTGGGTGATCCCTCTCTTTAGTTAGGCAATCATCACAGCACATTTGTGTATTAAGAAAGCTCATACTAAGGAACTGTGCTTCTTTCCAACATCTATTACATTCAGCGTGACTCATCTATTTTCCCTCTCTCAAAATCCCAGATAGTGTTAGACAAAAATGATCTGGTGATCTTGTTGCCCTTTTCTATCTCTTCGTTTATCTTCTTAGTTACATATCTAAGTAAAGCGTTGTCTATAACTACACTTCTAAGCATTGTTCAATCCAGTGGGGCATTTCCCTGTCAGTGTATTTAAGTAGGTGGCTCTTGGCATGGTTGTAATAATTACGGTATGCCATAACAGCGTCATCCATCTTATATTCATCAGGCATGGCCTGTGGGTGTTTTGTCTTGTATATTGTCTTAAAGCATGATATTTCGGGTATGTTTAAGAAACAGTTGTCAATAACAGCTTGACATTTGTGTACTCTGCCATACCTATGGGTATACTCTTTACACAATTCCGACCCAAGCCTACACAGCCAAACATAATTATATAAGCTCTCTCTCGCCCATATACTGCATGGGTGGTTGACATGGGTTTTCCTGTATGGAATGGTGTCGGCACTCTCTCCAAGCTCATGACGAGCCGTACAGAGAAGCTGTGCAGTCTCTAGGGGCATCTTGACAACATGCGGATTGCAATGTGCTTTTGCCGACTTAACAATGTCTTTATCTAATACAAAAATATTCATAACGGAATCTTACCACATGGTTGGGAACGGTAAAGGGTCTTTTTTGTAAAAATCTACCTTTTCTTTTTACTAAAGATAGCCCGATGCTTTTCTATAGATATTGGGTACATGCTTTTAATGATAATATTGTTTCCCTCTTCTTCTTTACAGGTTGCTACGGCAACACATCTTTGCCTACCTAGCTTAAATGGTATTAATGCGGCAGTACTCGTCTTATTAGATGTTGCCTTGTCTATATTCTTCAATATCTTCTTCTCTAGTGTATCCATGCCATAGCGACCTAATCGCCCATACCCCCTTTGAACTGCATGTTTAGTCCATATCAGTTTTATCATGGTAGTGTTCTCCTAACACAATTCTTACCATTAGTAACATTAATTCATCAACTGTTTTGTAAGCCTTTGTTATAAAGCGAATAATACTTTTCATCCTTGAAATCCTTTAAGCATCTATCGCACCACCAATACTTATCGCCATCTGTGAAAGAGGAGTGCCATCCTAGCATACCGCCCTTCATTTTTGTACGACAAGTACCACACTTAGCGTTTCTGGTTCTTGGTGGTACTATTTTCCAATTATCATAAACATAATCAATATCTTGAGGACTATAATCCTCTTCAACCTTCTTCTTCCTTTCTTTGTAGGGGAATACAAATCCGCAAGAACATTCTCTTTTCCTTACATGTACAGTCTTTCCGCAGTCTGCACATTTTTTCTCTGGTGCTTTTCCCATTTTCTCTCCTTTTCTCCTTATTCGTCTAAAAAGAACTCATCAAATACTTCTGGGTCTACATCCTCAATAACCCCTTCAACGATACAATCATCATCAAATAGGCCACCTAAGATACCACTAACAATACCAAACCATATGGCATCTTTCTTTAGTTCGTCTTTATCCTTTGGCATAGCTTATCTCCTTTGTATGTAGTGTTTTATGCACTTCAGCTATGGGTAACAGGGGTTGTCTGGCATATAACACATATACATAAATACAATATAAGGAATACATACATCTATTCGATGGTTATCATTTTTAGTGTGGACGTATTCCAAATTTTCAACCAGTGTCCGGTGCAATTAGTGTTTATTGCGCCCATAACTGTATATAATTGCTTTCTATTTGTGGGATAATGACCCAAAAGGCTTGTATGTTGGATCGTAATGTGTATATTTGGGGCATATTAGGTTGGTTCCCAGAATCGTCTGGCCTCAAATAGACACATATGAATCGTAACATAATCATTATCGACCACAAGGGTCTTTTTCTTGATAAAACCAAAAAAGAATCCGCACAAAATTTTTTAATACCCTTGCAATTTGCAAAATCGTATGTTATTTTGGGATGGGAGGCCGGAAATCCAGAAGGGGATGTTTATTAAAGAGATTAATAACAAAGCTATAAATAATACAGTAGGCCAGCGAGGTAATGTTACCCAGAGGCTCATTGCCTACTAAATACACTAGCCACCATGAAAACCTTGTTCCCCATTATCCCTGTGTGGCTTTATAATATTAAGCAGACCGTTACCAACTTGCAACCCATAACAAAAAGTGTTTGCTTTCCTTTAATAAATTTAGGGATTCTTGTAAATAAACGGTTGCTTTTGAACCGATAAGATGTATAATGATTCATACCGCCAGAGCAATCTTGTGTACCCATTATCGCAATGCGGGCAAATAATATAAGCAGCCGAGTTCCATTATGCTAACCATATCGAATATGCTGCTCAACTAACAATAACAGGAGTGGCCGGAGACTAAAATGGTAACCAAAACGCTTATGCCCTTCTTACTTAATATAATACTATTGGCGGGTGTCCACGAAGGACATGCTAACCAGCGCCGTTTTGACTCCGACCAATATAATATAGCAAGATCTCAAATCCTAGATACTAGAACACACCGTAAGGGAGTAAGGGATATTATCAGGTCTATATTAGATAAGAGGAAGAGAAATAATATACCACCCGCAATAGAACAGAAGATTCAACCGCCCGTAGAATATTATCTTGACCCTCCTAAGTTTTCTGTCAGAGACAGGTCGAAGCTGGCATAATCAATTTGTGTCTACGAGGGTTTATACTCGCGTGCGTGAGTGCGCAAATGGGCTTACGCCCCGTATTACCATAACTATAGTGCTACCACGCGCCGGTTGATACCCAAAAAGCCCATGTAGCATACAACACAACACAATACATTACCATTCTGTGCTTGATACCCATTACAACGTATGTAATGTATAATACAATACCAAGACCTAATTGCTAACACCCAAGGTCTCGATGTAATACTACTACTTCTCTTTTGTTAACCAGAATACAAGTGTAGTAACTAATCCCATTCCGTTAATTCGGGTGGGATTTTTTTGTGTCTGTACTGAATCAAACTATATTAAGTCGCGCCAAAAAACTTTTAAAAAAACCCAAATTCACCATTGACTCGTACCGGAAGCGGCCTGCATTGGCGAAGACAATGCTAAGGCCGCGCGTTTTACCCAAACTTCCTGCCTTTGTCAACCCCCCTAACCGTATTTTTTACGAAAAAAACCCACCGCCTTGCGGCGATGGGTCTCTCTCTACTCCCTATTCTTAAGTCCTCGATATATCCAGTCAGATAACATGACCAGCCAACAGCCGGTCATGAACCAAATCATGTACCGACCCATGCAAAACCTCCTAAGCTGATAGTGAGGCTTTTGCAAAAATCCGGCTGAAGTCTTTATCTTCATAGGACTCCGCACGGGTCTTGAGTCTATTCCACATACCCTCAGTGTAGTTAATAAGATCACCACCGAGTGTATCGAACCTAACCCAAGACTGATTGTCCAATTGTTGACCCGCACGGGTAACACTGTTGACAACATCAAACAGGCTACGATCCGTTGGAGCAATCTTGGATTCCTCAGTTACCCACGCCCGCAATACTGCACTAGCTTCACGCTTTGCAAGTTTGTGGTGGTCAGCGGTAGCGGCAATTAAATTCTTAATTGGCACACCGTCAGTACCCTTAGCACGAATACCCAACATTCGCTCAATCCCTTGCGGTAGCAATGGAATCTGTGCTTCAATGTTGTTACGCAGTTTCAAGGACAACTGGTCTAAATCAATATCGCCAATGTGACGAACCTTGATTTCATAACCCTTAGTTTGATCCCAGATACAACCATTCATGCAAATGGCACGGAATACAGACGGCAGCGATTTCACGTTACGCTTACCGATTTCGCAATTACCGATGGAAACCATACCACCATAATCGGAATCGTCTTCTTCCCTGATTGTATCGGGAATCAATACGTTACTGAATATAGTATCGGAATCACCACGCCAATGCGACAATCGACCGGCTGGAATAATGTTCTTAATCTGATTTAAGAACCAACGGTTGTCAACTTCCGCATACTTATCAGACAGGAAAGCCCGCATTGTACCATCGTCGTATGTACGAACTTTGTACTTGGTGGTGGCATCAATACGCCTTGCACCATTGCGGATAATGGCCGAGATTGTTTCGGCATCACGTTGATCCCGTTTGACCTTAATATTTTGCTTGCTGTCATAACTATCATTACGCAAGCCACGAACAAAACCAGTTCCCTTACCTTCGCATAACTTGGAAGTCATGAGAGTCAAGGCATGATTGGTAGGAACGAAAAACTGGTCGTCGATATGCACGCCGAATTCGACATTTCCATCGACCTCTTCAACACCAAATTGCATTTCATTCAATGCAACTTCATAATCCTGACGATGGCCAAGATCAGATTCTAGCATTTCCATGCCTTCATCATAAGATATGGTTTTGTCATACCATAGCTTACTGACATTATTAAAACCTTGCTTGGAAGCCATAGTTTGACCATCGTGGACAAATTGACCTTGGTTTCCTTCGCCTTCAATCTTTTGATATTCCATCTGAACACCCTTTCAAAAACAAGTATTATTAACCAACTGAACTTAATTTACCAAATCTGAAAAGAAAAAACAAGGGGGCAGAGCGAATCATACCCCCACAGTTTTATTCGGTTTCCGTACCGAGATAACCCTTCAGCATCTCAGCGGCTTCATCGTAAGCGGCACCACCACCACCATGACGAGCCATTCGTGTCAGCGATGGCAGAGAAACGCCACGCTGTTTTAGTTGAGTGGCAACGCTATTACGCTTTGCCCGAATCTGCTCAACACTTCGGCCAAGATTCTCAGCCAAGTCTGCAATAGTCCCGCCGCTTTGGTGCGTCTGCACATATGCGGCAACAAAATCTTTCGCACTAATGGGTGCGGCCTTTTGATCACTCATCGTAATCTCCTTTCAAAAAGTATTGAAGGTGTTACATAACCTTCACTCAACAAGCTCTATGATATAGTATCGTCCAAATATGTAAAGGGTCTGTAGTGTTTTTTTGTCACTTTTTTCTTATTGCAATAAAAACTTTTTTGACAAAATACCCGCTTCCCCCCTTGACCAAGCGGTAACGTTCATGTGAGACAGAGGAACACGAACGCTACCGCTCGTCTTACCTCATTATGCTTAATACCAGATAGCCTCGACCAACGGCTTTTTATTTATCACTTCACAACAGGCCCACGGTGAACTACATATACTATCATCCGTGTTGCGCACTACAAACGAATTGTTCTTATATGGGTTATAAGAAACTAACTTAATATCGTCGGCCATGATATATGGTAGCGTTTCAACATAGCCACGAACATACGCATGCACGTTTTTCTTTTTCTCCCGGCGTACTCTTTCGTTTCCTTTTTTGCTTACGATATACTGAGCGTTCTTAATAGATATTTGGTCGGTGTGTCCTACCACCTTACCACCTTGTCTAACGCTCCACGTTTTTTTGTGTAGATTAAAATAGACATCCACTTTTCTATTTGGGTCAATCTGCATTTTTCTCTCTTTCCACAATCCAATTCAATAGTCTAATTATCCAATATCCGGTTATAATCCATATCGCCCATTTACCTAGCTCCATTTTTCGCCCTCCGATAACTGCCCTTGCCCCGTAATTCTACCAGAGCTTTGGCGGCTTCGGAACCCTTCGGTTGTACTCCGTGAAGCAATAAAGCAAAATTGCCCCCGTTAGTAGCGGCGTGGCTATCGTCGTGGTCGATTGGCAACCCTAGCGTGTCGGCTTGTTCTTCACTATATACGACAACGGATTCCCGTAGTCCATGCTTATTGATTAAGAAATCCAAACTACCGCCACGACTAGCCGTTAGAATAACATTAGGTAATGCTTCAACGTATTGCATATTCTCAACCCAATAATTCAGACTTTTAGTATAAGCGTAGAATAGAATTTCTGGATTATTGCGTGCCAGTTCAAGCCATGCAACAAAATACTTTCGACTAAAGAAATCACCGCCAACGTGCTGTCTAATTATACCGGCATTGCGTGGTATTGCTTTCTGCATTAATGCGGTCATCGCTTCTATTGTTCCCGCTCGACGTAATAAGTCAAAATTGTTTTTTCGCCTATCGTATACGTTAGGCAATAGAGCCTCTTGACTAGCTGAAAAGCAACGAAACTTAGTATGCTTTCCATCAATTAGCTTTCGCTTAGGATTGCCAGACTTTGTATATTGCCCGTCCAACTCCACGACTTTACTGTGACAAGTTTTAGCATGAGGACAAGACCAGCCACTCAATAAATCCAAAGAATAGACCTTAGCTTGAAATCGCCCAAAGTCTAACCACTGTTGTACATTGTCGGCATCATACAACTTATCCAATTTTGCGTTTGCGTCTGAATACTGTAACATCTTGCTTTCTCCTTAATAAATTTACACTGTTTATCTTACTGTATATATCGGCACTGTCAATCGTTTTCTTGAGAAAAATATGGTTTTTTACCAGTTCACTTGCTGTCCTGTCCAAGCGGTATAGTACGCCTGAGACGAGGAGAGGCGCACTAGACCGCTCGTCTTACCCGATGTACATAAAAAATGCCCCCTATCGTTCTAGACGATAGAGGGCGGGAGAAAACAAGAGCCGAGAGATGAGGCTCGGTCTTGAAGTAGCGTTTTCAACTGCGCCACCAGCGACTTTTTGTATAAATGGAAGGGGTGGATTTATGTGTTACCACCAACGTTTCAGGGACAGATATGTCCACGGTTTGACCCGCTTCCCTACTTTGTACCACCAACTAAAGCCTCATCCATTCGGACATACTCAATAGTCGATGTGCCTTACCGCCTCTGCCTAGCTTCGGCGTTCAGCCACCTTCCTATTGGTAGGAGCTACCAACCAATATGTCTTTGTATTAAAAATGGTGTGCGGTAGCCACTCCGCATAAATCCTAAATTGTCCTACCAATCCTGTCACCCGAAGGTGCGACGAAGGCTTATACTGGACACCAAACACGGCCTAAGCCGTGGCGGGTTCGTGTTTCCTGAAAGCCGAAGCCATCAGTTTCCAAAAACCCTTTTTGACTTCTGGTAAAACTTCCGTTCCAACCATCCGTCCATCGTAGAACGCTTTAACTTCACCGTCAGCCAATTCCACCGTGTAAAGCATCTCAGACCTACGGCCTTTAATGTTTGCTCGACGGATAGTATCTTGCGATACGGGTTGGTCGATGATGTTACGAACATCTACGATTTTGCCGGAATATTCTTCCGACGTAGTGGTGTAATCCGTTAGGACTTGACCACTTTTTTGTTCATCCTTGAACTGCTTTAGGTAGTGAAACCTAATTTTGTCATTCTCTTTCAACATTTTTTCTCCCTTTCAATATGAGAATTTTACCATATCTGAATCGTCCGTCAAGGGTTACTCGACGGATTCTTCAGCTTTTTCTTCAGCTTCTTTTTTCGCCTTAGCTTCATCAAACTCGACGATATGTTTGACAACAGTCTCGGCCAACTCACGAAGCACGGCTATAGGAAACTTAAGTTCCAACTCATGCCTTACGCCGGTTTCGGCGTTCGTGTCACGAAGCGTGATAGTGCCGGTATCTCGCCAGTCTGAAACGTAACTGGTAACATCAGTAGCTTTACTAAGCTGAACACTCAAATCTTCACTCTTTGAAAATTCCATCTTGTTTTCTCCTTGAAAACTAAAAAACTAAAAAACTAACAATACAACTAAGATAACATATTTATCGGCTATGTCCACCGTTTGACATCATGATTTTTGAAAAAATCTTCAACTTCAGTACCGCCTAATTCAGCCATCACTTGGTCAATCACTTCAGTGGCATGTTCTGCGACCGACTCGATAATCTCGATTTCGATTGAACCGTCAGATAACTCATCAGCCAAATCATCATGTATGGTTGACAGCTCCCCGATTGAATCCTCACTGGAATCATGCCATGACTCTGCCTGCTCTACAGGTATAGACAATAAGAACGTTGTTTCTTTTTTATTAAATATCATCTTGCTTTCTCCCTTGTTTGCTCTGGGTCTCTCTCAAGCGGTTTAGTACGCCTGCGACGAGTGAAGGCGCACTAAACCGCTCGTCTTACCTGATTCTATATTGTAGGGCGACTTGCAGGGGATTTGCACCCCTGACCGATTGCACTGAACTGGAGGGACTAAGCTGTCCCATCGTATCCGCCGATTTGGTTAACCGCCCCTCAAGGCATCCTCGGTTTCGTGTCCTATCTATCGGTTCAGTGGCTTATCAACCGGCGCCAATTACTGTGCCAAGCCATATAAAAAGCGAGAAGTGTGGGAGTCGAACCCACGATTACCGCACTATCAGCCGGAAGTGTCATTCAAACTGATTTTGCTTCAACCACGCTACAGGTGCGTTTGGACACCTGCTCTACCGCCTTATTGCCGGTCTTGCGACCTTACATTGCCATAGGTTCACGGTAGCACCTCCCGATATAAAAATTGGTGTGCGGTAAGCCATACCGCATAAATCCTAAATTGTCCTACCAATCCTGTCACCCGAAGGTGCGACGAAGGCTTTAACTGGACACCAATACGGCTTACGCCGTTTGAGGTTTCCTTCGAGCGAAAGCCGAAGCTATCGCTTTCCAAACTCCTCTTTTGGTCTTAGGCAACACTTCCGTGCCAACCATTCGACCGTCGTAGAAGGCTTTAACACCCTCGTCACCATCCAATTCTACAGTGTATAACACTTCAGACCTACGGCCTTTAATGTTATCCCTGCGGATAGTCTCGTTAGAGACAGGCTGGTCGATGATGTTACGAACATCTACGACTTTGCCGGAATATTCTTCCGACGTTGTGGCGTAGTCCGTTAGGACTTGACCACTTTTTAGTTCATCCTTGAACTGTTTCAAATAGTGAAACTTTACTTTGTCATTCATCTTCAACATAATTTTCTCCTTTCAATGATTAGATTTTAACAAATACGGGATACAACTCAATACCCCTAACTATCGGATTCCTGAGATTCCTCAGCTTTTTCTGCCGCTTCTTCCTCGGCTTTCTTAGCCTGAAAAGCGTCGTAATTTTCCATGTCCTGTTGCAACTCAGCCAGAATTGCTCGTGCTGTTTCGATTGGCACATTAACATTTAACTTGAACTCAGAACCATCTTGCGAATAG
>Ga0209992_10004956_pt1 | contig 10123 bp, 12 predicted proteins | sample 2SBtaG_2_FD_182564 | JGI IMG/M metagenome (GOLD analysis project Ga0209992, IMG submission 182564) | Deep subsurface microbial communities from Kolumbo volcano to uncover new lineages of life (NeLLi) - 2SBTROV12_ACTIVE470 metaG (SPAdes)... | ecosystem: Environmental > Aquatic > Marine >... | reverse complement strand
ACGCTAAAGTACATTTAAGTGGTAATCCATCATCAGTTACATTGACGCAGGACAGTAGCAACAATCAAAACTACTACCTAGAACAAAACTGCTCATCTTCTAGTTGTTCAGCGACTGTCACACAGAACTAAATAATAATAGATGAAGAAGTTATTAACACATTGGACAATCGCATTTGTCACTTTGTTTGCTCTTACATTTATAGGTTTCAAAGACCCACAAGTAAAAGAAATATTAAGACTAAAAGGTTTTGATTTATTACTTCAATCTGAACAAAAAGAAATTTCACAAAACATAGCAGTAGTATCAATAGATGAAAAGGCCATAGAAAAATACGGACAATGGCCTTGGAAAAGAGATATACTTGCTAATGTAATAGTGCAATTAAGAGATCAAGGCGCTGGTGTTATAGTATTACCTATATTGTTTAGTGAGAAAGATAGACTTGGTGGTGATGAGGCCTTGACAAGTGTATTAGAATATGGTATAGTCATATCACAAACAGGAACAAATCAAACAAATAAAAATTCTGTACCAAGAGGTGTTGCAAAGATTAACGATCCATTACCATTTTTATTTGAATGGGGAGGAATGTTAGGACCAATAACAGAGTTTCATAACGCAAGTGGTGTAGGTGTATCAAATACAATACCAGAAGTAGATGGCGTTGTAAGACGAATACCATTATTGATGAAAATAGGTGAAGACATATTCCCTGCAATGGCAATAGAAGTTATTAGAGTTGCTGTAGGCGCACCTAGTTATCAAGTTAAATCAGGTGACGCTGGTATCATAGCGATGAGAGTGCCTGGTTTTAATAAGATAGAAACAGATGCGAATAGTAGAATATGGTTAAGATGGAACAAAAGTTATCCTACAATATCAATTGCTGATTTAGAGACTAACGAAATAAGTTTAGAAGGGAAGACAGTAATTATAGGTATGAGTGCTGAAGGATTAGGTGGTATAATCGCTACACCAGTAGGTGAAAGATATGCATATGAACTAACAGCATCAACTTTAGATACAGTATTAGATGGTAAGAATATTAAGAGAGTTGATATATCTTTCATTATAGAATTAGCAGCTGCCTTTGTATCAGGTTTAGTGATAATAGTATTAACAAGATTTACACCATATTGGGTAATAGGATTAGCAATAATATTTTCTATATTTGGTTCTGTTGTTTACTCAAATTTACTATTTAATCAAAGCGCAATGTTGGTTGATGTAACTTGGGTCATATTTACAATTACAGTTGTAGGATTTCATAGTGTATTTAATAGATTTATTTTAGAGTTTAAATTAAAACAACAAATAAGAAAACAGTTTGAAAAATATCTGGACCCACGTCAAGTTGCCATACTTGTTAAAAATCCTGAAAAATTAAAACTTGGTGGTGATAGAAAAGAAATGTCATTTTTGTTTATGGACATTGTAGGCTTTACACCAATATCTGAATACTATAAAAACAATGATGATCCAGAAGGCCTGGTCAACGTAATAAATGATTACCTAAATCGTATGAGTAAAATAGTAATGAAGAACGGTGGTACAATTGACAAGTATATGGGTGATTGTATTATGGCATTTTGGAACGCACCATTAGATTGTTCTAATCACGCAGAGATGGCTGTAAAGACAGGAATGGAATGTGCTATAGAAACACAAAAGTTAAAGAAAGAATTTAGAGAAAAAGGTTTACCAGATATTAATATAGGCTCTGGTGTAAATACTGGAACTTGTATTGTCGGTAATATGGGTAGTGAAAACCGACTTGATTATTCTGTAATAGGTGACGCTGTAAACTTGGCGGCTAGACTTGAAGCTGCTACAAGAAACTATAAAGATAAAAGTGGTAATGTTGCTCCTTTGATTTATTCTTCATATACAAAAGAACAACTGAAAGATATTAAGTCTGTTGAATTAGATAAGATTAAAGTAAAGGGTAAAGAGGAGTTAGTGACAATCTATAAACCAGTAGCAAACTTAATGGAGGGTTATGACTTTACTTCAAAAAAGAAAGTTAAGACTAACAGCAAAAAGGATAATAAGAAATGAAAAAAAACTCAAACTATATTTACTCAATTTACATTGGCTCAAAATTAAGAAACAAAAATTACGCAGACGTAGGAGAACATTTATAAAGCTCTGGAAACTAAAAAGAATAAATACACTCAGAAGACATGGGTGGGCAGCATAAGAGACTTGACAATCATAAAAAAATAAATATAATTAGCTAATATATCAATCAATGCTTTATATGCATATGACCCATATGGGAATTTAAGCTAATTACAACCGTCTTTAACGAGATAGAAATGCCAGATACAACAGACATAAAAGTAGATATAGAATCTTTAAAAAAAGATATAGAAAATATGAATACTATTAATGGTAGAATAGATACTGCTATTGATAAGTTAACAGACGTATCTACATCTATCAAATCCATGCTCGCTGTACACGAAGAAAAGATAGCAAGACAAGAGAAGATAGACGAAGTAATATTTGATAAGTTAAAAGATAGAGCAGACGAGATTAGTGACGTATATAGGGAATTAAAAAGAGACGTGGAAATGAGTGAAAAGAGATTACTCATTGAGATTAAGTCCCTAAAGAACGACATAGGCGCCCGTGTAGGCGTGCTGGAGAGATATAAGTGGTTGATACTAGGGGGCGCTATAGTTATAGGGTGGATAATGTCTAAAAACTTAATGCCATTAATACATATGATGAACGGCGCTTAGGGTTGACAAAAATGATGTTATGTAGTATAGTGAAGGTGTGTTATGTCAAGTTATATAGATTTAAAATTTATCTCTAATTTAAAGAGTCGATTATCTCAATTTAAACAAAAGAATGATTATTTGTTTAATTTTAGATGCCCACATTGTGGTGATTCTAAAAAATCAAAATTAAAAGCAAGAGCATATCTTTACAGAGTAAAAAATGATATGTTCTTTAAATGTCACAATTGTGGCATGGGTCAAAATCTTGCGAACTTTATTAAGTATGTTGATCCGAAAATGTACTCTGAATATCTATTAGAAAGATATAAGAAATCGGCTCCAGCGACACCGAAGCCGAAGTTTGATTTTAAACCTGCGTTTGAAGATCAAACTATACTTGACGATTTGAAAAGTATAAAACAATTAGATGATGAACACCCTGCAAAACAATATGTAATAGGTAGAAAGATACCTAGTGAATTTTATGATAAACTTTTTTTCTGTAATAAGTTTGGTCAGTTAGTTAATAAAGTAAAACCAAATACTTATAAAACTAAAGACCACCCTAGACTTATTATACCTTTTTATGACACTACTGGAAAGTTATTTGCTTTTCAAGGTCGTGCATTTGGAAACGAACAACCAAAATATTTAACAATAAAGTTAGATGAAAACAAACAAAAAGTTTATGGTTTGGAAAGAGTCAATTTTCAACGACAGGTTTATATCACTGAAGGTCCGATTGATAGTTTATTTGTTGATAATTGTATCGCTGCTGCTGGTGCAGATTTAGTTTTAAAAAATAAAATTCCAAACGATCAAGTTACATATATATTTGATAATGAGCCTCGTAATAAAGAGATTATAAAACGTATGTATAGTGTGGTAGAAAAAGATTACAACCTTGTCGTGTGGCCTGATGATATGCGACATAAAGACATTAATGATATTATAGTTAGTGGCACAAGTAAAGCTGAACTCTTGGACTTACTAAATAAAAACACTTACTCAAATCTATCAGCATTAATAAAATTAAACGAATACAATAAGGTACAGGAGGATATTTAATGGTCGACAATATAAATGTGGTGAAAAGAAATGAACGTGGTAAAGAACCATTAAATATAGAAAAGATACATGAAATGGTAGAGTATGCGTGTGAAGATGTAAGTGGCGTATCAGCATCGCAAGTAGAAATGCAAAGTGGTCTACAATTTTATGATGGTATTACAACAAACGATATTCAACAAATATTAATCAAATCAGCCTCAGACTTAATCTCATTAGAGTCTCCTAATTATCAATATGTTGCGGCAAGACTATTACTTTATAGTTTAAGAAAACAAGTAATTGGTAGATTATGGGATCACCCACACATATACGATCACGTTAAGAAAGCTGTAGCTAAAAATGTTTATGATGAAAACTTATTAACAAAGTATCAAAGAAAAGATTTTGATAGAATGGAAAACTGGATTAACCACGAAAGAGATTATACTTTCACACACGCTGGTTTAAGACAAGTTATTGACAAATATCTAGTGCAAGATAGAAGTAATGGTGAAGTATTTGAAACACCACAATTTATGTATATGATGATTGCGGCAACTGTATTTGCTGATTATCCAAAAGAAAAGAGAATGACCTATGTTAAAAAATACTATGATTCAATTTCACAATTTAAAATTAATATTCCTACGCCTGTTATGGCGGGTGTTCGTACTCCTCTTAAGCAGTATGCTAGTTGTGTGCTTGTTGATACTGATGATACCTTACCTAGTATTTTTTCTTCCGATATGGCTATTGGTCGTTATGTTGCCCAAAGGGCAGGTATTGGTATCAACGCAGGAAGAATAAGAGGTATTAATGCTAGAATTAGAGGTGGTGAAGTACAGCACACAGGTGTTATACCATTTCTAAAAAAATTTGAAGCAACTGTTAAGTGTTGTACACAAAATGGTGTAAGAGGTGGTAGTGCTACTGTTCACTTTCCAATTTGGCACCAAGAGATAGAAGACATTATTGTATTAAAGAATAATAAAGGTAGTGAAGATAATAGAGTTAGAAAATTAGATTACTCTATACAACTATCAAAACTATTTTATGAAAGGTTTATCAATGAAGAAGATATAACTTTATTTTCACCACACGAAGTACCTGAACTCTATGAGGCCTGGGGTACACCAGAATTTGACGAGTTGTATTTAAAGGCTGAAAGAAAATTAAGTATTAAGAAAAAGAAAGTATCAGCACAAGAATTATTTTTTGACATACTAAAAGAAAGAGCAGAGACAGGTAGAATTTATATTATGAATATAGATCACTGTAATACTCACTCATCATTTAAAGATTTAATTAGAATGTCAAACTTATGCCAAGAGATTACTTTACCCACAGATCCTATACAACATATTGATGGTGAGGGTGAAATTGCTTTATGTATATTATCAGCAATCAATGTAGGAAAAATTAATGAGTTAGATGAACTAGAAGAACTATGCGATTTGGCTGTTAGAAGTTTAGATGAAATTATAGATCAACAAAAGTATCCAGTTAAGGCTGCTGAAATATCTACAAAGGCTAGAAGAAGTTTAGGTATAGGTTATATAGGTCTTGCTCACTATCTAGCAAAAATAGGTTATTCATATGAACAAAAATTAGGTTGGCGTCAAGTTGATAAACTAACAGAGGCGTTTCAGTTTTATCTATTAAAGGCAAGTTATGAATTGGCACAAGAAAAAGGTCAATGTGAATACTTTAATAGAACAAAATATTCCGATGGTATCTTACCGATAGACACTTACAAGAAAGAGATAGACGAGGTTGTAACCAGAAATCTAACTTATGATTGGGAGTGGTTAAGGAAAGAAATCAAAGAGCACGGACTCCGACATAGCACACTCTCTGCTCAAATGCCATCAGAATCCTCTAGTGTGGTTTCAAATGCTACAAACGGCATTGAACCACCTAGAGACTATTTAAGTGTAAAGAAAAGTAAGAAAGGTCCACTAAAACAAGTTGTACCAGATTATAAAAAACTAAAGAATGACTATACATTATTATGGGATATGAAATCAAATGAAGGTTATATTAATATAGTTTCTATAATGCAGAAGTATTTTGACCAGGCAATTAGTGGTAATTGGTCTTACAATCCAGAACACTTTGAAGACAATCAGGTACCATTATCACAAATGGCACAAGACTTGTTGACAACATATAAACTAGGTTGGAAAACATCTTATTATCAAAACACATATGATGCAAAAAAAGATATTGACGAGCCATCACACCCTATAGGTTTTGTGGATAATGTACCAGAAGAAGATAAATCAAAAGAGGAGGACGAGAATTGTGACTCGTGTACTATATAATGTTTTTACAAGCAAACTTACCACCAATAGAGTTATATGTTAAGAAAGAATATCTTTACGATTTAGAAAAAGGCCACGGCGAATTAGTTGAGGGTCTATGGGTAACTGTTAAATCTATACAAGGTCGTGCGTTATATTTTGAGACTTATCTACCAGAGTATGGAGCAGTATATGATAAACTACCACTATCAGCCTTTGTATGGAAAAAAGATTATGAAGGTGAAATGAGGTTAGAAGAATTAGAACTATGGGATTGTTTTAGTTATCACATATCTGTATTAGAAAAAAGATTTTTAAAAGGACAAAGAGCAAAGTATTATAGTCCTAGTAAAGTGTGGCGAGAGGGCACATATATGTTTACAATAGATAGTTGTCATGCGGATAGTAATTTACTAAATACTACTTTTAGCGAATTACCTACACAACATAAATCATTTAACATTATAAAGTTAGACAATGGTTATTTCGCTGCACAACCAAATAATAGAATGTTGATTTATGATAAATCATATTCACCGAAACAATTAAAGTTTCCTGACTTTAAAGTATCATCAATTGAGTATTCGGTAGAAGATAAACATAAGATAACTTTTGGTGATGATGAAGAATTTTTTTACGGCGTAAAGGATAAACAATAAAAATGAGTAGATCAGTTTTTAATAAAGGTAAAGATGTCAGTTTTTTAAAACAACCAATGTTTTTTGGTGAAGACTTGGCTGTACAAAGATATGATACAATGAAGTATCCTATATTTGATAAGTTGACACAACAACAGTTAGGTTACTTCTGGCGACCAGAAGAGGTATCTTTACAAAAAGATAGAAACGATTATGCAGAGTTAAGACCAGAACAAAAAAGTATTTTTACATCTAATTTAAAATACCAAACAATGTTAGATAGTGTACAAGGTCGTGGTCCTTGTCTAGCATTCTTACCTTTCTGTTCATTACCAGAACTAGAAGGTTGTATTGTCACTTGGGATTTTATGGAAACAATTCATAGTAGAAGTTATACATATATAATTAAAAATTTATACTCTGATCCTAGTGATGTATTTGATACTATTATAAAAGATGAGAAGATTGAAAAGAGAGCTGAATCAGTCACGGCTTGTTATGATGATTTAATCGCAGCGGGTCACAAATGGCATTTAGATAAATCAAAAGTAGATGAGTATGAGTTAAAGAAAAAATTATGGAAAGCATTAGTCACAGTAAATATACTAGAGGGTTTAAGATTTTATGTATCATTTGCTTGTAGTTTTGCTTTTGGCGAACTTAAATTATTAGAGGGGTCAGCAAAGATTATTTCGTTTATCGCAAGAGACGAAAGTCAGCACTTAGCAGTTTCACAAAGAATAATAAACAATTATAGAGATATTGAAAGAGACAAGATAATGGACAAAGTGATAAGAGATACAGATAAAGAAGTATACCATATGTATGATGAAGCCGTACAACAAGAAAAAAGATGGGCGACTTACTTATTCTCTCAAGGTTCTATGATAGGTTTATCAGAAAAATTATTACATCAATTTGTAGAGTATATGGCTAATAGAAGAATGAAAGCTATTGGACTAACACCTACTTACAATCAAAAGTCTAATCCATTACCTTGGATAGATCATTGGTTGAATAGTAGAAGCACACAAAATGCTCCACAAGAAACAGAAATAGAAAGTTATGTCATTGGTGGAATAAAACAAGACGTTAAGAAAGATCAATTTAAAAAATTTAAACTATAATGGAAAAAGTCATAAAGAAGTGCTCTAACTGCACTACTAAATATACCATAGTATGGGACGAAGAAGAACAGGACCTAGATCCTTTAACTTGTCCGTTCTGTGGGTACGAAGTAGAATCAGAGGAAGATAGTGAGCATGACATACCAGAAGAAGCAACAGACGATAGTTGGAATTGATTATAGTTTAAATAGTCCTGCAATATGTATAGCAGATGACAATTTTGATTTTAAAAAATGTTCTTTTCACTTCTTAACAAGTAAAAAGAAATATATTGGAAAATTTGGTAAAAACATATTTGGTTATGAAATTAAAGATTATAACACACCCATTGAAAGATTTAATAATATATCTATTTGGGCTTTGGATATTATTCACAAACACAAGCCTAGACAACAAACAGCTCAAGTTTTTATTGAAGGATACTCATTTGGCTCAAAGGGTCAAGCAGTATTTCAAATTGCTGAAAATTGTGGGTTACTCAAATACAAATTACATATGTCACCATCAATACTCTACGATACTATTGTACCTAGTGTTGTTAAGAAATATGCGTCAGGTAAAGGTAACGCAGATAAGCAATTAATGTATGATAGTTTTACAAAACATACTAGAGTTGATTTAATGAAAATGTTTGATATGGGTAAATTAAATAATCCTGTTACAGATATTATAGATAGTTATTATATAGCGAAAGTTGGTAATGAAAATAGCAGTAGTCACAACATTTAATCAAAAGTTATACGATTATTATGCTCATAGGTTTATGAAGACCTATAACTGGCCGTTTGATTTATATGTATACCATGAAGGCTGGCACCCCATACAAGAAAATGTATTTTTTAGAGATATACATAAAACCAATCCAGAAGTCAAAGAGTTTATTGAAAGAAATAGACATAGAAATATTAATAGTACAGATCCTAACGATCACAGTAAAATTATACCAGGCACTAATTATAGAAATGATGCAATAAGATTTTGTTTTAAAGTATTTGCTAAAACTCATTTAATGCTTGATTGTGATTACGACTATGTATTTTGGGCAGACGCAGATATAGTATTTAAAAAACCTATTACAGAAAAAGAAGTCATAGAAAAATTTTTACCAGAAAACTGTGCCATATCTTACATAGAAAGACCTACATATTATAGTGAGTGTGGTTTTATAGGTTATAATCTAAAAGAACCTATAACAGAAAGTTTTATATATAATTTAAGACGTTACTATACAAAAGATTTATTGTATAATGAAAAAGAATGGCACGATAGTTATGTGTGGGATTGTGTTAGAAAAAAATACCTACGAGGTATTGAAACACACAACTTAGCGCCTAGGATTGATAAAGTCGGTAATCCTTGGCCAAATACTTTTATGAGTGAGTATTGCGATCACTTAAAAGGTAAAACTAGAAAAGACGCAGGAGTGATGTTAAAATGAAGGCAGGAAAAATTTGGGGACAAACAGAACTTATACATGCCAACGGCGTGTTAGAGTTTCATAGAATAGAATATAAAAAAAATGTAGCGTGTTCTAAACATAAACACGAATTTAAATGGAATGGCTTTTTTGTAGAGTCAGGTAAAATGAAAGTTTTAGTTTGGCAGAATGATTATAATTTAGTTGATGAGACAATACTAAACCCAGGTGACTTTATGAGAGTAAAACCAGGTGTATATCATCAATTCATTGGTATGGAAGATGGTGTTGCGTTTGAGTTGTATTGGGCAGAGTTTGACCATAATGATATAAAAAGAGAGAGTGTTGGACAGCATGTAAATGGCTAAAAAGATTTTGATTATGGGTTTACCTGATAGTGGAAAGACTACGTTAGCCAAATTACTGGCGCCAATGTTTAATGCAGTATTATTAAACGAAGATGAGGTTAGAAAAGAGGCAAACGATTGGGACTTTTCAGAAATGGGAAGATCAATACAAACAAATAGAATGAAAAGACTTGCAGATGAAGCGATACAAAATAATAGAAATGTAATTGCTGATTTTGATTGTTCGATAGAACATACAAGAGAAGATTTAAATGCTGACTATATAATATGGATGGACACGATAAAAGAAAGTAAATTGGAACCACCAAAAAACTTTGATTTTAAAGTGACACATAAAGATGCACAGATGTTTTCTTTTTTAATTAAACAAGAGATACTAGATAAATTGAAAGGATTAGGTCCACATGATTAATGTTTTTATAGGTTATGATAAGAATGAAAAGGTAGCGTTTAATGTGTTATCTTATAGTATATTAAAATATAGCACA
>Ga0209992_10004953_pt1 | contig 10127 bp, 10 predicted proteins | sample 2SBtaG_2_FD_182564 | JGI IMG/M metagenome (GOLD analysis project Ga0209992, IMG submission 182564) | Deep subsurface microbial communities from Kolumbo volcano to uncover new lineages of life (NeLLi) - 2SBTROV12_ACTIVE470 metaG (SPAdes)... | ecosystem: Environmental > Aquatic > Marine >... | reverse complement strand
CCTCCATAATTAGGTAGAATAGAAGAACAATCGTAAGGAGTGCATTGGGCATTGTATATAGAAGGAAAAGTAGCAAATGCTAAAAAAGAGAGGAGTAGTTTTTTCATGATCTTACTGGGTTGAGTTTCACATAAATCTACATAAATTTTAGACATAAAAAAAGCCATCCGAAGATGGCTTTTATAAATAATTTAAATGTAATTAGGCTTTTTTAGGATGCCCTTCATCGATCCACTTACAATTCTTGCATTCACCTAAAATGATCACATCTTTGATCTTTTTATATTCTACAATTGCCTGTTCCATCTCTTTTCTGGTGTCACGTCTTAGCTTGATTCCAGAATTTGTTCCTTTATTTCTTACTTCTATGTAATAACCGTCTTTTAGGTCGGTTGGTCTTGTTGGAGGTCTACCCATTTTGTATCTGTTTTTAATTGTTTAATCACTTAAAAAAAGGTTGATTTTGCAATGAATTGCATCAATTCTTTGAATCTTTATAGGAAATAACCGATTTTTTGTAATGATCTAATTTGCTGCGAATTTAATATTTCTTCCCAATTAAGACGTTAAAATTTGTTATTTTATTGTGTTTTATGCCATTTTGTAGTTTTTATTTCTAAAATGTGAATTTGTAAATATTAAAATTTAGGTATTTTGAAAAATCAATTTTCCTCATTTAAAGAATTTTATCCCTTCTATTTATCAGAACATGCAGATCCTGTTTGTAGGAGATTACATTTTATAGGTACTGGCTTGTTATTAGTTCCAATTATGCTGGCTTTTTTTTACAATGGTTGGTTTCTTTTAATGATTCCCATTATTGGATATGGTTGTGCTTGGGCTGGGCATTATTTTTTTGAAAATAACAAACCAGCCACCTTTAAGCATCCTTTATATAGCTTATTAGGTGATTTTGTGATGTTTTATCATATCCTTACTTTTCAAATAAAGGACCGTTTAAAAAAAGCAATTGAATTGTATCCAGTAGATAAATAGGGGGGGTTATTTTTTCTTACCTAGCATAAAGTTGATTCCAAAGTCAAAATTTAGTGATCTGTTCTTTAATCCTTGATCATTTATTTCTTTTAAGCCTTCTTCAACTAAAAAGTCAAATCCTAAAGAAATTCTATCTGAGAGTATAAAGTCTAGTCCTAATCCATAGATGAAGCCATAATCTATGTTACTAAAATCACTAAAGCTTGGATGGTCAATAACTACTTCTTGATTATCTGAATTGATGGTTTTTGCATTGAGTAAATAGCCAAAATAAGGACCAAAATTAAAATCGAATTTTATTTTTTTACCAAATCCTATGTGCATGAAAGCAGGCAGGTCGAAATAATTAAGCACTTGTGTAATACCTCCTGAAGTATCTATGCCATTGATGTTGTAGTCGATATCATCGATAACCCAGCCCTTGTTTTCAAAATCGAAATCACCTTTAAATGAGAAAAAACGATTAAAATGATAGGTAACAGTAAGGCCATACAATCTCCCAAATTTATTGATGGAATTAATAGAGTCCAATCCTGTAACATTGGTTAAATTAACACCTCCGTTAAATCCTAATTCCCACTTATAGATCTTTGGTTTAACCTTTGGTGTGTCTTCATCGTTTTGAGCAAGGGAAATACTTGGAAGAAAGATCAATAGTAGTAGTAGTTTTTTCATCTTTTTAAGATTTATTAGTGTTGTTGTAAATTTAGGAATGTCTATAATATACTACCAAAAATTATGCCTTTAATAAGGGCTTCCCATCAAATGTAAAGTAGCGGTTCATTAAATTCGCTGTCATACAAGAATGTATAGGTAATGTAAAGATAAGATCTCCTATTTTAATGTTATTTATAAATTCATCATTGGCCTTTATGATTCCATGCTCTTGGGAAAGCTTTGTAATATAAGTAGCTGGCTCGGTAATTGTCCATTCTTGATCATTCAACGAAACTATCCTACCATAATGAGTAGGTTTTTCGGGAAGGGTTTCTTTGGAAAAATGTACGCCACCACCATAAATAATCACTTTATTTTCCGTTTTATAGACCCCTACTACAGGACAAGCCAGTGCAACAGCAATGTCTTCCATTTTACAAGAGCCAATAGTAACTTGAGAAAGATCGTAGAAAACAAAATTCCCAGGACGTATTTCATCGGCCCAGCTAAAATCTTCCATAGTACTGCAGGTTGGAGTATCTCCAACTGAAAGGGTCAGCTTTGGATAAGCTTTTATAAACTCATCTTTAAGCTTACATAATTTCTTTTTAGATTGTTCATGTACTTTCTTGATCTCATCAATGCTCCTACAATCGTAGCTGTGCCCTGCATGGGCTAAAAAACCAGTAAAAGCTGTTCTGTTGCCATTGTCGATGGACTTAATTAATTGCTGGAACTTATTGATGTCAGCAGCATCTATCCCTGCTCTATGGTATCCAGTATCTACCTTGATCATGATGTTTACATGATTACTAAGATTCTTATTTAAGTAATCAGCTGAATCTTTCTGATCTAAAATTAAAGTAAGCTGAATTCTTCCTGCTAATTCATCAATATTTTGGATCTCTAGAAGGTTAACTGGAAATGCTATGGTAATATCTTTCCATCCATTATTGGCAAAATAGGTGGCCATTTGTACTGAGGATACTGTTATGGAGTTGATACCTTCATCTGCGAACCATTCTCCAATTGATGCGGACTGATGTGTTTTAAAATGCGGACGGAAAACAACACTATTTCTTTTTGCCTTAGCAGCCATTTTTCGGATGTTTTTCCGACAAATAGATTCATTGACAATTAATGTGGGTTGTGTGATTTTCAAATTTCTTAATTGATCATTAGTCCAAAGATACAGACATCATCTATTTGTTCATAATCTCCTTTCCACTGTTCAAATTCTTTTTCAATCTCTAACTTTTGTTCAGCAATTAATTTGGTGGAATGTTTTAGTAGTAGATCTTTAAAAGTATTGTATTTGTATTTTTTCTTTTTAGGACCTCCAAACTGATCAGCAAAACCATCAGAAAAAAGGTATAGCATGTCTCCTTTATTTAACTGAAGTTCCTCACTTGTAAAATGCTGTTTTTTTACACTTTTCCCAACACTTAATCTATTGGCTTTAACCTCTTCAAGGTTTCGATCATGATTTCTAACAATATACAATGGATTGTTAGCTCCTGAGAATGTCAGTAAATTGGTTTTAATATTTAAGGAACATAAAGCTATGTCCATTCCATCTTTTACATCTTCATGCCCCTTGTCAAACTGTTCTATTACAATGTCCTTGGTTTTATTTAGAATTTCACAGGGTTTAATAAGATCAAATTCTTTTACAGCTCTGTTTAATGCATTGTTACATACAACACTTACCATAGCTCCAGGAACTCCATGACCCGTACAATCAGCTACAGCAAATAAAATAGTATCATCTATTTTTTCGACCCAATAAAAATCCCCAGAGACAATTTCTTTTGGTTTGTAAAAAATGAAATAATTTTTCAGGTATTTTGATATTGAGCTGATAGGGGGAAGTATCGCATTTTGTAATCTTTTGGCATAAACAATACTATCTGTTATTGCAATATGTTTTTCTTCTATGATTTCTTTTTTGTGCTTTAGGTCTTTTCTTGTGATCTCTAGCTTTCTTAATGCTGTATTCTTGATGGTTTCATAAACTGAATTAACTAGTAATGTAATCAAGATCAACCCAACATATACCGAGATATAGAAAAAGTCTAAATAGAATTCATCGAAATAAATATCAATGACAATGTTATTTGCCTTTAATAAACCATAGGTAATAACTACAGCACTACATATAAAAACCCAAATCCACACAATGATTTTACTTACAAGTAATGATGCTGTCATTGGAACAAGTACCAGCCAAGGTGTTACTGCAGAATCAATACCTCCAGAAAAATAGGAACATGTAAATATGGACATAAAGCAAAAACATACATATAGATTTGAAATAATACTAAGGCGTATTTTAGTTTTAAATAAAAGTACTAATATGAGAAACAGGAGAGTTGATGCAGACATCATGTAAATTCCAGGTGTAAATCCTATTAGAATACTTACAACAACATATAAAAATGAAAATATGCATGTAATAATGCAAGCAGTAAATGCAAATTTTACCTGCTGCTGATAATCATCATCCTCATTACTAAAATAACCTTTAGTGAAGTTGTTTATGAGACTGGACCATATCATTTTCTAAAAGGTTTAATTAATTTTTTTGTCAATTTTAACATTTTAACAGATAATTTAACCCAAAATGGAATCTCTTTTTGCCAAGGTAATCCTTTGGCATAATTCTTTTTGTCTTTTTTTCTGAGAAGACTCAACAACATTGGTTCATGGAGGTCCCAAATTTTACATAAAGGGGCCTTGATTTTAGATTTTGTAATAATACAGTTTACAGCTCTTCTTGCCGCTTCATTGGCACCTTCCATTGTAGCTAAATCTGTATTGGTCCTTACATAATCAGAAGCAAGAAATAAATTCCCTACACCTGTAAATGCCTCAGGCCTTAGTACCCAAGTGTTTACTCGATTAACCAATAAGGGTTCTTGATTAATGGTTTGAAAACATTCTTGAATATCATTCACATAACCTGCCCAGTCTGGCTCTAATTTTTGATTGAGGTTTATTTCATCATATGAAATAGATTGTAATTTTAGTTTTGGTACACGTTCAATTTTAATATCCCTATCTAAATAGGAGTTGATGATCATGCTTTCTTCTAAGATGACTTTTCCCTCAGTGTTTATGCTTTTACATAGCTGTTCCCAGGTTTCTTTTTTTATTTCATCTATAGAGCATTCGCTGGCTTTTTTCCCATTTAATCCATTAGTGAACCAATCTGAAATATCAACAGAAAGAATTTCCCTTACTTTTCCATTGCCATAACAGCTAAGATCAATGTCTTTCCAGTATTGTTGTTGTGAAATTGAAGTGAGTGCCCATTGAGTATCTGCATGGATAATGTGGCCTTTGTTAATTGGAGTCTTTTTGTTTAGATAGAATTGGATTCCATTCATCCAATTAATAGAAGTGCTTAATTGCTGAATGTTTTTAAAGGTTTTGTCTGCTTTAAGCATGTCTTTATCCAGTAATTCAACAAACCTTTCGACAGGAACTGCAGAGATGTAATAATCTGCGGTTAACTCTTTATTAGCGCCATTTTGTTCTATTATAACTGAATGAATATTGTCATTTTTTAGATTAAATTTTTTGACAGTAGTGTCGAAATAATAATTCACTCCTTTATTTCTTAGATAATCTAGCCAAGGGTCTATCCATACATCATTAGTAGGGCCATTTAAAAGCCGATCTGTGGCATCTCCTTTAAATGGATCTAACGTATCAAAAAGAAGCTGTAAGAAAATATCTCCAACAGTTTTTGTGCTTACAGATTCTGCTTTAGCAGCGACTAATGAACGTGTTAGCCCCAACACAAATAATTTTCTATAGGCATCAGTTCTTTCTGGATTATCTGCATCTAAGTATTCCCACCAACCGATCTTCTCATATACTTCTTTTCTTCTTTCATAGCTAGAAGTCATTAGCTGCCAGATTCTTTCGGCAAAGAATTCAATATCGTCTTCAGAAAGCCCAGTGTCTTTACCTGAAATTCCTTCAATAGCCACCTTTAGGTCTTTTTTTGAAGTAGGAAATTGATTCAATGCTACGATAGGCGGTTTGTCGTATCTTGTAATCATTACAGAATAAGCTGTTTCTAGATTACCTAATACACTTTTGTTTTTATAAGGAATCCTTGACATGGTGTCAGTAATGTGCTTATAAAAACCTGGAAAAAAACGAAATCCGTGTTCGCCAGGTAAAGGTTTTCTGCCATCTTCAGCAGAATCTGGAACGGGTATACTTCTGGCTTTGCCTCCTGCTATTGATTTTTTTTCGTAGACATCTACTTCAAATCCTCTTTCAATCAATTCATGAGCTGCACTTAAGCCACCTATACCACCTCCTAGAATTATGACTTTCATATAGGGTAATTTTAGAGGTCAGTTATTGGTTTAAGCGTATAAATGTAGAGTTTATTTGAAATGATTTATGGTTCAGATTTTTTTTTGAATGTAAAGTGTTTTGAATCAGAGAATTATAGGCTAAAAAAAATAGCATCTATATTAGTTAATCGCATATCTCACTGGGTCCAATAGTGAATTTTTTACCATCGGCATAGATAAAACCGTTGTCGTATTCTATTGGATAATACTGTAAGGATCCATCGTTAAAAATGAGCTTTATGGCATGAACATGCCCCGACCAATAGGGTAACCATTCTCCTTCACTTTGTTCATTATCACTACCGACATCTCCATCTAAACCTGTTCCACTCATGGAGCTATATGAACGATGATTAGAAACAAAGTGTCCATTGCTACAAAAGTTCATTTTTATGGTTGTGCTGGAGCTAGCACTTACGTAATATTCACCGCCACTTGTGCTGGTGGAATAGGAGTCTCTATACATTAATTGCTTCCCGCTTAATTTAGCATTCCATTCTTCTGTGTTTTCTGGAGTAGTGTAGGAGATGCTGGAAAGCATTTTTTTAATCAGTGTTGTATATTGAGCATTGTGGTCTTTAAGAGCAACTATGCTCATGATGGTAACACCTCTACAATATTTAGCATTAGCTATTTTACCGCATAGATCTGCTTTTATCGCCTGACCTTCTGCAGTTCCAGAATAGGTAGTGTAGATAATGTTGTTTTCAATTTTAGTAGCAGATTCATCAGTAAAAATACTAAAGGACTCTTCATTTGCACCTTGTAATACTTCTTGTTTAAGGTCTTTTATGTTGGTGTATGCATGTTCACTAATTACTAATATTCCTGGAGTTGTTGCGTGTCCTAAAAGGACATTTCCAAAATCATCTTGCATTACCTGCCAGCCATTAAGATCCAATTGAATAGGAATGCCTGCTAGCTTAGTTTGAGCAATAAAAAAATGAGTACAGAGCAACAAAAAGAGTAAAACGAAGGTCTTTTTCATAGAGATCGAATGAAATTCTTATTTGCAAAGATGAGTAAAATAAATGTTTTACAGAAGTCAATTTATCAAAATATGCTTCGATTGAGTAATAATTTGTAAATTTATGATCTATGAAAAAATGGTTGGTCATACTATTTTGTTACGTTGGAACTGTTCAAGCTCAGGTATTTCAATATCAGAATCTATCTGATACCATTGTAAGTGGAATTACAGGAGATGAGCTGATCATAGATTGTAACATGATCAATAATAGTGCATCTAATATATTTGTGGAGATATTTAGATTGGAAAACAACCTTCCTGCAGGTTGGGATATGTATTTCTGTGCAGATATATGCTATGGTCCAAGTGATGATTATGGAGTAGGTCAGGTACTAGCTGGTTCTCAGCAATCATTGTCACTTCATTTTTTGACCGGAGGAACAACTGCTGCTCAAGGAAATGTACTTTTAAAGGTGAGAAATTATGCAGATTCTTCAGAGGTATATACTTATAGATATTATGCCGAAACTACTTTGTCTGAAATTGAACATTCATCAGCTGGTTTAGCTTTTTATCCAAACCCTTGTAATGATCTCATTAATATTGAAAATACAAATAATCAACAACCAGTTCTTGTAGAGATCTATGACCTTAGAGGAACTTTACTTCAAAAAGAATGGATAACCAATGATCTTGGCGCGATTGGTGTCAATGGACTAGCAGCTGGGCAATATTTGATCAAGATGATCAATGGTCGAAATGTGATTTTCGACAAGCTTATTAAGTACTAGTAATATCTCTGTTGAGTTGTTTAAGAACATCCAGTTTAAAATTTAATTATGGGGAAATCTAAATGTGTTAATAATACTCGATTTATATTTAAAATAAATCTATGAATATTTACTATATATTATCAGTTGTATTCATCTTTTGTTGTTGTTATCACGATACTGATCAAAATGAAATAGGTATAGCGGTTGAGACCAATAAAGTCCAAGAAGAAATTGATGCTGCTGTAGCTTTGAGAATTATAGATACAATAAATGAAGCGTATGTTAAATTAGAAAATGAATGGGTTATATTATACGATGGTGACGATGATAAAGTAATAAACATGGTAGCTATTGGAAATGAATATGCACACATCTTAAGTGATTGGAATCATTATAATGATAACCTGGCAGATACAGTTGAAATTGTTCTTTACCCTCATTGTGGTGAAGAAGGAAGTGAGGATTGGAAAGTTCCCACATTTAAAGTATATGATAAAAAGGGTTTAAAGGAGGTGAGAGACATTAACCCAAATTATAGAATACTACAAGTGGTGATTGCTGATATTAAAGAGAACACATTGCACTTAGAATTGGCAGATCCTATGGATTGGGGGCACAGTGCACTTTATCCTTCGTTTATGGAGTTCGAAGAGGTTGATGATCAGCTTCGTTTGAAAAAAATACAATTTGAGGATGGATGCTAAGAAATTAGTAGCTATACATCAGCCTTAAATACATCCCTGTACCTAACCCATTAAATGATTTGCTTCCGCCAAACGCAGATTGTCCTACAAGCATTAATTCCCAGCTTTCATTCATAGTGTAGGAGATGGACGGCATTGTTAGTAATACATTAAGTCCTTGCATATAAAATGCTGAAAAAGAGGTCATTAAATTAGGGTTAATAGCGCCTGAAAATTGTGCAAAATAAGTTAATTTAGAAGGCATTAAATTTTTGGCAGAAATGGTGCCAATGAATGTTTGAAATGGATTTCCGGTACTTGAAAGATCACTGCCGGCACTATTGAAAAGGATAGAAGTATTGACATATAAACCACTTTTAAAAGAATAATCAAAAGTTAATGAAGTACTCAATACTCCAATGGTATCAGCCAAGCCATCTTTTGGATGAAAATAGGTGGCCTCTCCCTTTAATCCAGCATTTTTTAAATTACCTGCCCATCCTGCACCTATAGCAAGGTCTTTATAATAGTTACCTGCTAACAGCTGAAAATCATATTCCCATTTATTGAATTTCCACATTCCTGCAGCTATCGTACTGTCCAGTCCATTTCCTGGTTGATAAGCCATTTCTATGCTGGATAATCCTCCTGGAAAATACTGTACACGTAGGGCATCTGCACCTGGTCTTTCCTGATAATCGAAATCGATTAAGCTATAAGCATTGAATAGGTCGTTAGGGTTCCATGCAAGGTTAACCCCCCAGTTGATTCGTTGTCTACCTAATCTAATTTCCCATTTATCGGAGATATATTTAAAATAGGCACGATCGAAAATGGTATGCATGACAACAGCATCCTGATCTACAGGTACGAAAGATAGATCCATTTGTCCCATATCCTCATCGAGCATCATGCCAAGATAGGGATTGATGCGGGTAGCTTCTCCATAGAAAATTCTATTACGCATTTCTATTACTGCTGTGAAATTATCTGATATAAAAGCTTTAAAATTGATTCGGTTATGAATAAGGTTGTCTGTTACAACACTATCCAGACTTGCAAAGGAAGAGGTGTTCATGTATTTAACATATCCACTTACTGAAAAATAATCTTTTAACTTTTTTTCTTCCTGTCCAGAAACAAATAGAGTAGAGGTAATAACAAAAAAGAATATAACAAAACCTCTCATGATCTAATGAGTAATATCACTTAATACCTTGCCGTCTTCTAAAGTAATGATTCGCTTAGCTCTATCAATTACTCGCTGATCGTGAGTAGAAAAGATAAAGGTCATTTTTTCTTCCTGATTCAAACGGTACATAATATCAAGTAGGTTGGCTGTAGAAGTGGAATCCAGATTAGCTGTTGGTTCATCTGCTAATACGAACTGAGGTTTAGAAGCCAAAGCTCTTGCTACGGCTACTCTTTGCTGCTGCCCACCAGAAAGCTGACCTGGTCTCCTGTTAATTTTGTCTCCTAATCCAACTGCATTGAGTAATTCATCTGAACGTAGCTTTCTTTCTGCAGGAGAGTTACCTTGCATGAGCATGATAAATTCTACATTTTCTTTGGCAGTCAAAACAGGTATTAGGTTATAGGCCTGAAAAACAAACCCAATGTTCCTTAACCTGAAATCGATGAGCTGATTGGATTTTAATTCAGTAATGTCGGT
>Ga0209992_10004951_pt1 | contig 10129 bp, 10 predicted proteins | sample 2SBtaG_2_FD_182564 | JGI IMG/M metagenome (GOLD analysis project Ga0209992, IMG submission 182564) | Deep subsurface microbial communities from Kolumbo volcano to uncover new lineages of life (NeLLi) - 2SBTROV12_ACTIVE470 metaG (SPAdes)... | ecosystem: Environmental > Aquatic > Marine >... | reverse complement strand
ATAAAATTGCACCAGTTGCTAATGAATTAGCAAGAAGAGTAATAGCATTATTATTAGATAAGTTTTCTCCCATTATTCCGCTTCCAACAATAGTTAAAACAAGAAAAAAAGTTCCTATAAATTCTGATAAAATTTTTGTATAATTGTTATTCATTGCCCTTTTGCCATTACCATATGCGAGATAAAATCTTGAGAACAATTTTTCCAAGTAAACTGCATGGCAAAATCTCTACAATCACTTCTTTTTATTTTTAGAGCTTTTTTTAGGGATTTTTCCAAATTTTCATCAAGTGCATCAACTTTTGTATCTTTCATAATATCCAGAGGTCCTACTACTGGAAAAGCCGCAACTGGTGTTCCTGATGAAAGAGCTTCTAATATAACATTTCCAAAAGTATCAGTCTTGGAAGGAAACACAAACACATCTGCATTAGCATAGAATTGTGCCAGCTCATCCCCTTTTTTTAGCCCTACAAATTTTACACCTGGATATTTTTTTTTAAGTTTTTGTAACTCTGGTCCATCCCCGACAACAGTTTTTTTCATTGTAGTTTTTAGTTCTAAAAAAGCTTTGATATTCTTTTCAATTGAAACTCTTCCAATATAGGTAATGTTTGTTTCATTATCTTTCCTTGTCCTTTTAGAAGGGTTAAATAAATTTGTGTTAACGCCTCTTGACCAAACATATAAATTTTGAAACTTGTATTCTGATAATTCATTTATCATTGACTGAGTTGGTACTAACACTTTTTTGGCGTTTTTATGAAAATTTCTTAAGTACCAATACGTAAACTTTCTTGGAACATAAACTCTTTTTTCAATATACTCAGGAAAGCGAGTATGAAATGATGTTGTATATTTCCATTTATTTTGATTGCAAAATTTTATTCCTGCTTTGCCAATTGGCCCCTCTGTCAAGATATGAACAATGTCAGGGTTTAAAGAATTAAAAAAAGAATTTGTAATTTTTTTTGTATTATAAGCAATTTTTATTTCTTTATACCACGGATACGAGAAATTTTTAAACATGCCTGGATGCAAAACTTTAACAATATATTCTTTTTCAATATGGGGAATTATACTTTGAAAAGTGTTCACCACTCCATTTATTTGAGGCAACCAAGCATCTGTAATTAAAGCAATTTTTTTCATTTAATGCTCTAATTTTGCTGTTAGTAATTTTTCTCGCTCATCAGGCCAATTTATCAAAGATAGTTTCCCAAAGTCATCTTCAACCAAAGCTGTGCAACTTTCTACCCAGTCTCCATCATTACAGTATAGAACCCCATTAAGCGTTTTTATTACTGGACGGTGAATATGCCCACATATTACAACATCTACTTTAGCTTTTTTAGCGCTGACAGTAACTGCAAATTCAAAATTACTTATAAAGTTAGTAGCTTTTTTTGTTTGGCCTTTAATATACTGAGATAAAGACCAATAAGATAAACCTAACTTTCTTCTACAGTAGTTTACGACGTTGTTCACTTTTAATATTAATTCATAGAGCGCTGAACCGAACTTTGCTAACCATTTTGCATTTAAAATTACAGCGTCAAATTCATCTCCATGGATTATAAGCGCTTTTCTGCCATCAGCTAGATTATGCTTATATTTTGTTTTAAATGATATTTTACCAAATGAAAAGTCTGCAAAGTCTTTCAAAAACTCATCATGATTACCAGGAATAAATACAACCTTGGTTCCCTTTCGTGCTTTTCTTAATATTTTTTGAATAATATCATTATGTTCTTGGCTCCAATATAATTTTTTTTTCATACGCCAACCATCAATGATATCACCTACTAAATATAAATATCTAGACTCTGTGTGCTTGAGAAATTCTAAGAGCATTTCACTTTTATTTCCATCTGTACCAAGATGAAGGTCAGATATCCAAATAGATCTATAATTTTTATGAAAATTAATTTTTGACATTTACTCTTCATACATAAAAAAAAATTATGAAATATTTATTTCAATGTAAAAAAAATGTAATATTAGGGTTATGACTATTAAAGTCCTTGATAAAGGTATAAATATAATTAAAAAAAACTCTTATGAAAAAATTATGGTTCAAAAAAAAGTCTTCTCTTCATGGATCGGGACTATTCGCTCTAAGTAATGTTAAAAAGGGTGAACAAGTAATTGAATATATAGGTGACAAAGTAACTAAAAAAGAGGGTGATAAAAGAGCCGATAAACAAATAAAAAAAGCTGAAAAAAATAAAAAAAATGGAATGGTTTATGTTTTTGAGCTCAATAAAAAATATGACATTGATGGAGGAGTAGCCCGAAATTATGCACGTTTTATCAATCACTCTTGTGATCCAAATTGTGAAGTAGAAATAACCAATAATCATATATGGATATCATCGATTAAAAAAATTAAAAAAGGAGCAGAATTAACATATAATTACGGCTATCCCTTTGATAGTGATTTTGAAGATCATATTTGTAAATGTGGATCTAAAAAATGTGTAGGGTATATTTTAAGTGACGATGATTGGCCCAAGCTAAAAAAATATGAAAAAAAACATAAAAAAGGCTCTAGATAAAGTACCCCTTATAACTATAGCTATCAGTGTTGATAGAAATATAACTTATTATAATAACTTTGCTAAGCAAAAATTTCTTTTTATTGAAGAAGGAAGAGATATTAATGCTGTTATTCGATCAATGGAATTAAACAGTTTTATTGATAAGGCTTTTAGAGAAAAAATAGATTTTAAAGTAGAGTTCCAACCTTCTAATTATGAAGATTGGTATTTTATTGCCGACCTTGTTTTTTTCCCTGAAAGCGAAGGTTCACATAAAGAGCTCATTATTATTCTAACTGATCAAACAATGCTTTATAACTATGAAAAAATGCGAACTGATTTTGTTGCTAATGTCAGTCATGAATTGCGCACACCTCTCTCATCAATAGTTGGTTATATTGAAACTATTAAAAATGATATTAATCTAGATAAAATAACCACAAACAAATTTTTAGATATTATGGAGGATCAAGCTTGGCGTATGACAAGATTAGTCGAAGATTTATTGATGTTAAGCAAATATGAGGCAGGAGATAAGCCTTTAGAATTAAAAGAAACAGAGATTGCAAACATTCTTCAAAAAGCAATAGATAATTTAAATAAAAAAATTGAAGATAAAAAATTAAAAGTAAATTTAAATGATCTTTTTACTAAAAAATTGATTTCTCTTAACAGTGATTCTATCATTCAAGTATTCATAAATATTATAGATAACGCAATTAAGTATTCAGATGAGGGAAGTGAGATAAACATCGTTCTAAAGCAGGCTATCCTAGATGATAATGCTTATGTTCAAGTTCAAATTAAAGATCAAGGCGAAGGAATCTCCAATGAACATCTTAATCGCTTAACAGAAAGATTTTATAGAATTGATAAAAACCGATCTAGGGACTTAGGTGGTACAGGACTAGGTTTATCTATCGTAAAACATATTATAAACCGCCATAATGGCAAATTTACAATTGAGAGTGAGATTAATCAGGGAAGTACTTTTACTGTTTATTTACCTTTTGAATTTAATTAATAAAAAAACAAATATGTAATATTTCTGTAATATTATAGATCTATGGCTACTTTAAATTTATTTAAAGAGGTTTAAAATGAAAAAATTAATTCTTAGTTTAATTATTGTAACTTTTGCAATTACAAACTCAGTTTCTGCAAGAGATTATATATCTATCGTTGGATCTTCCACTGTTTATCCATTTGCAACACTAGTTGCTGAAAAAATGGCTTCTGAAGGAATGAAAGCACCAGTTATTGAAAGCACTGGTTCTGGGGGAGGACATAAATTATTTTGTGCTGGTGTTGGAGTTGAACACCCTGATATTACAAATTCATCAAGAGCACAAAAAGATAAAGAGTTTAAATTATGCCAAGATGGCGGTGTAATGGATATCGTAGAAGTACGTGTTGGTAATGACGGTATTGCATTTGCTTACTCTTCTGATTTTGAGTGGAAGTACACAAATGGTGCAGCTATGAAAGGTGGAATAGATCTTTCAAAGGAAGAAATTTGGCAAGCTATGGCGAGAGATAATGAAGATGCTCCAACCACTTGGTTTGAAATTGATAAGCGATTACCAAAAGTAGAAATTTCTATTATGGCACCCCCTCCTTCTTCTGGAACAAGAGATGCGTTTGATTCACTCGTAATGAAAAAAGGTTGTGTCAAAGATATGTTGGTTGCTGATGGCGACTGTAAAGCTTACCGTGAAGATGGCCATGTTATTGAGGGTGGTGAAAATGATGAACTTTATGTTGAACACATTACAAAAGAGCAAGGTGCATTCGGTATTTTCGGATATAGTTTCTTAGCAAATAATGAAGATAAAATTTCTGCTTCTAAAATTAATGGGGTAGAAATCTCTCAAGAAGGTATTCAAGATTATTCATACCCTATTGCAAGACCTTTATTCTTTTATATCAAAAAAGCGCATGTAGATGTAATCCCTGGGTTAATGGATTATGTTAATGAGTTTGTAAGTGAGGAAGCAACAGAAGGTTATTTATTGGATGCGGGGTTGGTCCAGTTAAGTCCAGCTGATAGAAGCAAGGTTCTTGATGACATTGCTAATTTGACAAATTACAAATAGCCTTAATCTAATTGAGTAAAAAGAGGGGATTTTCCCCTCTTTTTTTTTATTAACTCATATTATTGTAATATAATTGTAACAAAAGTTTAGTATTCTTTCTAAATATCTAATGTTTTATTGGTCTCTAATTATTATAGTTCTTGGTATTTATTCCGCATATATTTTTGGAAAATCACGAATTAAATCAAACGCTAAGCAGTTAGATATCAAAACAGTTTCTCTTCCTACATATTATGCGCAATACATGATGGTCTGGTGTTTGCTACCTGCTCTTATTGTTTATTTTGGGTGGATCATTTTTGAAAATCAAATAATTCAAAATCTTGTCCTTGCAAACTTTGATTTTGAATTAAACCCCACTCTTAATCCTGGGCTATTAATTGCGGAGATAAAAAATGTTGCTTCAAATATTTCTTTTGCTGAGGGAAAATCAATAGAAATATTTAATGCTGCGGAACATTACTCTTCACTTAAATTTACAAGTACAGTTGCTTTTTATTTAAGTATTTTAATTTTTATGATTTTAGGAGTTATGATTGCCTCTAGAAAATTGCAACCCACTTTTCGTGCACAGAAATCAATTGAAAATTATATAAAATATTTTCTATTTTTTTGTTCTACAGTAGCAGTTTTAACAACTGTTGGAATTGTCTTCTCGTTATTATTTGAAAGTTTACGTTTTTTTTCTGAAGTATCTATTTTTGAATTCTTATTTGGAACTAAGTGGTATCCTTATATTCCTATACGAGAAGGTCAGTCAGGATCCCAAGGATCATTTGGAGCTATTCCAATATTTGCTGGAACATTTTTGATTATGATTGTTGCAATGAGCGTTGCTACACCTATTGGATTATTTACAGCAATTTATTTATCTGAATATGCTTCACCAAAAATAAGAAGTATAGTGAAGCCTCTTTTAGAAATTTTAGCTGGCGTCCCTACTATAGTTTATGGTTTCTTTGCTTTTGTTACTGTTGCCCCATTTGTCAAAACATTTGGCCAGTCCTTGGGAATAGATGCTTCGCCTACAAGTGCTCTTGCTGCAGGCTTGGTGATGGGCATTATGATTATACCTTTTATATCTTCGTTATCAGATGATGTAATAAATTCTGTCCCTCAAAGTTTGAGAGAAGGGTCTTTAGGTGTTGGCGCTAATAAAGCCGAAACAATTAAAAAGGTCATTCTACCAGCTGCCCTTCCTGGTATTGTGGGTGCATTTTTACTAGGTGCTTCAAGGGCTATTGGAGAAACCATGATTGTCGTTGTGGCTGCAGGTACTGCGCCCAATTTAACTGCAAATCCTTTTGAAAATGTTACCACTGTTACAGTACAAATTGTTATTGCTTTGATTGGTGATCAAGAATTTGATGACCCACGAACCTTATCAGCTTTTGCATTAGGATTAGTTTTATTTGTTATTACATTAATTCTTAATATTTTTGCTTTAAGAATTGTTAAAAAATATAGAGAACGATATGAGTAATCAATATTCACACGAAAAAATTATTCAATTAAGAAAAAAAAGAAGTGCAGCTGATCGCCGATTCAAAACTTATGGCTTAATTGCTACCTTAATGGGAATGGCGATTTTATTTTTTTTATTATTTACTATTTTCTCTAAAGGATATTCTTCCTTTCAAAAATCTGTAATTGAATTAGAGGTGTCGTATGATCAAGAAACTTTAAAAATTACTTCTGACTCAACTTATGAAGAACAAGTAAAAGCAAAATTTTTTAGAGTGAAAAAAAATGCCATTGCCAATGCATTACCAAACCTAAATAAAAAAGATGTTAAGTTGATAAATAAGATGTTTTCAATAAATGTTGATAAAGAAATTAAGGAGTATTTTTTAAATAATCCAAATATTTTAAATACTACTCAGAAGATTTTTGTTACTGCTCATAGTGATGTTGATCAACTGTTAAAAGGAAATGCTAGACGTAATATTGAAGAGAAAAAAAGAAAATTAAATGATAGGCAATTAGAATTTTTTGATGAATTTGTTTCAAGCGGCAGATTAAAAACTAAATTTAATAATTTCTTTTTTAAGAATGCTGATTCAAGACATCCTGAATTGGCTGGTATAGCTGGATCTTTTGTAGGATCATTATTTACTTTGATGACTGTTTTTTTATTAGCGTTTCCAATTGCTATTGGCGCATCAATATATTTAGAAGAATTTGCACCAAAAAATAAATTTACAGAATTAATTGAAGTTAATATTGCCAACTTAGCAGCTGTTCCTTCTATAGTATTTGGTTTGTTAGGACTGGGTATTTTGTTAAATGTTTTTGGATTTCCAAGAAGTACACCTTTGGTTGGAGGAACTGTTTTAGCATTAATGACGCTACCCACGATTATTATAGCTTGTCGTGCCTCTCTTAAAGCCGTCCCACCATCTATAAAAGAAGGTGCTTTAGCGATGGGGGCATCAAAAATGCAAGCGGTATTTCATCATCAGGTACCATTAGCATTACCAGGCACTTTAACTGGTACTATTATTGGTTTAGCGCAAGCTCTAGGGGAAACAGCTCCTTTGATTATGATAGGAATGATTGCTTTTATCCCAAATATTCCAACCGGTTTCACAGAGCCATCTGCAGCTTTACCTGTACAAATCTATCTTTGGGTAGAAAGTTCAGAGAGAGGGTTTCAAGAAAAAACTGCTGCAGCAATAATGATGATATTAATATTTTTATTTACAATGAATGCTTTAGCAGTATTCTTAAGAAGTAAGTTTGAGAGAAAATGGTAATATGAAAAATATAAAAATATCTTCAAAAAATGTAAATGTTCATTATGGTTCAAAACAAGCACTTCATTCAGTGTCATTAGATATTAATGAAAATGAAGTTACTTCATTAATTGGACCTTCTGGTTGTGGAAAATCTACTTTTCTAAGATGTATCAATAGAATGAATGATTTAATTGATATTTGTAAAGTTGATGGATCTATTACAGTAGATAATGAGGAAATTATTTCGGATGAAGTTGATGTAGTAAGTCTTCGTTCAAAAATTGGAATGGTTTTTCAAAAACCAAACCCTTTTCCTAAATCTATTTTTGATAATGTTGCTTATGGGCCAACTATTCATGGTATAGCTGAAAGCAAAACAGACTTAGAAGAAATAGTTCATTCATCATTAAAGAGAGCAGGACTTTTAAAAGAGGTAAAGGATCGTTTGCATGAACCTGGCACAGGCTTATCTGGCGGACAACAACAACGCTTATGTATTGCACGAGCAATAGCTGTTAATCCAGATATTATTTTAATGGATGAACCATGTTCAGCATTAGATCCAATTGCAACAGCAATAATTGAAGAATTAATTGATGAGCTTAAAGCAAATTACACTATTGTGATAGTGACTCACTCTATGCAGCAAGCAGCTAGAGTATCACAACGAACTGGGTTTTTTCATTTAGGGGAACTAATTGAAACAGATGATACACAAAAAATTTTTACTAATCCTGATAATGAAAAAACACAGGGTTATATAACGGGAAGGTTTGGATAAATGGAACAAGATAAACATATAGTTAAATCCTATGATGAGGAGATGAAAGAAATTAATAACAGCATCTTAGACATAGGAAGTTTAGTGGAAAATCAATTAAAAGATGCTTTGGGTACCTTAAAAAATCAAGATACAGAATTAGCTGACAAAGTAATTCAAGCAGATGATTTAATTGATGAAAAATTCAGGGAACTTGATCAAAAACTAGTTCTTATATTGGGAAAAAGGCAACCAATGGCAACAGATTTAAGAACAATTTTCTCCGCAATTAAAATGAACAAAGATCTTGAAAGATTAGGAGATCATTCAACAAATATTGCAAAACGTACTGCTCTGATTGAACTTGTTTTACCAGAAAAGCCAGTACGAGATATATTAAGAATGGGAGAGCATGTTCAAGTTATGATAGCAAAAGTTATTCAATCATTTGTAAACTTTTCTGCAGAGGAAGCAAAAATTGTTTGGGAAATGGATGAAGAAATTGATGATGAATATCTTGGTATTCTTCGACAACTTTTAACTTATATGATGGAAGATCCTAAAAGAATATCAGCATGCACAAATTTACTTTATATGGTTAAGGATCTAGAGAGGGCTGGAGATTATGTTCAAAATATTGCCGAAGACATATATTATGCAGTATCAGGAGAGCCTTTGTATAATGATGGACCAGATAGGGAGTGGGAAGCAATCAAACCTCTTAAAAAAAAGAAATAACTGTAATCAAATTGTAATAAAAATTTATTAAAAAATAAACAATGAAATTAAAAACTTTAATTGTAGAAGATGAGAGTTCACTACTTGAATTATTAAAATTTAATTTTATTAAAGATGGATTTAAAGTTGATACAGCAACTGATGGTGAAATGGCTCTTGAAAAAATTTTGAATAAAGCACCTGATCTTTTAATTTTAGATTGGATGTTACCAAAATTGTCTGGAATTGAACTTTGTAGACGTATTAGAAAAAATAAAGAACTAAAAAATCTTCCAATTATAATGTTAACTGCAAGGGGTGAAGAAGAAGATAGACTTCGAGGTTTAGAAACTGGAGCAGATGATTATGTCACTAAACCTTTTTCTGTAAATGAATTAATGGCAAGAGTTAAAGCAGTATTAAGAAGAATTAGACCGATGTTCACTGAAGAAGTTTTGTCATATAAGGGGATCGTAGTTGACCTCGTATCTCATAAGGTAACAAGAGACAGCGAAACACTCCATCTTGGTCCCACAGAATTTAATCTATTAGTTTTTTTTATGGAAAATATCGGCAGAGTTTTTTCAAGAGAACAACTTTTGAATCATGTGTGGAAAGATGAAGCATATGTGGAACCTCGCACTGTTGATGTACACATAAGAAGATTAAGAAAATCTGTCAATAATGACGTAAAAGAAGATTTTATAAGAACAGTAAGAAGTGCTGGCTACTGTTTTGGCTCCTAATTAAGCCATAAATTAATTTTATACAAATCACTTATCACAATGTAAAATTGTCTTATGCAGGGATTTTTCAGATCTTTTTTTACTGTTAGTTTTTATACTTTTCTAAGTCGTATATTGGGTTTTGTCAGAGACATATTAATAGCAAGATTCCTTGGATCCACCGTAACATCTGATGCCTTCTTTGTTGCCTTTAGAATTCCCAATTTCTTTAGACGTGTTTTAGCAGAAGGTGCCTATAGCGCCGCACTAATCCCAGTTTTTTCAGGTGTTGTTATTGATTCAAAAAATGATCATGAAGCTGCAGACTTTGTGGAAAATACAATGTCATTGTTACTATTTGTTACGGTAATTTTGACCTTCATTTTCTTTTTTGGCATGCCGTATATTATTCAAATTTTAGCTCCTGGATTTTCGGCAAACAAAGAAGCATTTGATTTAGCTGTTCATTTTGGAAAAATTATTTTTCCGTATTTAATTTTTATTTCCCTCGTTGCCCATTTTGCGTCTATTAATAATGTTCATGGAAAATTTG
>Ga0209992_10004949_pt1 | contig 10131 bp, 7 predicted proteins | sample 2SBtaG_2_FD_182564 | JGI IMG/M metagenome (GOLD analysis project Ga0209992, IMG submission 182564) | Deep subsurface microbial communities from Kolumbo volcano to uncover new lineages of life (NeLLi) - 2SBTROV12_ACTIVE470 metaG (SPAdes)... | ecosystem: Environmental > Aquatic > Marine > Volcanic... | reverse complement strand
CGGCTTTTCTCGCGCGCTCATATCCTACCTCTTGATGAGTTTGCAAATTGTTGCATCCTAATTGCTAACCAATAATAGGCCATTCAATGTGTTATATCCAGACATCATTAGATGCTGTTAGATCGCCTTGTGTATTACCTGTATTCACAACTCCACGCGGTTCGACGAGCATGATTTTACATTCATTTTCAGCGCTTGGCTTATGCTGAATTCCTTTTGGAACCACATACATATCACCCTCATTCAATTCTACTGTTTCATTTTCAAATTCAATCTTCATCTTGCCTTCAATGACAATGAATACTTCATCGGTATCTTCGTGATTATGCCAAACAAAATCGCCCTTGATTTTGACCAATTTGAACTGGTAGTCATTCATCTCAGCGATTACTTTTGGAGACCAGTGGTCTGAAAATTTGGAGAGTTTCTCCTTCAAATTGATTTTCTCCATCCTTTCTCTCTCCTTTGTATACGGATAGAGGGGGTCTACTTCTAATGAACGGCTCACTGAAACCCTGAGCACCCCGTAACCTCTGAATTGTTGATTTACACTAATTGTTTACAAATGGTTGGACATTCAACACTTCGCCTCATTATCAAGTCAACTATTCAGTCATTGAGTTCATTTTGAGCAAATAATCAATCACATGTTTAGCCATAAGAGGCGGTACTGCATTTCCTATAAGGTCATGTAAATCAGTTCTTTTTTCAATCATGGAGAAATCAAAGAAATCCGGAAATGTTTGTACCCTAGCCGCTTCATGAGGTGTAAGCACTCTAGGTTCTTTAGGGTGAGTAAATCTCCCCCTACCATTGCATCCAAATCCCGTGGTTAGTGTGGGTGCTGGTTTATCCCACCACATTCGACCATATACTGCAGGATAGGTATGATCATCTTTTTGCTGACAAGGTGGGCGCTCTTTATTTGGCAAATTATAAACATCATTATCAATTAAATAATTCATTCTATCTTGGTTTATTTTTGTTACAGAAGGTGTTGAATCAAACAATTTTTCATTTGTGTTACCAAACAAGTCACCAATTGCCCAACTTACAGGGCGCGGCTCAGATACCATTTTTGAGTTAATATGGTCAAACGAGAAATCAATTCCCTTCTTTCTAACAGCAATTGTGAAATGCCTGATTCTTGTCTGTGGAATTCCGATGTCAACGCCTTTGATGACCCCGTTATCAACAGAATATCCCAATTTATCTGTGAGATAATCACTTGCTCTACCTACAACATTTTGTTTGGCACGAACAACTCCTCTTACATTCTCAATTAGGATGATTTCGGGTTTGATAACCTCTACAAACCTAATCATGCGCATGTATAATTCATTGCGTGGATCTGTATATCTCGTGTGATTATTTAAATTTGAATTCCCTTGACAGGGAGGTCCACCTACTACGACATTAATGTCTCCAAGCATTTTCTTAAGTGATTTTTCTTCTTTTGTTAATTTAGAACCGATTTCCCCATTTACATAGTTTTCAATCGGTTCATTCAAGAAAATTTTGGGTTTGAAATTATCTTCAAACGATTTTTGTGCAGCTGGAAATAAATCACAAGCCATAATCATTTCAAGTTTCAAACCATTTTCCCTACAAGCATCCCACAAACCCATAGTAATGCCGCCACAACCTGAAAACAAGTCAACTCCATTAATCACTTTTCCATTTTCGCTAGTGGCTGGCCATTTCTTCCGCTTGAGCCACTTCCCTTGCTCTTTTTTCAAATTGCGTTGTTCTATACGTGAAGGGATAGTGATTTCCTTCGTTGACCTGCGAGTAATTTTTTCTTTCCGCAGAATGCCCTTTCGATCATATTTGCGTTCAATTGTTTCTGATTTCTCTTCTCTCATAGTGGTGTCAGGAGGGCACATTTTTCCACTTCCATTTCCAATTAATATTAGGTAAGGCCAACTATTCAACCTTTGACGAAACAAGTATATCAGCCACCGTTCTTAATAATATTCATTCATATTGTTTTTTAACAAATAATTTATTCACCTCTTCATAAGACGATTCTTGATATATGCACCTATTATAATACTATGAATTTACTTCTTATACTGGTATTACAGCCTACAAACATTGATGAATAGTACAGGCATAGCGTCACCTTGTGAAGAGGGTTCACCTTTGAAATTATATCATGAGGGGATAATATGATGGGTGAACGAAATCTTGGCGAGCACGATGTTAATGATGATGCCGTGGGTAAGTTAGAGGCTCTACATGACGAGGAATATCAGATCCAACAAGTATTGGCTGATTTGGTTGACAACTCGGTGGATGCGAATAGTAACGCCATCCAGGTTGATTTTGAACAATGTACCTATCCTGGAGAGGAAAAACAGTATCCGTTTCTAGACGGGGACGGTTACTACATCCTCATCAAAGACAATGGAGATGGAGTACCAAAAGAGCGTATATTCAAGGCCCTTTCTCGCGGCCATCGTAGAGATTACAATGAATGGGAATTGGGGCATTTTGGAGTGGGTCTGAAAGATTCATCATTCTCTCAAGCTTACGAAATAACACTTTTTACAAAAGAAAAAGATGGAGATGGTGAAATTGGCGTTGTGCGGTATTCATCATGTGCTGTAAAAGCTCGGACACGTGACATTCATCTGACCCCAGATGGAATGATTGATGAATTTGAATGGATGAAAAATACTGAGGGTTATGAAAATGCCATGGAATACATGAATTCAATTAATCATGGAACGGCAATTTTGCTTGAAGGTCTACATAAAATTCAAAATCTCACAGGGACAGATGATGAGGCATCTATTGTTTATGTCAACAGAGTCAAGGATTGTTGTGAAAATTATCTCAGATTGGCATTTGAGTATTATATCAGAGACGGGGGATTCAAAGTCCCGTTGAGTGAACCTAATCCCGAAGATGGTGAAATGTACAAACATAAATTTGTGGAAATTGAATTCAATGATGAGCCACTAACTCCACTAGATCCATTCTACAGAGATTCGGCTGATGAAACAACAAACTATGGTACATTAACATGGTCTGGGGCAATAAGAACTCGTGTTGCTGATTCATCTGGGATCATTAGAGGTCAAGATGTTGGGATAACAATTTATCTGATTCCAAACAAAAAGAATCAAGATTACTTGGAGCAAACTGAACCCGTTGAGGAGTCTCTACAATCAGCTCTGGCTGTAGGGGCATATTCTTTGCAGGGTCTTTTCTTATATCGAAATGGTCGTTTGCTTGATGCTGCTGGTAAGCACCCCTGGAAGGGTATTTACAAAGAAATTGACAATCAGAAAACCCATATTCGCTGGGAAGTACATCTCCCCCCTGGTCGCTCTGTTGGAAAGGCAAAATTAAGTGAATTCAGGATAAATAAATCAAAGCGCGATGTTCACATCGAACCTCGAATTGAAAAAGAATTGAGGAAAATTACAGGTAGTAGGGCCAGGCAAAAATGGCACCCTCTTGACCCCGATTATCTTATGGGCATGGGTGATAGAGGGCGAATCCGACTGAACAAAGACAAAGGGGACAAGAGAAACAAAGAACGCTTTGGTGGATGCAAAATCAGTGGATGTGGGGATTATCGCCACAAAAAAGACAAACATGTTTGCTCTTCCTGTGGAGAACTTGGTCACGAATTAGATTGCGAACCGGAGTGTTCAATTTGTCATGAAAGGGGACATGAAGAAACGCTACATCAATGCAGTTTTTGTGGTGAAATTGGACATGAAGAAACTTGTAGAGAATCGGGAGATACACCTGATGAAGGGGGTAATTTTGATGGGGGGGGCGATTCTGGGCCTCAACTACCTCCTGGCCAGACCACATTACTTGACTTTGTCACAGTGAACAAAGTCACCACAGGTCTCCCCATCAATATCACATATGACGAAGACACGATGAAAATTGATTTCAACGAAGATCATCATCTCTTTGGAAAAATTATGGAAAAAATTCGAAATCTGATGCCATCGGATGATGATTAAGCTAAAAGTAGTGGGGAGATAAATTGCCAATTCCCTTTCGAAATGTTTATCGCCAAGCAGCAAGTGATTACCTAAAGCATAGAAATATTGAAAAATTAGAATCTGATTACTCAGATAGTCCACATTTTAGTTCAATTCTTGAGCATATTTTGGGAACTCAAGAAGACAAGATTATTGAAATTCCTCCCAGCGAAGGTGAATGGTTTTCAATAACAGAAAATTGTGAATATTGGCCCGCATATTTGGAATTATTAAGTGACTCTGAGCGTAAAAATATGGCCAAGCCTGCCGTTTCTATTGATACAAGTACTTCAAGTATTATGAATCGCCTTTTTGATCCTAAACAAATTCAGGTCGGAGAAATAAATCACCGATATGGCATGGTAGTTGGTTATGTTCAATCGGGAAAGACGGCTCATTTCACTGGACTCATTGCAAAAGCTGCAGATGCCGGTTTCAAATTCGTTGTGGTACTTTCAGGTTTGTATAATGATCTTCGCGAGCAAACCCAAGCTCGTCTTTGCAAGGAGCTAACTGGTACCTTGGAAGACCCATTCGGTTGTGATTTACGAGATGTTGAATTTTCCAACCCATGGCACCTCGCTACAGAACCAGGACGGGGGCGTGATTTTCATGAAATTAGGGAACGTCATAATCTTGAAATGTTGACTGACGAAAGACCCACACTGGTCGTCACCAAGAAAAACGTCAGTCCATTAGAGGGACTCAAAGAGTGGGTCAAGGGCCTAACCCCTGAACAAAGGTCCCAAATCCCGTTGTTAGTTATTGATGACGAATGTGATTATGCATCTATCAATACGAATGCACCTAGGCAAGGTGATTCACAACAACGTGACCCGAATAGAATCAATGGCTTACTTAGAGAATTACTTTCTCTTTTTGATAACCGTGCATACATTGGATACACAGCCAGTCCGTTTGCAAATGTTTTCATTCATCCTGATGGTGATGGTACCGATTACAAGACGTTGTATCCCCGAGATTTCGTTGTGTCCCTACCCAAACCAGATGGTTACCAAGGATTTGAGACATTGTTTCCTGTAGATGATTCAACACCGGGGCCAATTCAAATCGTCAAAGAAAAGAGTGGCCCTATAAAACCAGATTTAGAAGCCGATATTGTTCGGAAATTAACTGATGACCCATATGCTGATCCTTCAGCAAATATGGACCTATATCCTTCATTAAAAGAGGCTTTTGCAACATATATTCTATCTGGTTCACTCCGGCTAATTCGAGGATATGAAAATAAGCATCATTCAATGTTGATACATACCAAATACACAAAAGTGTCAATGAAACCTTTGCAGAAACTAATTTCTTCAGCGAATTTGGTTTGGAAAAATGCTTTGAAAAGACGTAAACCGAATCGATTAAGCGGTCATGATTTGGAAATATACGAATACATCCGGGATTACTACAATTTAGTATACTCAACAGATATTGACGCGCCTCCAAATTGGGGACTTGTGCATGAAGGTATTCGGAAATTCTATCGTAAGGGTGTGAGGGTCTTAGAGATCAATTCTGACACGGATAATAATCTAAATTATGACCGATACCATAGTGGATTGAATGTTATTGCTGTTGGTGGAAATCGCCTCTCTAGGGGTCTGACACTGGAAGGACTCTGTGTGAGTTATTTCATTCGGAAAAGCGAATCGCCCAAGGCAGATACTATGATGCAGATGGGGCGTTGGTTTGGATTTAGGCCTGGATATTCTGATTTGATTCGAATTTATACAACTGCCAAACTAAATGAACACTTTGATCACATCCGGCAAATGGAAGAATTTTTGAGAGATGAAATTGAACGTCTTGAAGCTCTAGGTAAGACCCCTGATGATTTTGCTCTTCGGGTCATGAGGACGCAAAAAGTACTCCCCACGTCAGACATGAAGATGCGAGGGGTTCGAATTACAGGTCATAGTTTTGATAATGAAATATTGCCCAAACAAGGTAAATTCCATTTTGATCGTACTGATATTTTAACGGAAAATATGCAGCATATTGGGCGCCAACTGCTTGATCTTTCTATGCAACCCAAACCAAAGGGCGGGAGCTGGATTTGGCGAGGCGTCTCGTTAGATTGGGCAGAAAATACCATCAAAGGAATGAAGTTACCGAATGATGCTTTCCAAATTGTGGAACTACAAAGATATTTTGAAAGAAGAAATAATGCTGGAAAAGCTGAATTATCTAATTGGAGTGTCGCTCTAATTGGGCTTAATGTGAAAAACAAGGAGAATGCAAAAACATCAAAAATAAAAATTGCTGGTAAGGAAATATATTCATCCAAACGTACTAGATTGAAAGGCACAAATAGTGTTGGCTTTTTTCCCGCCCCAAGTGATTTTGTAATTGATTTGGATAAACCCATTAGTGATTTCAAGGAAAACGATAAATTGCGCTACAGTAAAATGTTCCAAGCTAGACCAGCCGATCAACCTCTGATGCTAATTTATGTCATTGATAAGGATTCAAAAGCCACATCCAATCGTAGAGAAAATCTGTTTTCAAATGGAATTGATGGTGAGCATGTTGTCGCAGTTACGATTGCGTTGCCTAAAGCTACTATTACTCAATCAGAAAAGGATGCTGAAAGATTGATGTGGTCTAATGCTTTCAGAGAAACCATGCGTGATTATGATTACACAGAGGAAGAATAAATATGACACTATACATAAACGAACTATGGGATGATATCGAATTACAACTGAATCTTGCTGAAGCTCAATTCTTAGATAATGGTAGTACTGAATACTACAAATTGCGAGGTTTTCCTCGTATCAGATTGTCATATGAAAATGGTAACGATGTACTTTCAGTAGCCGATTCAAACAGAGCTCAACATGAATGGAGACCAATAATTGAAGCGATTTCAATTCAAAGACGAGAGGTACTTGGGGTTGGTGAAGAATTCTCTCTAATTTCACTACAAGTCAGGTATAGTTCAGACGAAAGAAAAAGGTTAATTCCATTTCTTACTGATATCGTACAACTTGTTCATTCCGGATGCCAAACAGATGAGGCTTTTGAAGCCGTATTAGAGGATTGGAAGGATAGATTTAGAGTAATTCGTTTACCCCTTAATGCTGAAAAACAGAGAGGGTTATTTGGAGAATTGTGCGTTCTTCGGGAGTTGATTAATCAAAGCGGTGTACAAATGGTTGGAACTTGGGTGGGCCCTGACCGCTCTTTGCATGATTTCGTTGATGAAGAATGGCATATTGAAGTAAAGACTTCAACCACAAACCCTGGTCGATTGAAGATTCACCCACTTGACCAATTGAGGCCAATTTCTGAAGAATTCTATTTATTGATGGTTGAAATCAAAAAAGGAGACGGGCAATCCCTTCCTTCACTTGTAAATGAAATACGAGAGTTGATTACGAATTCTCCTGGGCCTTTGGATCATTATGGGAAAATGCTCGCTAAGGAAGGATATAGGGATTCAGATGCTGATAGATATGAAAACCAGTACACTTTAGATGGGTTCTTCTCACTTCCAATAACTGAAGATACTCCAGTTCTTCATCAAATACGTATTGATCCTGAAGTCGCTTGTATCCATAGTCTACGATGGACTTTGAAGACTGAAGTCCTTGACTTCCAAATGATAAATGAAGATTATTGGATCCGATTTAGTTGATTATTATGCCTAAAGAAGATTATTACTATGACGAAAATTTGTCTAGCCAGTTAAGAAAGTTGGCTCAGCATCATTCTAATCCAAAGACTCGACATTTGTCAAAGTTTGAACTAAACATGTTAGAAAAGGCAGCAAAAAACTTGACTGGTATCCAAGGTTTTTCAAGTTCAGAAGGTCTAAATGTAAATCTTCCAATTAGCAATTTTGAAGGAGAACTACTTGATTATAGGGCTATTTGGTCATCAATTCAAGAATATCCAACATTAAGTAGTGCAGCATCAGAATTAGAGTTGAGTAATAACAGATTAAGAAGAATAAATACAATGCTCAATAATTATTGGGCAGAGGGGGTTCTTGAAGAATGGTTATTGGTAATTGAACAAATAAGGGCTTATTCGGATGAGTTGGATACTTCAAAACAAGTGATGGAGATATATTCTGAGTATTTGGGTGACCCAATTAATAACAATAGACCCACTGAAAAGGAAATCATTCAAAAATATAATTCAATAGTGTCAAATCAATAATTAACAAAATATATGGGTGATTATATGGACAATTATGTACCTCCTCGTGCGCCTGCAAATCATATTGAATTACTCAATTACAGATGGATTTGGGATCAAATACAGCAAACACCTACACTTGCAGCAGCAGCACGTGAAACTGGATTTTCCTACAACAAATTGAATAAAATCAACTCCATGCTTGAAAAATATTGGGTTGAGGGGCGTCTGGAGGATTGGCTCCGCGTGACTGAGAAGTTACTTGGAATACAAATTCAACGAGGTGCTGATCACAAAACTGACCGATTAATGCTTGAATTAAGGCAGGTATTCGTTGAATATGTTCGTGATCCTGAAAATCATGACCCTCCCACTAATGAGGATATTGAATGGGGTTATCAAGAACTATTGAAGGATTTTTCATCTTTACAAAATGCCAAGCATTCAAACAGTGACCCCAAGAGAACACTGACCGAAATAGAGGAGATTATCAATGAATCTGGGAAACAAAATTTCACGGAAAACAAAGGTTCATGGAGTTCCTTTGAGAAGCAATGCGCACTCATTACAAATTGTGGTTGGAAAATGGGTCTGGTGAAATCATCTTCAAAGGTATCAAATGGCAATGCAATTAACAGAATGTATACTACAGGAGCTGTTCGATCTTATCCAAAAGTGCTCATACATTGCCTATTTATTGATGATTTTCTAGATCTCATGACTGATGTTTATCGTAATGAATTTGGGGAAAAAATGAGATGTACTCCTATCATGATATTAGTTTGTGAGGATCATGAATTTAATTGGAGACCAAAGCGAATTTTAGTACAGGATAAACACCCATTACTACCATTAAATAAAAAACAAATTACAGATCTATTTCCATCTGCTGAAATTGTGCGTGTTGAAACCACACCATTTGAATTAACAGAAGGTTGGGGGAATGAAGATGATGAAAACCGAGTCAACTCACCAAGCCCGACACCCAAGAAAAGTGATGATATTGACACTACTAGTAAACTAAAAGATTCAATTGATAAAATACTTCAACTTCAAAAAGATTACAGTTCAGCTAATACGCCTATGATGGAAGAAAGAGGAGTATTGATCAGAAAGACAGCCCCTGCAATTCTACGTGGTTGGATAGAGGGATTTCAAATTGATTTTTCAGCACCTGCTAGGGTGAATGATGGTCTCACTTGGTATTTTCAAAATGAAGAAGATACAATTGCCGATTTACATTGCAAAGGTAGTGATGGTGTTGGAAGGAAAACACGCATTCCATGGTTCCGAATTTTCAATCCACGGCACTCTCCAAGTGCGACATCAGGATGGTATATCGTATACTTATTTGCCTTTGATGGAAGTTGTGTTTATCTTTCACTAAATCAAGGTACTACAATTCCAGAAGAGGGGAATTTCGTCCCAAGATCTTCGGAGCAATTGGAAGAACGGGTAAATTGGGCTATAGATTTTCTCCCACTTTCTAAGTCACCTTCACCTAGATTGGAATATGGTCTGATGGATTTGCGAGATAGTAAAAAATTAGCTAAAGGTTATGAAAGAGGTGATGTGATGAGTTTTAGATACTCTGCGGGAAATATTCCTGAAGATAAAAAATTGCGTGAAGATGTACTTGTAATGATCAACCTACTTGAACGCCTATACCGCCATGAAGAAGGTACGTTTGGATAATATTTTCATTGTTTTCAGGACTCTAATCATCCCATGTAATGAGTATAGTTTGTGACTACCCCATGCTCAACAAATTTCACAGAAACTTTCCTTCAAGCAAAGAAAGCAATTGCAGCATTACTCACAAGCCCCATCAAGTGGTCAGCTAGCGGACCTATTCCAAACGCAAGTGTGCCGACCAAACAGAGCATGATTGTAATCCTCAAGAACGGTGCGTAAACCATTCTCTTACGTGTTGGAGGATCTTCGAAGAACATCACCCACC
>Ga0209992_10004948_pt1 | contig 10134 bp, 7 predicted proteins | sample 2SBtaG_2_FD_182564 | JGI IMG/M metagenome (GOLD analysis project Ga0209992, IMG submission 182564) | Deep subsurface microbial communities from Kolumbo volcano to uncover new lineages of life (NeLLi) - 2SBTROV12_ACTIVE470 metaG (SPAdes)... | ecosystem: Environmental > Aquatic > Marine > Volcanic... | reverse complement strand
TGACGGCGACGGAAACGGCACGGAAAACGCCACCAGCCCCGCTTTCGAGAGCTTGCTGGGCGAGCTTGAAGGCATCGTTGAGGGCCTCGAAGGCGGCGATCTCAGCCTCGAAGACAGCCTCCAGGCATTCGAGCGCGGCATGGCGCTGAGCAAACAAGCATCCGCGCGGCTCGACGACGCCGAATTGCGGATCGAGCGCCTCGTCGCCAGCGCCGACGGCGACACCACCGAAGGCCTCGATATCTGAGCCCAGCCCGGACTTCTCAAACAAGCGCGGGCTAACACGTGCCACGTCGCCCCAAACGTCGACTCGATGAGCGGCTCGTCGCTGACGGGCTCGTCGCCGATCTGCGCCAGGCACGCGGGCTTGTCATGAGCGGCGAGGTCGTTGTCGGCGACCACCGCGAGACCAAACCTGGCAGCCAGGTTCGCGACGACGTCGTGGTACGGCTGAAAAACCCGCCCAAGCGCTTCGTGTCGCGGGCCGGCGGCAAGCTCGACGGCGCGCTCAACGACCTCGGTATCGACGTTAGCGGGCGGCGCGTGCTCGATGTTGGCGCGTCCACGGGAGGCTTCACGGACTGCGTCTTGCAGCGAGGCGCCGCAGAAGTCGTCGCGCTCGATGTCGGCTACGGCTTGCTCGACGCGAAGGTTCGCAACGATCCGCGTGTAATCCCGCTCGAACGCTGCAACGCCCGGAAGTTGACCGCGGGCCAGCTCCCGTGGCCACCGGATTTGATCACCATCGACGTCAGCTTCATCGCCATCCGAGCCCTGCTCGACGCGCTGTCTGCCGTCGCATCCCAACAGGCGTGGATGCTCGCCATGGTGAAGCCTCAGTTCGAGCTGCCGCGCAACAGGGTCCCCAAGGGCGGCGTTGTGCGCGATGATGATGCGCGTCGTCATGCGGCCGAGCTTGTCACCGACGCGGCGTCGTCCAACGGTTGGCTGCTCCGCGACCAGCGCGACTCCAAGGTCGCCGGCCCCAAGGGCAACCGGGAGATCTTCGTGTGGCTGCAACGGGACAATCGCGGCGCGGATCCGCACCAGCAGCGAGGTCCGACATGATTCATCGAGTCCCGGCGATGTGCGCTTTGCTCTGCCTGCTCCTTGCGGCTGGCGGATGTTCCCGCGAACACGCCCCCAAGCAGCCGGACAAGAACATGGTCGACAAGCCGGTCGTCAAACCCGTTGCCAAAGCCATCGCCAAGCCCATCGCCAAGAGTGCGACATCTGCACCTGTTGAGCCGGTTGCCAAGCCCAAGGCCGCGGCTGGGGCCAAGCCGATCGTCGTGCAGGTTTATCACGACACGGTTTGCCCCTGGTGTCGCATCGGCTGCGCAAACCTGAGCGCGGCGTTGAAGGACTGGAAGGGCCCGCCGGTGCAGATCGTCTACCGGCCGTTTCTGCTCAACCCCAATGCGCCGGCGGAGGGTCAGGATCTGCGGGCTCACCTCGCGGACAAGTACGGCGCCGCGCGCGTCGAGAAGATGTTCAAGCGGGTCACGGAGGTGGGCGCGCGATCTGGCGTCACGTTCGCGTTTGACAAGGTCAAGCGAGCGCCCGATTCACGTCTTTCGCATGCCCTCATCGAGTGGGTGCCGCTCGCCCGCAAGCGCGCGGTCATCGACGCGGTTCAGACGGCGTATTTCGAGCGAGGAGCCGACATAGGCAATGTCGATGTGCTCGTCGAGCTCGCCGAATCCGCTGGTATCGATGCCGCTGCTGCGCGTGCCCACCTCGAAAAACCGGGACGTCGCCACGCGGTCGGGATTCTTGTCGGCTCGCGGCCAGCGGACATCAACGGTGTTCCTCATTTCATCATCGACGGTCAGCGTCGCTTCCAGGGTGCGCAGCCGGCGCAGCGACTCCGCCAAGCTCTCGACGAGGCCGCCGCACGTCGACGGTCCGCCGGCAGCTGAGCCGATAGCAAGGACAATCACATGCATTTTGACGCGTCGATGCGCGGACTTTGGCGCGACGACGGCGGCACAAACGTCTTCGACATGCCCGTGGGCTGGTCGCAAGGTCGCGCCGTTTTCGGTGGCCTCGTCGCGGCGGCCGCGGTGAGCTTGGCGACGAAGATTGTCGATGACGACCGGGCACTGCGCCTGATCAGCGTCCAAATGCTGCGGCCCGCTGTACCCGGTCCCGTCGAGGGGGACGCCCAACACCTGCGATCGGGCAAGTACGCGACCTTTGTCCAGGTGACGCTGCGCCAAGACGGCGAGACGCTGCTGACGGCCAACATGGTGTTCGCGCGGCCGCGTCCCGACTCGACCCCGGTCGCAGCGGCGCCGATGTGGCATGGCGCCGATCCCGAATCGCTGCAATCGCTGCCCTACATCCCCGGCGTCACGCCCGATTTCACGCAGCACATCTCGATGCGCTGGGCCACCGGCACGTTTCCTTTCATGGGCGCGCCCGAACCCCGTTTTCGCGGATACTGTCGCTTCGAGATTCCGGCCGGCGATGTCGAGGGCGTCGTCGGGTTGCTCGATGCCTGGCCCGCGCCGTCGCTTTCGATCCTCACCTCGCCCGCACCCGCCAGCACGGTGGGTTGGACGGCCCACATCATCGAGGTTCCAGAAAGCCTCGCGGGATGGTGCCGATTCGAATACGAGACCGTTGTCGGTGAAGGCGCCATGCACACAATCGTCGGCCGGTTGCACAGTCCTGATGGCCGCCTGGTTGGCTGGACCGAGCAGCTGGTCGCGGTCTACGGCTGAGCATCCGCGGATGGGTCACGCCGAATCGAGCAGATAGCGGCCGATCATCGCCAGCGACTTGGCGTCCTCGACCTGGCCCGAGCGCATCAGGTGCGTCAGTTGCGCGGTGGGAACGCGGACAACCTCGATTTCTTCGTCTGCTTCGAGCGCTTGGCCCACGTGTTCCAAGCCTGTCGCGACATAGCCGACCATCCGCTCATCCGAGCTTCCCGGAGCGGCGTAAAAGGCCATCAGTCTTTGCAGCGATGACGCCCGATAGCCCGTTTCTTCGGTGAATTCGCGGGCCGCGGCAGCCGTGGGGTCCTCACCGCGGGTCATCGTCCCGGCCGGAAGCTCAAGCAACACCTTGCCGACCGTCCACCGGCGATTCCGGATCAGGATCACGTGGCCATCATCGACACCGAGAATCACAACGGATCCAGGATGTTCGACCAACCCACGCTCGATACGGGATCCGTCGGACCCGGCGATGGTCGCGACCACAAAGCGCATCCTGGCGCTGTCGTATAGCGGCTCACTTTTGCGAACACGCGGGTCAGAGTCGATCGGCATCTGGTGTCTCGAGGGTACCCGGCTTTGCCATCAAAGGCGCGGCTACTCCATCGGACGGCCGAAGTGCTGCGAGACCTGCACGCCAGCTGACTTCAACAACCCGGTTGGCAACGTACCGCCCACACACACCACCACCTCGTCGTTGGCGATCTCGGTGCCACATTCCTTGAGGACGATCGTGCCGTCGGTGATCTCGCCGATGTTCTTCTTGAGGTGCAGCTTGATGGTCCCGGCCCCGGCAAGCTCCGCGATGCGCTGCTGGTTGCGCTTTTTGGCGCGGTCAAAGCTGTCCCGACGGTAGATCAGGTGCACTTCCTCGGCGCCTGCCTCGACCAACGAGAGCACCGATTCAAGCGCCGAGTCACCGCCGCCGGTCACCGCCATCTTGCGGCCCGCGAACTGGTCGGGTTCGAGCAGCGAGTACATCACCTTGGCCGACTCTTCACCGGGCACGCCAAGTTTTCGGGGCGTGCCGCGCCGTCCGACAGCCAGCAACACGCGCCGCGCGAGCACGTCATCGCCGCCCTTGACGACAACCCGAAAGCCCTTGCCCTCGCCGAGGGACTCGCAGTTGTCGACTTTGACGCCGGTACGCACCTCGTAGCCCGTCTTGGCCCGCACGTCGTCCCACAGCTCGACCAGCTCTTCCTTGGTGACGTCCCACATGCGCACCTTGCCGTAGATGGGCAGGTGCATCGGTTCGGTCATCACCAGCTTCCGCCTGGGGTAGTGATTGACGGCGCCGCCGCTGGCTTTTTCCTGTTCCAGGGTCACGTACGTCATGCCGCGCTCGATGCAGCCGAGCGATGCCGCGATTCCAGCCGGTCCGGCGCCGACGATGCAGACGTCCACCATGCCATCGGGCAGCGATCCCTTGTCGGATTTACGCTGCTTGGCCAGGTGCGCCATCGCTTGGTTTGCCTGGCGGACCGCGTTGCGAATCAGGCCCATGCCGGTCAGCTCGCCGATGAGGTAGATGCCGGGCACCGACGACTCGAAGTGCTGGCTCACCTCGGGGATATCGACGCCGCGTTTGAAGTTGCCGAAGACGAGCGTGATCGCCTGCACCGGGCAGCCGCGGTAGCACTCGCCGTGACCGACGCAGAGGCTCGGTTCGGTCAGTCGGGAGCGCGCGTCGAGCATCGAGAGGATGTCGCCCTCGGGACAGGCCTGCACGCACGAGCCGCTGCCCATGCACACGTTTGGATCGATATAGGGGTGCAGCGTGGGCGGCGGCGCGGGAGGCGGATCGTCGGACGCCTCTTGCTTGACCTTGGGGCGACGGCGTTTGCGGCGGAAGTCGATCTCAAGCGCGACGGCGAGCAGGAAAGGAGACAGCGCGGCGAGCCCCCATGGCCAGAGCGGGTCGGGGAGGTTCCAGCCAAATCCCACCTCGAAGGCGCTGCGGATGTGCGCGTAGGCCGTGTAAGCCATGACGAGCGCAAAGAAGAGATGGATGTTGCGCCACGACCGAAGGATGCGGCTCGTCGCGCCCGCGAGCTGGTAGGCCTGTCCGCTGTGCAGCGCTTCACGCGCGTCGCTTTCGATGGATTCAAGGGCCGCGCCCGACCATTCGCCCTTGAGCGCGTCGAGATGTTTGGACAGCGCGACGGACGCCGAAACTCGCCGGAGAGGTTCGCCCGGAATGCGCAGCAACGCCTTGATGAGGTTTCGCTCTGGCTTGACGTTGACCTGCGATTTCTCTGTGATTTCGGTAACGAGGGGATGATCGGCGCCAAGCTGGTCGCGCAGGGCTCGCAAGCTCTGTTCTGTTCGCCCGTGAAGGCCTTTGGGCTCCTCTTCGCCCGTCGCGGTGTGGGGCACGAGCGCATAGATGTAGCGGCCGATGATGCCGGTGACGACGAGGACGATGACCGCGTAGGCCGAGAACTTGGCCGCTTCCGAGCGAATCTCGAACGTGGCATGCAACGCGATAAGACCGCCGCCAAGCAGCCCGAACAGCATGTGGGCCGTCATCCACGATCGCAGGTGGCCCAGCTTGCGAAGCACCCGCATCCGCCGCCGGACGGCGTACAGCAGGTTGAGGAAGAAGAAGACGACCGCCGTTGTGCCCAGCCAGCGGCCGATGGTGCCGCCCGATTTCAGGTCGTCGTAGCGATCGTGGTCGATGCGGGCGTCGATCGGCAGCTCGTAGAAGTCCTGGTACCACGTGTAGACGAGGACCAGGACCGCGGTCGCGACGAACAGCGCGCCGAGATCGACCATCGCGCGGACTTTGCGGGTTTGGGCGCGGCTCATGGCAGGCTCCGGCGGACCAACAGTGCGGCGTCGTAGAAGTTGACGCGTTCATCGCCGTAGAAGGACTCCATCTGCAGCGCTCGGTCGGCTCCGATGGTGGCGGTAACGGTCCAGGGCGGTCCAAACCAGTCGGCGGACAGGCGCGCTCGGACTCGGGTGGCTTCGGCGTCGACCGGCCAGACGCGCGAGTTGGTGCCGGACAGGCGCATGCCCAGTCCCAGCGATCGATTCACCCGGTAGCGGCCGCCCGCGAACAAGCTGCTGCGGTCGATGTGCCCGTTGCGTTGTTCGGAGCTTGTTTCGGCCTTCTCGATGGTCTGGACGAGCCCCATTTGGTGGGATCCACCCGCGTAGATCGACCAATCGGTGCCAGCAAAACCGCCGCTCAGTCCGGCACCCACGCGCCCACCGTCGAAGCGATCATCGGCGTCGGCCCACCCGCCAAAGAGCATCGGGCTCAGCCACGGTCCGTCCGCCCTGCGCCAGTCGAGGGAAACGACGGCGTTGTGACGGTCGGAGAGGATGAGCGCGTCGGTCGGCATCGTCGCGAGGACCTCGTTCCAAGCCTGGGTTGCGTAGTAGCTGTAGCGCACACGAGCGACGGCGTCGGCGAATCGTTGGCTGGTGAAGCCGAGCCAGGCGCGGTGCAGGCGTATGGGTGAGCTGTTGAAGCGGCTGTACCCGGTCGGCAAGTCGGGTTGGCCGAGCGCCAAATCGAGGTCGGCGTTGATGGTGCCAAAACCGCGTTGATGGTGCACGCGGACGCCGAATAGCTGCCGGTCGAGCCCGCCGTCGTAGAGGCTGCCGCTGTAGCCAAAGGTCGCGTGCGTATCGATGCCGCCCGCGCTGGATTCGTAGCCCACCGCCGCGCCGAATCGTTGCACTCCCGCGACGAGGCGCGAGCTCACGATGTCGGGACCGAGACCGCCGTACGCCGACACGCGGATCGCGTCGCCGACCCTGAATCCAACCGCGGCGCCGTCGACGGTCTGCCAACCCGAACCGTCCGCGACCTGGATACGTCCGCCGCGCGCGTTCCATGACCGATTTGCCGAACGCTGCGTGCCGAATTCGAGGCGCCGGATCTCGAGCAACCTGCGCGCCCGCTGGCCTCCCTGGTCCGTGCCGATGGTGTCGACGTAGACGGAGAGGTCGTGCGCATAGGCGATCGGCAAACCGAAAAGACGTGGCGCTTCGAGCCGACTGCCGAGCCGCATCTGCAGCCACGTCTGCCTGGGCAACGCACGGCGCACCGCGATCCCGATGAGGCGGATATCCCCGCGAACCTTATCGCCCCCGGCCGCATGGGCGCTGACGCCTCGCCACTTGACCAACTCACGCGGCTTGGAGCGCACGATGACCCAATCGCCGCCTTGCAGGGCAACGACCACTTCACGCGCTTTTTCGATCTGCCAGTCGCGCCCCGTCCGATCAAATTTTGGCGGCGCAGCGGCGACTTTTCCGTCCTTGGTCTGCTTGTAGACGGCCAGTTTTGTGCCGACCCGCACCCGCGCCCTGCGCGCGACCTTGATGAGCGCCCGGTTGTCGTACACAGCGAGAACCTGCAGCGACTTTCCCGACTTGCCCGAGCGCTTGAGCAACCCGCCCGCAGCGACCCGCTCACCCTTGGCGAGCTCCACGTACGCGGTTCCGTACGGCGCGTTCTTCGTCGGCCCCGTCACTGCTTTGACGACAGCCGCGTCGACTCGTCCAGCCGCGCATAGACCAACCACACCGGCGAGCAGCAAGGTCGCGGCGGCGAGAACAGGTCGGGCGAAGAAGCGGCGCATGGGTCGTGGCAGGTCCTAGAGTTTTCCGGTGGGGTGGCAGCTCTTGCAAGCCGTGTTCTTGTACTGGAAGCCGCCGATATGTTTGTGCAAGGCCTCGGTGCGGGTCTTCTCGTGCGTGCCGTCGTGACAGCCGGTGCACTCGAACTTGCCGCCGCCGATGCCCTGGGTGTGACAGCTGCTGCACTGGCCGCCGCCCGCGAACTTGCGGTGTGGTCCGGACTGCAGGGCGAACCACTTCTCGTGGAACCCGGGGCGCAGGAATTTCCAGCCGAATGATTGGTGGCAGTTGTCGCAGGTGTCGCCGAAGCCGAGCGCCTTGTGGTTGGGATAGGCCTTGTCGCGCGCCGGTTGGTGGCAGCCGATGCAAAAACGGCTCTGGTCGCTGAACTTGCCGGTCGTGTGGCAGGTCTTGCAGGCGGTGATCTCGGCGTGGCGACCGAGCAGCGGCCACCAGATGCTGTGGTCGACGCGGGCAGGCGACCAGGCGAACGTCGAGTGGCATTGGTTGCAGCCGGTGCTCAGCTGGTCGTGCGGGAAATAGCCGACGGCGAGCGCGGTCTTCTTGTGGCAGCCATCGCACGTGGCCGGGGTGCCTCGGTAGGTGTCGCGACCGCGCCGGGTGTGACAGGAACGGCAGGCGACGAACGTGTGCGCGCCGGTGAGCGGAAAGCGCGTCGCGTCGTGTTTGGGAAAGCGCCGGGGTCGATTCCAGGTGGTCGTGGTGTGGCAGTCCTCGCAACGTTTGCCGAGCTCGCCGCGGTGGGCATCAAGGCCGTTGCTGTCGGTGTGACAGGCGACGCATTCCCGGGGGACCTTGCCGGCGCGCCGGTGCGGTTTGTGACAGCCGACGCAGGGCGCCGTCTTGTGCGCTCCGAACAGCGGCACACCGGTCTTTCGGTGGTCGAACGTGATGCGCTTGGGGATCGCCGACCAGCCCGCCGTCGTGTGGCAAACGTGACACTGCCACGTCATCTTGGTCTTGCTGGCTGCGGCCTTCTTCGCCGTCTTGGGGCCCGACTTGGCGGCCTTCTTGGGCGTGGGGCTGGCCTTTTTCACCACGACGGATGTCTTCTTGTGCGCTGGATCGGACTTTTCGGCCACTGGATTTGCCTTCTTCGGCGTCGCTCCATGCGCGGTCCCCGTCGCACACAACAGCAACGCGCTCAACGCCATCCAAAACGGGGCCTTGCACCCGTTCATCGAGCGCCAATCACCACCATAAACCGCGGACATGCGCCTCATTTCTTGTCCGCGTGGGGGTTGAAGTGACAGGTCTCGCACGCCGCCTGGCCGAGCCGATAGACAACGACCTTTTCCGCCTTGCCCGACGTTCCCTGGATCGCGACGGGGCGGTGGCAGCTCTTGCAGTCGACCTGGGCGTGTTTGCCGGCGAGTGAAAAGCGCGTCTTCTTGGCGTGATCGAACGACTCGATGGAAAACCCTTTGCGCACGGTGTGGCAATCGCTGCAGGTCTTCTCGGGGCCGTTGCTGCGGAACTGCCGCGCGTGCGGATCGGAGTGGCAATCGGCGCAGAGCTTGGAGGTACCCGTAAACCGCACCGGCCCCGGGTCGTCGGCGGCTTGTTTGGCGGCCGCAAGCGTATGGCCCGGACGCGTATGACACTGGCTACACTTGGCGTCCTTGTGCGCGCCCTGCAACGGGAATCGCGACGCCTGGTGGTTGAACTGCAGATCGGCGAACTTGGTCTCCTGGTGACATTCCCAGCACTCGAGCGATGGCTTGCGGCGGTCGAATTGGCCTCCATGTGGCCGGCCGTGACAGCCCGTGCACCGGCTATCGATCCCGATCAGCTGGGCGATCGTCTTCTTGTCGTCGTCGGCGCGCTCGGTCTTGGGGTGGCAGGCCCCGCATGGCACAACGCGGTGGGCATAACGCAGCGCGAAACGGGTCTGTTTGTGGCTATCGAGGTCGAAGCTGGCCGGCGCAAAACCGCTTTCGCTGTGGCAGGTCTCGCACGTATCGCCGCCTTTGACCGACTTGAAGTCGCCGTGCGGGTCGTAGTGGCAATCGGTGCACTTTTCGCCGCGGGTAGCGCGGAACCGGTATTCGTAATCTCCCGACGGGGCGTGGCACTTGGTGCACTTGATACGGCGGTGCCGACCCCGCAGCCGGAACCCGGTGAGCTTGTGGTTGAAGCGTTTGCTGTCGATGTCGCGAAACCGCGTCTCCTTGTGGCAGTCGGCGCACTTATCGCCGAGGCGTTTTTTGTGCGCGTCCTTGTGACATGAACCGCACGTCGCCTTGAGCCCCGTGAACGCGGCCAATCGCTTGGCGGGCGTGGCTGCCTTCTTCTTGCGCTTGGTGTGGCACTTCTCGCAGGCCAGCTTCTCGTGGCTGTGGCGCAGCGGCAGGGCCAACTTCTTGTGCAAGCGCATCGCGGCGGCGCGCGTCACCTTGTCGAAGCCCTTGATGGTGTGGCAGTCCTTGCAGTCGATGCCGCGGCTGTGATTCTTGACCGGCTCGCTGTGACAATCGTTGCAGGCCGCGAACTTGAGGCCGCGATACTTGCCCTTGGTGCCGGTGCCCTTGTGGCAGTCCTTGCAAGCGACGTCTTTGTGTTTGCCGCGCAGCTTGAACTTGGCCTTGTCGTGGTTGAACCGGGTCGCGGGCGCGAACGCTTTTTCGGTGTGACAGCTCTTGCAGTCGCCGCCGAGGGTCGGCTTGTGCGGATCGGTATGGCAGCTCTTACACGCCTGTTGCAGCCCCATCCATCGGCCCGGTTTCTTGTGGCAGTTGGCGCACTGCAGCTTGGTGTGCTTGCCGACGAGCTTGAAGCCGGTCTT
>Ga0209992_10004947_pt1 | contig 10134 bp, 7 predicted proteins | sample 2SBtaG_2_FD_182564 | JGI IMG/M metagenome (GOLD analysis project Ga0209992, IMG submission 182564) | Deep subsurface microbial communities from Kolumbo volcano to uncover new lineages of life (NeLLi) - 2SBTROV12_ACTIVE470 metaG (SPAdes)... | ecosystem: Environmental > Aquatic > Marine > Volcanic... | reverse complement strand
ACAAACTATCAAAATCTTAAAGTTAACGGGTGTCATCCCCATTAATTAGAATGAACTAAAAAACAATCTCACCTCTGTCAAAAGCTTTCTGCTCTTCTGTTGAGAGCATTTTATATTCGTCATAAGGCTCATCACCTTCTACAGCTTCAATCAACAACTCAATTTGCTTGTCTAGGTCTCTCCATAGCAGACCTATCACGTTAGGCTCTACGCCGTATTTCTCTTTGTGCAAATTGTGTAGATTGTCTATTGCGTCCATTATTACCCCTTCAAATCTAAATAACCAACACCAAAGGCACTATATTCTCCCAAAGCTTTAACCGTGGCTAATTTTATAATTTTAGAATCCATAATTGAGACAACTCTAAAACCCGGGAATGCTAATTTTGGAGAGCTTGCTAAAGATATATCAAATGTTTTGTTGTCGCTAACGTCTTCAGGAGATTTTCCAACAAGCTTTAAATACACAAACCATTGGTTCATTTTGTCATTTCCTGACTCAATTATCAATCTATCAGAAAGCTTCATAGCATATTTATCAACAACCACATGTTGGGCTAAGTAGAAAAATACCGCATTCTCCCAATTGATTTTATCTGAATTGGCTTTGATTTCTGAAAACGATGGTTTACTATGAAGTGTAATATTTAACTGACTTGCAAGCCAAACCACATAACCTAATAATCTGGTCCATTCATCAGATGAATACACACTATTATCAGATTCATCAAAGCCTATTGGATCCTTGTCATTTAGTAAATTCTTAGCAATTATTTCTAATAACTTATACAGTTGTTGTTTTTCAACAGATTCTTTTCTAATATCCAACAAACCATGAATAAGAACAAGAGCACCGAGTGCAGCATGACAGGCTTCAACGCCATTTTCCTGAAGATATAGATCAAGCCTTTTAAACATACTGTTTATTTTCAGCCTAATGTGTTTATCTACATCTAAATTGCTAAATGAAATACTCTCTACTTCTTGTTGTGAGTCGTCTTGACCAATTTGCTCTTCTTCGTTTCTACCTAATAAGTCTTCATTTAAGCCGCTACTATTAGCAGATCGACCAGTATTTAAGCCACTAATCAAGGCGTTTATAATAAGACTTACATCATCACCACAATGAAGACTGTATCTACCAGATTCTGCATTAATTCTTCTGTCAGCTAATTCGCTAATTAACGTACTCCTCTCTTCTTTACTAACAGTAGACTTATTATTAGTCGCTCTTGCCTTTGGCTTAACGTTGATACTGCCATCATTAAGCATTAATCCACCTATAAGATCAAATATTACATCTACATCAGGTGAAGATGTATTTAAAGATCCCAATGCAAGCCTTAACTTTCTTTCTTTGCCAGATGAGCTATATTCTCTGATTTGGTTATTATTATGAACCATTACATAAGCGACCACATTATGATTGGACAAAATATGAATGATTTCACCATTTTTAATATGATCTTCAGAAATCAGTAAGCACCCATCTTGCAATTTATAACCAATAGTTGCGAGCTTATTAAAATTATTTAAGTATCCGATTTCAATGTCATTAGTATTTAAATTCCAAGGGATGTTTAAACTCTCACCTTCTTTATAATCTGTAACTATAAATGAGATGCCATTACTTTCTGAATCAGATTCCCTAACAGGGTCATCACTAATAGTATCAACCTCTGTAGCTTTATTCAATTCATCCAGATCAAGAGCATCCTTAGCTCTGACAGCAACCTGATTGCGCAAGGTTAGTACAGCCTCTGCGTTTGCATGATCTCCAGACGCAAGCCAAGCAGGTGCACTTAAATTGGCACTGCCAGCTATTAACAATTGCTCTATTGCTGATTCAGAATAAATTAACTTTGCATGTATATAAGAACTGCCGTCCTTTTCTAACAATAAGCTACTATCAACAATTTTAATTTTATTAAAACTTGTTAATTCTTTAGGTGCTTTAACAGTTCCATTTTGAATTCCAATTTTAAAATTATCAGGGTTAAGATCTGATAATGCTTTAACAAAACTTAAAGAGCTATCAAAGAACGCTGACATACCTAAAATTGATATTAAATTATCTGGCACCTCATATTTTACTTGCGACCATAAACTAGGCGTACTAGCGCTAGAATAATAAAATGAGGTATAGTTTTCAGCATTTGGTGTTTCATCTCTTAACCAGGTACAAGACTCTGTAATCTTAACAAATGATTCTCTAATCCCCTCGGGCAATTCATTACCATAATCGTCTATCCATGCTGAACAAGCTTTCATTGCCGATTGAAATACAGACAATGAATCGGTGCCATCTTTTTTATTAAATTTAATTACATTGGTAACTTCTAAATTAGTACCAAATCCAGACAGTGTTAAGTTATGACTGCCAACTGCAAGCAATCCTTTATTTTTTCCAAGTAAAAGTAATATTTTTGGATGAAACGCAGCTTTACTCTTCATGGGCGCCAAGCTGTAATGCATTCCAGCCTTTACTGGGGGGTGATTATTAATAGCTTGTACGCACATTGAATTATCAACCAACAGTAGATGATGATCAATACCGGCAGATTGCATGCGCCTAAGCAATACATCTTCATAAAATGGAAAGTGGATATTGTAAGTTGTTATCAAACAAGACTCATAACCACCTTTCTTAAACTCATCAAATAACGATATTCTAGTCATGATACTTGCTCAATAAACTCATATCCAGACTGGCTAGGCCTTATCAATGATCCGCCCTTAACAAGTAAGCCTAAATCTAGCAAAATTCTAGTGGCTTGTTTAAATCTAGGTGTTGTATTTGCAGCACCCGGAATACTTTTAATTACCAATCCAATCTCTCTAGGTTCAAATCTAAATGTATTCTGCCCTTGTTGGCGTAGCTTTCTCATTGCTACACGTAAGTGAGCATCTAAACACCTATCTTTAGTAAATGAACCGAATGCTGTGTTGATATCCATTTTTGACAAAACACCTTCCCAGTCTTTTCTAACAGAGGATAGGTTAACAGGATAATATTCTAAATATCTATCTGGAAAATCAACATTATCATAATCAACTTTATTTTCTTTTCTAAATAACAGTGCCGCAATAATAGAGATGCTATCTTTAACTACTTGTGCAACTTCACTATTACTAACACCTTGTTTAGTGGTAAATTTTCCCAAACGAAACATACACTGAATTTCATGATTCTCATCAGTCCAGTTATTTATACTTGGCAAGCTTTCACTGATATCTGACAGCCAATTTATTGATTTATTAGACTTGTTTGAAAAGCCCAATAAAACATCATTTCCAATCGACTCATGCCAGAACCAAGTGCACAAACTTTTTGAATCTTGTGCTTGTTTACCATTTAGCTCTGCAGATCTAAGTATTGCAAAAAATAAACCTTGCATTGCAACTGACAACAATTCATTGCGCTGATAAACCTTCCAATAATCAATAATATTATTAAGTTTATCTGGAGCTTTGACCGCATCACCATTAGTGTCGCATGCGGTATATATCAACCCTCTAAACCTGTCTAAATTAAAGCTTTTGTTGTGTGTTGAGGCGCTATCAGCCAATATGCACATATAGGCAAGCGTTCGAGATCTAAACTCACTTACATGTAATTCATTAGCACTTACAACACTCTCGGCGCTTAATGCACCCCAGCCTTCACGCATCAAACCAATCAACAGCTCAACTTCTTCAGTTGATTGTTTAACCTTACATGGGCAAAAAGAGCTTAGTTCATTAATAATTGATTCATCAACAATATCGCCTATCAATGCTTGAATGAATTTATCACCATGGACATACTGATCAACAGCTTTAGCCAAAACCGCTCCAGTTTCTTTTATAACTTCAACAGTTCCTACGGTATCGCCACTTAGCAAGCTTAAATTCTTCAAGGCACCAAAATAATACTGACCAAGTCCGCCAGCGGGATTAGCAAAATATCTGTCACTTCCTGCATCAAGGCTAGAATAATCAGATAATTTTATTTTCTCTCCTGAATGTAACTTTTCAATAGCTTTATATAATGCATCACTACCAACCATTGCAGCCCTGTGATCATCAGTACCATCATGGGCAATGTACTCATGCTGCAATGAAATAATGGTCAATAAACACTCTGACCTTCTTAACATTAACAATATTTCTTCTTCAGTGCGCCAACCTTCCCGCTCAAACCTAGTAATTAGCCAAGGATAAAAGCTGTAGTACCTGGCCCGATCCGTAACATTTGTAATGCCTGGAAGAAGTTGAGAGTAAACCTGTATACAAGGAGCCTGAACGCCTAAATGATCAAGTCCACCGATTTGGTGTGGTGGTTTAACCCAACCAGTCTCAATAGAAATTGACATTAATCCGGCAACCTTCCATCAATTTTTCTTTGATGAAATGTATCAGCTACAACACATCGATTAACAATATTCCCCATGTGCCAGTATGTATATCCATCATGATCAAAATAAATAACTTCTTTTTTGTAAAAATTATCTTTATAGCCCTGTGAATCAATGTGTTCGGCAAGAGCTAAAAACAAGTCATTATCAACCTGCTCTTGAACAATGTACTCATGAGGCCAAGTCTTGGCATACGTCTTAGCAAAAATCCAATCTAAATCAGTTATAAATTTTTTTAACACTTCTGATAGATTCATAAATTTACCTTATTAAAACTCAATCATATTTTTTATTTTTGAAGAAAAACTAGTAGACTTATTGGCATTTCCTTTTGATAGTTCAACTGAATACTTTTCCCCGTTTTGAGCAATCTTGCTAATCACTGCATTTTCAAGGTCAACATTAAGCTTATCAGCCATACGAATCAGATAAATCATGATGTCGGCCATCTCTTCTTTAACGTGCTCACTTTCACCAGAGTCCATAATCGCTTTAGCCTGCTCTGGTGTTAGCCACTGAAATATTTCAACCAACTCTGACGCTTCAACAGATAATGCCATAGCAAGGTTTTTAGGGTTGTGAAACTGATCCCAATCACGCTTATCGGCGAAATCTGCAAGTTGTTTTTGTATGTTTTTAATATTCATTTTTATATAGAATCTGTTCCGGCCGGAACACTTTTTAACTAACCAGTTTCATAAGACTTTCGTAGCTATCGGCAACATCGTATTCAACTAAATTATCATCAACTTTCTTATTTAGCTCTTTAAAGAAGCGCTTTGCACACTCAATCTTAGTGTTTTCAATACCCGTAAGTTCAAGTGTCCGCATAGTGCCTTTTGTCTCTGCCACAAAGTAAATCTGCTTAATTTTATCTTTATCAAATGCAATCGCCCAGTCGGGGTTGTAATTACCCACTGGTGTCGGTATTGAAAATCCTCGTGGCAACTTAGAATAAACAATCACTTCAGAACTACTGTCTAAATCTTTTACAAAATCCCTTTCGATTTTGGAATCTATCACTGCATAATCAAAAACGTGCTTATTAAGATTATTTACAGAATTATCCGGATTGATCCTTTCAGCACTATCGGTAAATATCTCTACACCATATTCTTCATTAAGTGCATCATAAGTCAAACACTCAACAACTGTTGTCGACTTCTCCCCATTAATTAGCCTGATTGTATTTAAAATAAACTCTTCTGGGTTATCCCTAAACAAATCAAATTTATTTTCGTCTATCTTACTTAAGATACTTGCCACAGTATGTCTAGTAAGCTGCACACCTTCTACTATCTTGCCGATCAAATCATAAGGCACTTTAGAATGTGCAGATATCTCACCAGTGTAAGTGTCTCTTGTGCCTGGAATAATGCCAAGATTTTCTTCCAATTGCTCAGCAGTCTTGCCATATATTGGATCACCAGCTTCAATAATGTACCTAACTCCTTCAACTCTTAAATTTTGATCAATCGACGTCACTGCTTTATCTATCAGCTCATCACTATCAAACTTAACTTGATAGACCGCTTTGGTATTAATTCGACTCCACAACGCCTGAAACTCCTTCTTATCGAAGTTTTCTTGATTAAGCGAATTAGTTTTGGCTGCTCTATCGTTATCAATAGTTGGTAGAGCATTCTCATCAAACACAGAGTCAATCAGTCTAAATAGTTCAGTTTCATGATCAATCAAATCTTCTGGCAACTTTTCAAGAGTTTCTTCTTTTTTGGCGTCGTGATATTTCTGCGTAATTTTTTTCTTACGATCAATATATCCATTTTGTATTAAATAATATTCAATACCTTCTGCCATATCAGCATCAACTTTTAAATCACCAGCATCCGTATGAATGACTTTATTTTCAAAGTAAGCAGCATCGGCTACCCTTGGTCTGCTCGATAGGCTATCAGATGTCTCTTTTTGAAAGGCCTTAACAAAGCTTTTGTAACTCTCATTAGCAATTACAGTTAATACATTAGTATGATGCACTGTTGCAGGATTATCCTGTCTATCTCCATTCTGATTTACTGCAATCCGTAGTCCACGACCCACTTCCTGTCGTCGCAATGTTTCGTTATCAGTATGCTTTAAGGTGCAAATTACAAATACATTCGGATTATCCCAACCCTCTCTCAGTGCTGAGTGGGAGAAGATAAATCTTGTCGACTCATCAAATGATAATAAACGCTCTTTATGTTTAAGAATCAGGTCGTAAGCATCAACATCATCACAACGCTTTTCATCTTTTTTACCAACTTCTTTTGAATCTGTAAACTTGCCTTTTTTATCAACTGAAAAATAGCCATTATGTGTTTTATCAGTTTTGATATTATCTAAATATTCTTGATATCTCGGATCAAAATTAAGATCATCGGATGAAGATAAATACTGCTCATACTCATCCTCAAATATTCGCGCATACTCACCTTTGTCATCCTCTGCTTCATAATCTCGATATTTGGCAACAGAATCAATAAAGAACAAGCTTAATACCTTAATACCCTGGGAGAATAATGTACGCTCCTTCTCAAAATGAGCACGAATAGTCTCACGTATCTGAATACGCCTAAGCACCATGTCATCTACTTCACCATTTGGCTTACCAGCTTCAACTACCACACCATTAGAAAATGTAACTGTGTCTGTTCTAGCATCAATCTCGGTAACAATAAATCCATCCTTATAGGCTTCAAGCTCATTTGAGGTAGTGTAAAGATTGTCACCTGCATGAATAATGCAATCGGTTTCCCTTGGTCCTGAATTGAACTTTTTCTGTATTTCAATCTTAGCAGTAGGGTTTTTACCCTTAGCAACATTAATTAACCTTAAATGCAAGTGTGCATCAATACCACCCATGCCTTTTACGGTAATACCTCGTACATTGATTTTCTTAACCAGTTTTTGGTTATAAGCATCAAGCGCATCCAATCGATGCACTTCGTTGTATTCAATATCGTGTGTTGCAGAGTAGCGAACGGCAAACAGTGGATTAAATTCTTTCAGTGCCTTAATGGTTTGACTAGGTTTTTTAATATCACCTTCAAGCTTCTGCGGCTCATCTATAATCATAATAGGATTATTTGCCTTAATCACATCAATCGGCCTTCTAGATCCAAAACCATCTAGTTCTTCATATATTTTTCTGGCGTCCTTGCCTCTTGCATTAAATGCCTGAGAATTAATAATCATCACATTAATTCCGCCATCTGAAGAGTAGCTAGTTATCTCATCCAGCTTTTTTGAGTTATAGATAAACGACCTAACTTTCTTACCGTATTCCTCTAGAAAATGATCCTGAGTAATCTGTAATGATTTATAAATGCCCTCACGAATCGCAATTGATGGCACCACAATAATAAACTTACTCCAGCCATACTGCTTATTAAGCTCAAGCATGGTCTTAATGTAAACATAGGTTTTGCCTGTACCTGTCTCCATCTCCACGCTTAAGTTGATCTTACAAGGCGACTTATGCTGTATTAACCCTTGTGAGACATTCAAATTCTGCTGTTGCTGTACTTTCTGAATATTCTCCAGCACACTAACCACCACATCAGCATTCTTAAAACCTGCTGATTGATCTTCAAAACCTAGTAATTGTTGCCCTTGTCCTGCCCTGCCTGGATCCACTCGATATTGAATTCCAGAACTGTTAGGCTGCCCGATAAAGCAATCAACCACAGCATTAACCGCATTAGTTTGATAGGCTTGTTTTTTAAATTGTAGTTTCATTTAAATAACCTTCACTTCAATATCCGCTTGTTTAAAGATCTGCTCTACATTAATCTTAACACTGTCATTGGCAAAGCCGTTATCTCTAAACACTACCTTTAAAGGGTTTTGGGCGACTAACGCTTTGACAAAATCTTCGTCCAGGTTGTCTTCAAAACAGGCGGCGAGATAATCGTCATCTGCGAAATAGACTGTTTTACCGGCTACTTCTCTACGCTCAATCTTAACCGATAGATCGATACCCCAATCCAGCAGCACCATAAACAATAGATCCTCATTGGTTCGACCATCTTTAATGTTACTGGCTAGATCAAGCAGATTAGATTGCTTGGTATTGTCAGGTGAAAAATACACTTCTTTCATATTGGATGAATCAACTTTTAGCACTCTAAAGCCAGTATCTAACTCATCAATACCATCTTTATCGGCATTGTCTTCTTTGATTTTTTCACCCGCACGGCGGATACGCTCTTTGCCGATTTCAGCGATGGTTTTATAGCCCGCTTTATACGCTTCTGATTTTTCATCGGTAGTTTCGGGGATTTGTGCCATGATGAATTTACGATTACCGGAGTCTTCGGCGTTGAGTTGCATGACTGCATGAGCTGTTGTGGATGAGCCTGAAAAGAAGTCTAACACTATATCGGATCTTTTTTTGGAAAAGAGAGAACCGCCCAATATCAGCTCTTTAATAAGTGATACAGGTTTGGGGAAGTCGAATAATCCAGATGCATTAATACTCTCTAGATCCTTTATCCCATTTTTATTAAGATGCTTTAATACACTGTAAAATTTAGACCCATCTTCATCCAATGCTCGTAACCTTCCAACAATATGTCCCTCTTTTTTTTCTATCAAGCGATACTTTCCGTCAAGCAAGCCCTTATCTATCTCCTCTTTTTTTTGTTTCCCTTTAAGGATTTCAATTTCTTCATAAAGGCAAGTACCATATTTCCCAAATTCTTTTCTAAGCCAGTCTTCTTCAATCCAGAACTCCCTACCATCCTTTTCAATAATTTTTCCACGAATGTCTTTAGGCCGCCAAATACCATTAAAGTTGTTTAAAGATTTAACATATACAAGTAAGTTGTCATGGCCTTTTATCACTTTTTTAGCCAATCCTCCTCCCTCTGAGCGAACAACAACCATATCTGCAAAAAAGTTAACCTCACCAAAAACTTCATCACAAATTTTTCTTAAATTGCCGACCTCGGTATCATCAATACTTATAAAAATAACACCATCATCTTTCAGCAAATTTCTAGCCAGCTTTAATCTTGGATACATCATGCTCAACCAGTCAGAATGGTATCTGCCATTACTATCAGGATTAGAGACTAAACGCCCACCTTCCTCATCGACATTGCCCGATTCTGCATCATATTCTGCTTTGTCTTGGGTAAAGTTGTCCTTATAAACAAAGTCCTTACCAGTGTTGTATGGTGGGTCAATGTAGATCATCTTAATCTTGCCCAGATAAGTCTCTTGCAATAGTTTTAATACCTCAAGATTATCACCTTCAATATAAAGATTCTCTGTATTATCAAAGTCTTTTGACTCTTCCCTAACGGGTCTTAGAGTTTTGTTAATCGGTGTGTTAGCGGTTACTAAACTTTCTGCCTTGCCTGGCCAAGTGAGTTGGTAGCGCTCTTTATTGCCTTCAACAATATTGTCGCTTAACTCTTGCTTTAAAGCATCAAAGTCAATGACTTTGCCCTCGCTACTTTCGGTGACACAATTTGGGAATAGTTCACTGAGTTTTTGAATATTGTCATCAGTGAAATTTGGCGTGGTTAGGTCTAGTTTTTCCATGGTGTTTTCCTTTAGCAGTTTGACGCTTGGGTTAAGTCATCAAGCGCTTTTTGCTTTAATTTAATCTCTCTGTTAATCTCAAATTGACGATTGCGTTGTTTTTCTTTTCTGTATTTCGATTTGAGTTTATCTAGCTCTTTTTTTAGTGTCTCTATCTGTTTAATTTTAGCAACTTGTTGATCAATCG
>Ga0209992_10004946_pt1 | contig 10138 bp, 9 predicted proteins | sample 2SBtaG_2_FD_182564 | JGI IMG/M metagenome (GOLD analysis project Ga0209992, IMG submission 182564) | Deep subsurface microbial communities from Kolumbo volcano to uncover new lineages of life (NeLLi) - 2SBTROV12_ACTIVE470 metaG (SPAdes)... | ecosystem: Environmental > Aquatic > Marine > Volcanic... | reverse complement strand
TGATTTAATGGCGGACGATACAGTGGATGAAAAAATCGTGCAAGCTCTACGCAAAAAAATAAATATAGCATCAGAAGTTTTAGGAGAAGAATTAAGGTCATGGATTTAATAGGATATATACGCGTATCGCGCTGTAATTTTTAATTTACGACTTTACCGCCGGACCACTTCATTTCTGGTAATCCTTCGGAATATTTTTTGCCGTCAAAGGTTAATACTTGTTTTCTGTTTGAATCAGACTCATGATAGCTAATGTGGACCCATCCACCTGCAGGATCTTCGGGATCAAAATACTCCATGATCAGTTGGTCAAAATCCACGTTATTTTGTAGCCAGTAAGCTGTCTGAATATTGGGCACTCCAAAAATTTCTAGGTCGACGGCCTGGCCCTTCGCATGCTGCGAAGTCTTTTTGCTGCCGATCGCTTCACAAAGCGCCTCGCTCCGGTAGCCGCTGGTGATGGTCACTGGCTTGTCAAAGTGTGCCCGTAGCGGTTCAAGAACCTCATAACATAGGTCTCCTAAACTTTTTATTTCTGCTGATCCAGGTGTATTGTCTATGCCCTTACGTGTTGCTGTCATCGATTTAATCATCTCTGAAAGAGTAAAATGTTTTGAAAGTTGCATAATTTATTTTGTGATGTCTGTAAGTAAAACTAATAGTACGGCTCCCATGCCTCCTACTATCCAATACTCTAATCTTTTAATTCGTTCTTGCATTTCTTTTATTTGCTCAAACGTTTGCTTTTGCATAATCCTGCAAAGCTTTTCATGTGATTCAATTTTTTGTAATGCTGATTTTTTAACCATTATGTTCTACTCGCTATTACCTTTTCAGTTGGAGATAGTAACGCTTCTTCGTTACGTGTCAAGTTAGTTTGTGGATTTTTTTGTTGCATATTACTGGCCATTTGTACTGGCATTGGTGTGTCACCTAATGGTGGTGTTTTTATCTTACCTTGTAAACCTGAAGGAATAGCTTCAGGTGAGCCAGGGACTATTAAATTTTTAAAAGGATCAAAAATATTTTCTTTAATAAAAGGAGCACCAGGTATTTTTTTAATATTCTTTTTAATAAATCCTTCTTCTCTTATAGGGTTTTTGTTTTCATCTAACATCAATCTACCTTCTTTATCTACTTTGTAATTTTCATTATCTGGATCATAACCACCTTCTAAATTTCCAGTTTCTTCATTTAATATTTTAGGAAAAAATTTAATTCCATTATATTTTGCTTTTACTCTATCTAATTCTCTTTGAGGAAATAAGAAAGATCTGTTTGCTTTGTATCTAAACTCTTCATTATCTTTTGTTAAATTTTTCATTTGATCTTTTACTATTCTAACTTTACTTTCAAACCTAGGTTTAGAATAATTAACAGGTGTAAATCTTCCCGACAATAAATTGTTAATTAATTGTCTAGATGCACCTGCTGATTTCATAATTTGAAATATTGTAGATTTTTTTAAATCTAATAATTCTAGATCTTTAATTCTAATATACATATCTTTTTGTATTCTAAATGCTTCTTGTTGCATTTCATTAAAAGTGCCAATCATATCTGTTGGTGTTTTTTGTGCAAAATCTTGTACACTATAAAAACGTTCTGTTTCATCAACTGCTCTTAACAATCTGTTCATTGTAGATGTAAAATATCTAAGGTCTTTTTTAACATCAATTCTAATGATCCGTGTTCCAGTAAACAATGCTAATAATTCATCAGACAGGTTAACTGGTTTACCACCTTTAGTTAAGTCTTTTGATAATGCATCACCTATTTTTTGACCACTAGATACAACACCTGGTTTAACACCATCTAATACGTGCACTAATGATTTTAAAAATTTATCTCCAAGATCATCTGATTGTGTGTACACAGATCCACCACCATCTTTTTTACCATTTCTTGTAGTCACATCTATAAATCTATCAAATCCTAATGGCTCTGATATAAATGGTTCTAAAAAAGACAATACTGGTCCATTTTCTCCAAACATTAAGTTCATTACAAACTGTTCTGTTTCTTGTGAGTTTAAATTTTGTTTCTGTGCTTGTGCAATAGCTGCCTCTAGTGGTTCAAACAAACTATCGTAAGGACTGAAATATGAAAAATTAATTGCAGCACTTACACCATTCTTCCAACCCTTAACAGCTAATAAGTTTTTATTTGCATCCCAAGACGCAGCTGATGATCTTTTGTATGCGTTCCACTGTGAGCTTGTAGAGTTAGTTAAGAATTGTGATAATTCATTAAATCCTTTTCCAATAGCATAACTAGTCATAAAAGCACCAGTTAATCTTCTAATACCCATTTGTTTTATAGCATTATTAGGATGAGCTGCTTCTTTTAAACCTAAACCAATAATATTAGCACCTGTTCTAAGTATCTCTGCAGGGAAAGATATAAAGTTTCCAAGTGGTAATTTTCTTAACGCTTGAATAACTGGTGGTACTTTACTGTACGTTGGGTAAGTATTTCTCAACATAAATGCTGATGCCTCTTCGATTGCATCATCAAATGTTTTTTTCTGTCCTGTAATTGTATTGATTGGATCAAATTCTTTACCCATATATCTAAACCATTCTTTAACATCATCTAAACTTTTTAATGCTTGATACAGTTGTGATTTACCAAATTCAAAACCATAACCTTTCCATAAATTATCTCCACCTGCGTATAATCTTGCAACTTTATCGGTAGGTGCCATCTTCATTAGTCTATCAAATAATTTATCTGTAGTATTTATAATGTTGCCTTTTATATCTTGTAAAACAGATTTTAATTCTGCAGCTACAACATTTTCATCCCACACACCTAGTCTAACTAATTTTTCTACGTAGTTATTAAACTCTACTTCATCAATTTTGTTACCACCTGCTTTAAATATATCTCTTGCAACAATCTGCATAGCATCTGTAACACTAGCTCTACTACCTATGTGGCCATTCATTAATGCAAAGAAAGAAGCTGATGTTACATTTCTAACTTGTGTTTGTGGTGAGTATAATGTTTTACCAATCTGTACACCAACCTTAGACTGTAATGCAAAACGATAGAAAGCATTCTCTACTAATTTATCTAAAGAACCTCCTATACCTGCAAACGCTTCTACATATTCAGGTGATGCCCATTTGTTTAATAAATCTGATTTCATTATACCAAGTCTCGGTACACTTTTAATTTGTTGTGCTCCTATAAAACCTGCATTAGTTGCATCTTCTACAGTATTAAACAACCAACCATTTTTTAAACCTGATCTTGCAATATAATCCGCAGCTCTTTTGTTAGCCATAGATGATATCATTTCTGCAGTGGTATAAGCTACAGATGCTTTTAAATTTCTTTCAGGACCCAATAAATTTTTAATTTGGGTAGGAAGTTCTTCTCCTGTTTTTAAAAATTTAAATTTATCGTTTTGTAATATACGAGTTCCTATTTCTTTTAGTTGTGCTAATGGTGATTTACCTTCAGCTTTACCCATTCTTAATATATCTTCTGCATGCATTTTAGCAGACTCAATGTAAGCTTGTTCTGCATCTAATTTAGGAAAAGCATTTCTTGCAGACTCTTTTAGATTTGTATTTTTTTTAATAACATTGTTAACTAAATAATTAATAGCTTTGTCCATAACATCTTTTGGTGGAACATACTCAGGATTTCTAAATGTTTGAAATGATCTTACCAAATACTTACCAATATTATTTACTTCAACCGTAGCTAAATCTTTTGCTAACTCATCTGCGTCTTTACCTTTAGGTAATACTTTTTTAAATTCAGTTTGAATTTTCTTAATATCATTAATTAAATCTTTTGTTAATGCTTGTAGTTCTTGTGGTAGATCATTTAATTTTCTTTCACCTTTTACTACTGCATCCGCGTCTTTTAAAAGATTGTTAGCTATTTCTTTTATTTCATCAGCATAATATCTTTGAATAGCAGGTGACGTAGTTTTTGCATTGTAGTCGTCTTGAAATTTTTTAGCTAAATTGTATGCAGTTTTTTCTAAACCTTCATAAGTTCTATCAATTTTTCTAGCTCTACTTTTAACATATAATGTAACTTGTTCACTTACACCTTCAATGTCTTTAGGTTGTTTACCATAAGATCTAAACCATGATAAAAAATTGTCTATTCTTTTAAGATTTCTATTTACTCTGTTAGGTGATGTTACCGACTGTAGTCTCCATTTTTCAAATGGTGGTAATTGTCTTACAATTTTACCTGACATACCAGACACTAGTAAAGGTGCCACTACTTTACTTACAGTAAACTTTCCTGCTTTTTGTAATGTTTCTGATCCTGCTTTTGTTAAAGGTGCTATTAATCTATTACCTAATAATAATTCTACAGGTTTTACTACAACTGTGTTAATTCCTTTTGCACCTAGCTGTGCTGCACCTACGCCAAATCTATTAGATAATAATGGAGATAAACCATATTTATATCCTAGCTGTGTTGCTTTACCAACTAATGGAAAACCACCACCAACTGCTGTACCTTCTAACCCATACTTAATTCTGTTTCTAAATTCTGCTCCTGCTTTTTCTCTACCACTTAAACCTTTTGTATCTTCAGGTTCAAAAAATAAAGACTTTCTTCCAGGGTTTGATGCTATAAAATCTGTTGCTCCCACAATACCAGCACCTTCTACCATTCTTGTTGCTATTTGACTTGACTTTCTAAGCTTACCACCTTTGACAGCGTCAGCTGCTTTTTTCATTTTAACAACTGCAGGTATTCTTCCTGTAATTTTAGCTATCGTTATACCAGGTACACCAAACTGTGTAAGAATAGATGTAAGTTCTCCTCTCCATGTTTCAGGACGAGTCGGTTCATTCTCTTCCATTACCTTTTCAAACTTAGATAAAAAATCTGTGTTAGCTACAAGGTCTGTCCCTGCAAATAACAGTGACCCTAAACTATTTTCTAGACCATAAATACCTGAACTTATACCTTTTGATATTTCATCAAGACCTGTTGTGTAATCTCTTTCCTGTGTAATCTCTTTGTTGTTAATTCTAAAGCTAGGAGCTTTTGCATCAGGAAGTTTTTTTAACTGTTGCATAGGATCTTCTAATCCTGCAATTTTATTAGCTAATCTTTTAGTTGGTTCTAATGTATAATATAATTCTAAAATATTTTTAGGGTCAGGCATAGCCAACCACTTTACAGGTCTTTTAGGTTTAGTTTGTGAGGATAATTCTTCTTGTATTTTAAGTTTGACTTGGTCTAAATCTAATGGTTGTTGATTTTTTATATCAACTTCAACAGCTTCTTCCTTATCAGGATCTTTGAGAAATCGTTCGTAGGCTGTATTCGCCATGTTACGCCTCCGCTGGTAATACTAAATTAACGCTATATTTTCTATTGAATTGATCTACATCTGCTTGTGTTGAAATCATGGCAAAGTCTTCTAGTGCTTCTGCACTGTTAGTCATAAGTTCTACAATATCATCTGTGATCTCTGCTGGTAATCTTGCTCTTAGTTGATCGTAACTAATTAAATTGTTAGATGCATCACCCATTGGTCCGGGGGCCATCGTCTCTGTTTCAGTAACCTGTTCTTCAACCATCTCACCTGCCGCGTATCCTGCTCTACCACCACCGGAGAATTGACCAAGTATTTTTTTGACTTGTTCAATAGCATCAATATATAATTTTGGATCATTTTCACTTTCATAACCCGTTGGATCTTTTTCAAACAACTCGTCTGTAATTGAATCAAATAAAGTTTGACCTGCGGAAGATTTAATAAATATTTCTATAGAGCCATCTGTTATTGGATTACTTTTAGTGTAATTATTTTTTGTAGTTTCTAATATATCTAACTGCACCATGTCATCTTCAGTTGCTGAACCGTCTTTAATTCTACCCTTTATTTCGTATATTTTAGGAATAATTTTTTCTAGTTGTTTAGCTATCTCTAAATCTCTGTATGTTTTACCACCTGTATCTGATCCAAGTATTTCTGATTGACCTTCAATCAATGATTTAAACATATCCGATCTTCTATCATCTAAATTTTCTGATTGTGTATCCATTAATGCTTCTGCACCAGCTCTTGATGCTTTAAAATTAGCAAAAGGTTCTTTAGCTGACGCTAGTGCCGTGCTTATAGCTCCACTAATACCACTACCTGTTGGTGTTCTTGATGCAATGTCTATTCCAAAGTCAATCATTAGATCACCTAGTCTACGTTTAGCATAGTTGGGTCTTTCTTTTGGTGTATACATTTGATCAGCTGCTGCTTTCATGTCACCAATAGATGCGTTTCTTAAAAACTCTGCCATGTTTTGATCCATGTTTAATTGTTGTACGTTTTGATCTGATGCATTACCTGTGCCTTGATAACCTTGTCTAGGTGCTTGTAGCCCAGACGTGATACCGCCTTCAGCAGATCCACCTTTTCTAAACATAGGTCTTTTATATAGGTTATTCATTATGCGTTTGCGCCTCTTAGATAGTCACCGTAACCAGTCATCAATCCTGCACCAACACCAGCTATTCCCAACGCATTCTGCAACGGCGTAGGGTTAGGTGTTACCATAGATTGATATTGTCCCGGTGCTCCAGATGCAATACTTGCTATACCTGTTTGTTGGAAACCTAATCTTTCATATGGTTCGTAAGCTCTTAGTCTGTTTTGCTCTCTTGTAGCATCTAGTTGAGCTTGTTCTTGTGCTTGTTGAATCGCGCCCGCTGATCCTAAAGTACCAATATCTTGTCCATATAATCCTGGAACTTGTGCAGCCAAAGATTGTTGTTGACCAAAGGCTTGATTAGCTAATTGATTAGCTTGTGTAAAACCTTGTTGTAATAATCCTGATTGTAATAATGCTCTGTTCATATCAGACTTGTTTTGATATTGTGCTCTCATAACACCTTCACGACCACCGCCTAAATTACCAGACATCGCTGCTTGTTGACCTATACCTGTTAAACCAGCTGCCGCTTGTGAATCATATTCGTCTAGTGTTGCTTTAATAACATCTTGTTGATACGGAGACATAAAACTTGAGTAACCTTGTGGTCCTGAGTATGCTCCTGCTTGTGTAATGTAAGGTTGAAACGCACCAATACCTTGACCTTGTGTTGTAGCCATTTTGTATGCATCAAGTTGCGCTTGGTCTTGACCAGCAACTTTAGGTGCAAATTTATCGGTAGCTAATGGTGCAGCAGTTAACGCTGTTAACTGTTGACCTAAATCTTTTTGTAAATCTTCTACGTATTGTGGTGGAAGTGCTTGTGTTTGTTGTACAGCCATTATATTACCTCGCTTAATCTTTCCGATGTTTCAAACATCTGTTGAGCACCTTGCATTCCTTGTGACTCTTCAGAAACTTGTCCACCTTGTTCTAAATGTTTCATCATGTTTTCCATAACTTCTGCGCCTCTATCTATATCCCCACCACCTGCGTTTCTAACAGCATCTGCAGTAAATACAAACTCATTTACACTTAATCTTGCAGGCACATCGTCTGCTTTTTCTTCTCTTCCAATAGGTACAAACCCACCTTCAGCTCTATAATCTTTTTCCATACCACCAAGGTCCATGATTCCACCTTCGGCTCTACCTATTCTACCACCGTAAGCTTTGTTTTCCATATTAACTCTTAAAGAATCTATATAGTTTTGGACTTGTTCAGGAGAAACATTAGCAATTGTTGAAATTGTATCATTGTCCATTCCTTTTTTAATCATGTTTTGCATCATAGCAATTTGTTCTTCACTTAAAACTGCACCAGCATCTGCAAACCCTATTCTACCACCCATAGCCATAGCTGACATATCTTTAGTATCAGCTCTACCTAAATAAGGATATTTGACTCTAAGTGCTGCTAATTTATCTCCTGATGGATCTTTAAATGCTTCTATAACTTCTGCTCTAATAGATTCTACATCCATACCTTCACCACGGTCCATAATTTCTGATACAGTTTCATCTGGACCCATGTTTAGTAATGCTGTTATTGCACCAGCACCTATTGCACCTTTTGCAAGAGGATTCATATCTTTAAAAGTGCTTACAGCTTTTTCTAAAAAGTTTAAATTAGGTGCTTGTTGGCTAGCTATAAAATTTTGATAATCTCTTACACTACCATATTTAGCTTGTAATGCAGGACTTTCCATATATTTTTTTCCTGATGCTAATAATTCTTTTTGTGATAAATCTGGTACGCCATCGCCAGGAATTGGCGCTGTTTTAGATTTAAATATGTCATCAAAAAATCTTTTATTAGTTCCTGTAGGTTTACTAAAAAAAGAACTTAAACCTTTTCCATCACCTATTCTTAAATTTAATCCTTTTTGTAAATCTGCTCCACCTAAATATCTAGCCCCTTGACCTAAACCATAATTCATTAATCCTGATTTAAGTGATGAACCTATTCTACCTGTTCTATCAAAGCCACCTATACCAGACATTAAACCTGCAGCTAGTGGGTTAAACGGTGCAACAAATGGTGCTGCAACTTCTGCAACTTTTGCTACTTCATTTGGTATTAATTTTCTAATTCTTTTTTTAATTCCACCAAATAAAAAACCTGTTCTTCCATCAGCTCCCATGATACCACCTCGTGCTGCCATCTGTCTGTCAGGTAATACTGGTCCTGTAGGCTTAGGTGCAAACGGGTTAACTGGTTTTGTTGGATCTTGTGGTAATGGTTGACCACCTGACATGTCTCCAATAACCATTCTTTTAAATTCTTCTAATGACATGGGTGTTGCCTCGGGTCTTTGCTCTAATAAATCGTAAACGTATTTTTCATACTCTTCTTCTAAAACAGCATCGACCATCATCATCTCTTCTTGTGGAGATTTAGGACCTTCACTTCCACTATATTTTATAGATGGTGCGTTAGTTTCTAGCTCTTCTGAAATTTGTATATCTTCTATTCCCATGGTTTTGTCAGTTTACTTTGTTTTTCCTACTAAATCAAGAGTCGGCATGATAACTTTTACGTCTTGTGCCATGTCCTCATTCTTATAACCCTTAATTTCCCATTCTTTTCTTGTCTTAAAAATCTCTCCAGTTTCTTTGTGTCTGTAAGTTTCTTCTACTTTAGCGTTGTATACTTTCATTATGATGTTACCTCTTTTTTAATGTTTAGATAGCTAATAGCTACATCAAACGAGTCTGTTGTGCTTGATTGTACTGTAAAGGTTTTTCCACCTTCAACTATTAGTGGCTGTGTTAATAATTCTGTTGTTGTGTTTGCTGTTAAAGATGCTGATTTAATAGCTGTAATACTATTGTTAAGAACCGTTACACTTGGTGTACCAGCTGACGTAACAAGTATAGATTTTATAACATATGTTTCACTAACCAAAGGATTATTAGCACCCAATGGTGTAAGAGCGCTACCACTTGTACTGTTATCTAGGCCTGCAAATTTATATTGGTTTACTACTGCCATTAATTTACAAAGAAGTTAAATGCTTCTATCTCCTGTTTTAATTCTTCTTGAAACGTACTATTTAATTTTTCTAACACAGCATCTAAATCTCTAACCAAAGACTGTGCTACGTCTTCTTCATACTCTGAACTTGCTCTTGTTAATGTTTGTACTATTTTTGCCATTATGAAAATAAATTACTAATTCTCTTTCTAATTGATGTCATTAAATCTCCTACTCCTCCAGCTCCTGCCTGTAATGTTTCACCTGTTTTGTCAAAATATTTAAAAATAAAATCATCTTGATCAACGTCACCATCGCCATCAGCATCATCATTAACAGTGTTATCATCAACTACGTCCATAATGCCTCCACCACCATCATCTTGAAATCTTCCTGTAAGACCATCATCACCATATTCAAAACCTTGCATTGGATTACCGTAAGCATCTGTTTTACCTGCTAGTCTATTTGACATGTAATTTTGATATGCATCTTCAAATTGTCGTTGAGTCATATCAAAACTTAATCCTGGAATTTTACCGGCTCTAACAACTTTTTCAAAATAAGGTCTATTTATTGATGCGTTAAAATCAGAAAATGCTTGTATTGGTTTTTTAAAAAAACTACTTAAACCAAATGTTTGGACAGGTTTTCTATAATCTACAAAATTTTGAAAGGCTTGTTCTCTTTTATTTAATTCAATTGGTGGTTGAAGTTGAGGAGGTAAATTAGTACCCGTA
>Ga0209992_10004944_pt1 | contig 10143 bp, 10 predicted proteins | sample 2SBtaG_2_FD_182564 | JGI IMG/M metagenome (GOLD analysis project Ga0209992, IMG submission 182564) | Deep subsurface microbial communities from Kolumbo volcano to uncover new lineages of life (NeLLi) - 2SBTROV12_ACTIVE470 metaG (SPAdes)... | ecosystem: Environmental > Aquatic > Marine >... | reverse complement strand
CCGTTAACGCGCAATTGAACTTTGGTCAGCGGTTCGGGTGATGTTTAGCGACGCCGACGCCGCGACGTGCGTCCGCTACGCGCGCCGTCTTCGTCGGGTTTGGTGGGGGGTTTGTTAAACTTGATCCAGTTGGCGCCGTGTGGGTCATTATTGGTCAGAAAATTGGCGGCGCGAATGGCCTCCATTTCTTTGCCGGATTTTGACAGCGTTGAACCCATGCCGGTGATGTTGGCCAGAACCTCGGGGTCGATATCGGCGGGCACGATGATACCGGCGGCCGCCAGTTCGGCGCGTTTCTCATCCAGTTTCGTCTGATTAACCGGCAGTGCCACGGGGTTCATGATGGCGCTGGTCATGCCTGCGGCCATCGCCATAGGCAAAAACGCGTTGTTGATCCCATGCCGGTTGGGCAGGCCAAACGAAATATTGGATGCCCCACAAGTGGTATTCACGCCAAGTTCCATGCGCAGACGCCGCACCAACGCGAAAACCTGCAAACCGGCGGTACCCATGGCCCCAACAGGCATCACCAGCGGATCGACCACGATATCCTGCGCGGGAATACCAAAATCGGCGGCGCGCTGCACGATGCGCCTGGCGACCTCAAAGCGCACGTCAGGATCTTCAGATATGCCGGTGTCGTCGTTGGAAATCGCCACCACTGGCACGTTGTATTTTTTGACCAGCGGCAGGATCATTTCCAGCCGTTCCTCTTCGCCAGTGACCGAATTAAGCAGGGGACGGCCTTTGCAAACCTCAAGCCCGGCCTCAAGCGCGCCGGGCACCGAGCTGTCGATACACAGCGGAATATCAACCAGCCCCTGCACCATTTCGATGACTTTGCGCATCAATGGCGGTTCGGTCTCGTTAGGATTGGGGTTGGAATTATAGACAACGCCAGCGTTGATATCGAGCATGGTCGCCCCGGCGGCAACCTGCGCCAGCGCGTCTTTTTCCACAGTGGAAAAATCACCGGCTTCAAGTTCGGCAGCCAGTTTTTTACGCCCCGTTGGATTGATCCTTTCGCCGATGACGCAAAACGGCTGGTCAAAGCCGATAATCGCGGTCTTGCCTGCGGATTCTACAATAGTCTGCGTCATCGATTGCGTCCTTTACGAGCCGGATTTGCTGTGCGCCGCGTCGCCGCCGTGATCACGCGCCCAATGTGCGTTGGCCTTTATCCCGCCCAATGGGAAGAAATGTACCTGCGCGATGTTAAAATCGGGGTGCGCGGCTTTGTGTGCCGCCAGTTCGCCCAATACCTCGTCCGGCTCAAACGGCAGCAACAGGCGCGTGACATCGCGCGCACGCCGTTGCAATACGCGAAGTGACGCGCCCACGCCGCAGGCAATGGAAAATTTGATCATCGTTTGCAATTTGGCCGGTCCGGCAATGCCAATATGAACAGGAATATCAATACCTTGTGATTTCAGTCCGTCGACCCAGTCGATAACTGGCGCGGATTCAAAACAAAACTGCGTCGCCAGCGCGACCTGCGCGTCTGTGCGCCAGGCAAACGCCTGTTTCCACGACAATGCCGCGTCCAGCACCCGCCGCCCACCGTCGGGATCAATGTCTTTATTGCCCTCAGGATGACCGGCGAAATGCAGGCGCCGAAAACCAGCCCGATCAAAAAGCCCGGTTTCCGCCAGTTGCATGGCGCTGTGAAAGTCGCCGTAAGGCGTGGTCACACCCCCTGCCAGCAATAATGCCTGATCGACATTCGCTTCACCCTGATAGCGGGCAATCCAGTCGCCCAGCACGGATTTATTCGCAATGATCCGGGCCGGAAAATGCGGCATGACGTCAAAACCGTCGGCGTTCAGTCGGCGCGCCGTGTCGACCATCTCGTCAATCGGCGTACCCTCGATATGGGCGATGTAAACCCGTGTGCCCATGGGCAAAAGCGCAGGAAAGTCGTCTACTTTGGCGGCGGTGCGCGGCATGATTTCGATTGAATAGCCCTGCACGAAGTCCGCCAGTTCAGGACTGGCTGCGGTCGCATCGGGTCTTCTGCCAAAATTCAGTAGTGCCATGGTCATCTCCCGCGTGGTCGTTCGCTCACGCCCGGCCTTCGTTGTCGATCAGCGCCTTGACGCGGACTTGATCGAATTCGCGTTCCAGCATCGCCGCCTGTGTCGCGGCTATTTCTTGTGCATCGCCTTCGATTGCAAATGGGGGAGCCTTGCGCCAATCCGCCAGATAGGCGTCGGCGTCTTTGGCCCCGACTTTCATGGCGCAGCGATCAATCGCCTGCTCAAAGCGTTCGGGCAGCTGAATTTTCACGGCTTTGCGGCCCTTGCCAACAATTACTTGCGCCGGAATATCGCGCCAATAAACAATGGTAACGTCAGGCATGTCATGTGATTCCCGATGATGAGCTTTGCGCTGTAATAGGTGTCGCGGTTCACAGTGCAAGATCAATATTCGACTTGGTGAAACGAAGAAACGACCTTGCTTACGCCGGGCAGGGCATTTTTCTGCGTCTTGCGCCCGGGCGGTGGCATCGCTACGCTGGACGCAACACCAAATGGAGGCCCGATTTCATGGCGGCCAGAACATGCGACGGTGCCCGTTTGACGCCAAGGCGCAAATCAGCGGCGACGCGGAAATGAACACTGTAACCAGCGGGCTTTACGGTGCGCTCGATCTGGGTACCAACGCGTGTAGAATGCTGATTGCGCGCCCTAGGGGCGACAAGTTTCAGGTCATCGACAGCTTTTCCAAATCGGTGCAACTTGGGCGGGGGCTCGAAAAATCCGGTCGCCTGTCGCAAGCCGGGATCCGCCGCACGGTCGCGGCGCTCAAGGTTTGCCGCAACAAAATGCAAAGCCATAATGTCACTCGCGCGCGTCTTGTCGCGACTGAGGCGTGTCGCCGCGCCGCCAACAGCGAGGACTTTCTGCGCAAAGTGCTGCGTGAAACCGGCCTGCAGCTGGAAATCATAGAATCCGAAGAAGAGGCGCGCCTGGCCGTGATATCCTGCGCGCCACTGGTTGCGGACGACACCCGCCAGCTACTGGTCATTGATATCGGCGGCGGCTCTACCGAACTGGTCTGGATCGATTTGACCGATGTAGAGGAACGCCAGCGTTCCGCCGCGATCATGGGCATGAACCGGCAACGCAAATCGGGTGTGCGCCACGGGCGTTATCTTGGCGCGCGGGTCATTGACTGGATATCTGTGCCGGTGGGCGTTGTGACTCTGACAGAGCAGTTTTCCGACGTCAAAGAGGACGGTGCCCAGTTCGCCCTGATGTCGTGCTATTTTGAGGACCATTTGGAAAGTTTCGTGCCCTATCGCGACGCGCTGGACCGCGAAAGCACCGATAATTTCCAGATTATTGGCACGTCGGGTACAGTGACGACCGTGGCGGCGTCGCATCTGGGCCTTGATCGCTACGAACGCAGCAAAGTTGACGGGTTGGTGCTGAGCGGGCGAGAAGTCGATGCCGTCATCCGGCAATATATGAATCTGGGACCGTCGGGGCGGCGCAATGATCCACGAATCGGACGCGAGCGACAGTTTCTGATCATGTCGGGCGTGGCGATTTTGCAAACGCTGCTGCGGATATGGCCGACCGACTGTCTTAGCGTTGCCGACCGCGGGTTGCGCGAGGGGCTGCTTTACGAGCAAATGACTGCTGATGGCGCGTTGGGCGGGATAAACCATTAACCATGGCAGGTCCGAAAAAGACATCGGGGCGCGGCCAGCGCGATTTGCACGTCAAAGTCAAAACCGCCAAGGGCCGCAAGCTGAGTTCGACTCTGTGGCTAAAGCGCCAGCTCAACGACCCCTACGTCGCGCGGGCCCGCAAAGACGGGTATCGCGGGCGTGCTGCCTATAAAATTCTGGAAATAGACGACAAAATGCATTTTCTGGTGCCCGGCGCGCGCGTGGTCGATCTGGGCTGCGCACCCGGTGGCTGGAGTCAAGTGGCAGTGGCACGGGTCAATGCGCTGGGAACGCGGACGTCCAAAGCGCAGGGCCAGGTGTTGGGCATCGATTTGCAGGTCGTCGAGCCCATCGCGGGCGCAGAGCTGCATGTGCTGGATTTCATGGCCGACGACGCTGACAAATCGGTCCAAAGTTGGTTGAACGGTCAGGTCGACGTGGTGATGTCGGACATGGCGGCCTCCAGTTCGGGCCACAAACAGACCGACCACCTGCGGATCATGGCATTATGCGAGGCCGCGGCCCATTTTTCGTTCGACGTTCTGACGCCGGGCGGCACGTTTGTCGCCAAGGTTCTGGCCGGCGGCGCGGAGGGCGATTTGCAAAAAATGCTTAAAAAGAAATTCACCAAAGTTGCCCATGTCAAACCACCGTCGAGCCGCGCCAACAGCTCGGAAAAATTCGTTGTCGCCAGTGGATTTCGGGGATGACCCGTTAATCAATTATGTCAAATTTATGGCAATAATGGGTCCATAAATCGCATTTACGGATCGGAAATATTGAAATAGTGCACGTTTTCGCATAAAATTAACAGAAATCAAAACCGGGTAACATAGTTTTTGTGAAATTGAAAATAGCCGTGCGCGGTCGTTTTCAAATGTGGTTTCGTGTAGCGGTGCAGCGTCGGCAAATTGTAAAACGGCACCTGCGGCAGCGCGTGGTGTTCGGCGTGGAACGGCATGTTCCACGTGAAATACCGCAGCACGGACGACGTGAATGTGGTGCGCGAATTTTCAAACATGTCGGCGACCGCGCGACAGTGGCCGTGCTCTGCCAGCAAAAACACGCGTAACATGGGTTGCGCGATAAAGACCGGTATAATCCAGGCCTTAATAAGTATAGTTGAATAAAAAAGTGAAAAAACAGATATAAGTATATAAAATAAAACAGTAATATTTATTTCTAACCACATTTTTCGGCGCTGACCCCGTGGCACGAAAGAATCCTTTGGCCCCCAGATCGCCATCCGTATCAACTGCACCACATTGCCCGCCCAGATTTTCAGACCGCTTAGATGGATCACGTATTGCAACGCTGTACGCGGTTTTTGCGCGGCCAGTAATTCGGGATCGCGACGCGGGTCGTTGGTGTATCTGTGGTGGGCCAGATGAAAATACCGAAACCACAAAAATGGAATTCCCACGAGAATCCCGCAGATCCGGCCTGTGAATTCGTTGATCCACGGGCTGCGAAACGCCGTCTTGTGGGTGCATTCGTGCATACAGGTGAAAGTGAAAATCAGTAGAAAGCCCTGAAACGGCATCAAAAGCGGCCAATATCGGCCGCTACCGGCAATCGCGGCGCCGCCCAGTACAATCAGCCCCCAATGTACCGCAAGCCGCTGCAATCCACGGCGATTGGATGGCGAAAACAACCTGATGCGCAGCGCGGGGTCCAGCCCGGCAGCAAAGGCCTTGTGATCCAACTGACTGTCAGGCGCGGCGGGCGGCATGAAAAATAAACCCCAGAAAATTCAGCAGCAATTGAGCGCCCAGTATCGCGGTGATGCCGCTGTGGTCGTAGTCGGGCGCAACTTCGACCAGATCGATACCGGCGATGACGTGGTTGCGGGCCACGAGCTGCAGGATTTCCAATATTTCATAATACAAAAAACCGCCGTGACTGGGGGTGCCGGTGCCCGGTGCGATTGACGGGCAAAACGCGTCGATATCAATGGTGACATAGATTTTTGCGCCTTTGGGCAACCGGTCGAGCACGCCCGCGGGGCCCATGGCGCGCGCCTGTCGCACCGAGATAATTTCTGACCCCATGGCGCGCGCGGTGGCGTAACCTTCCTGTGCCGTCGAGGACACGTTGCGGATACCAACCTGCGTCAGACCGGTCACATAGGGTTTATCGGCGGCGCGGCGCATCGGGTTGCCGTGGCCAAAACGCACGCCGTGGCGTTCGTCTACGAAATCAAGATGCGCATCGATTTGCAGAATGTGGATGTCGCCGACACTGTCGCAGGCGTTGATACAGGGAATATTCACCGAATGATCACCACCCAAAAGCACCGGCAGGGCACCCGCTGCACGCGCTTTGCGTAACCCGAATTCTATATTGGCGTGCGAGCCCATGGTATCGGTGTGAACAATATCAGCGTCCCCCATATCAACGATTCGCACGTCGCTGCCCAGATAGGTGACATCGTCTTCAAAGTCGTAAGCACCGGCGTGGCCGAACGAAAACAACGTCGAAGCTTCACGCAACGCACGCGGGCCAAATCGGGCGCCGGCACGGTATTGCGTGCCAGCGTCAAAAGGTGCGCCAAGCACGGCAACATCAGCTGTGAAATCATCCCAGTCGGACACGTAGGGCTTTTTGGCAAAAGTCGCTATTCCCACGAAGGGCAGGTTGAGACGTCCATCGTCGTAACCGTGTGCGGTCATGGTCTCTCCTTTAATTTACTGGCGATTCTGCGGTGGAACCGTGCGATTGGCAAGCTTATCTTGCGGTGGGGTATCGACGCGCGTTAAACGGGCGCAGAATTCCAACCGGTCCGGAGAATCCCAGTGACAAACCCGCCGCTGTGGCGTCAGACGCCACCTGTCATTTTTGCACTTTGCCTTGGCTTCATGGACATGACAATGGCGTGGTACAAGGCCGGTAACATGCACCTTGCGCCACCGGTCGTCGGCGACGTTTTGTTGTGGCTCGCGCCCGCTTATTTCGTATTCTTTCTTGGGCTTTATATCGCCAAGTTTGTTACCCGTCCGGCGATTGTCATCGAGGATATGGCCGCACCGCCCGCGCGGGCCGGTGTGTCGGCTCTGGCGATGGCGCTGATGATCATGCCGTTGCTATTGATGGCTCACGGGGTCGAATTACCTTTGTTGTGGGAAATCGCAGTGGTTCTGCACCTGACTATTGCCGCTTTGGTCGGGTGGGTCATTTGGCGCGAACCTGCGGACATGCGTGCCTTTACGCCGTTCCAGTTTTTGGCTTTCGCAGGCATCATCGTGGCACCGGTGGCGGGTGTGCCGCTGGGCCATATCAGGCTCAGTTACTGGATCACGGTGTTGGCGCTGGTCCCGCTGATTGTCATTACCGTGGGATTTGGCCGCAAATTACTGCATACGCGCCCGCCTGCGCCGCTGCGCCCCTCTTTAGTTATCGTTCTGGCGCAGGTCGGTCTGTTTTCACTGGCGTTCGGCCATTTGGGCGTTCCTTGGGCGTTTACCTTGTTTTACTGGATGGCGTGGGCCTTGGCGCTGGTGTTTCTGGCTGCGGGATTTTGGCTGACCAAAGGCGGCTGGTCACCTGCATGGAGCGCATTTACCTTTCCGGTCGCGGTATTTGCCAATCTTCAGCTTTTCGCGATCTCAAAAGGCTACGGGATATTGGCAGTTGCCGGTTTTTACGCTGCTTTGGCCATCGGATCGGCCATGTTGTGTTTCGTGTTGTTCAAAACCACACTGGCATTCAAAAGTGGAATGCTGTCAGCCAAAAGCGGCGCGGCGACCGCCTGAGCGTGCGATTGCACCTTTCCATTTGCCCACGGACATGAAATAGGGACGCGCCAACAGCGATCCCAATTTTTTGGAGTTTTCCAGATGGAAATTCGTGAGGCTCTTACTTTTGATGACGTCCTGCTGGTGCCTGGCGCGTCCAGCGTTTTGCCCGGCGAGGTCAACACCGCCACGCGTCTGACCAAAAATATTGCCCTGAATATTCCGCTGCTAAGCTCGGCCATGGATACAGTGACAGAATCTTCGATGTGCATCGCCATGGCGCAGGTCGGCGGCATAGGTGTATTACACCGCAATCTGGATGTGGAAGAACAGGCGCGGCAGGTGCGCCGCGTCAAGCGCTTTGAAAGTGGTGTGGTTTATCAGCCGATCACGCTCAGGCCCGATCAGACATTGGCGGACGCCAAAGCCTTGCAGGAACGATACCGGATCACCGGGTTTCCCGTGGTGTCTGGCAAAGGGCGGGTTCTGGGCATTGTCACCAACCGGGACATGCGGTTCGCGTCAGACGATAAAACCCCCGTTTCCGCGATGATGACATCAGATGATCTGGCGATGCTGCGTGAACCCGCCGATCTGGCCGAGGCCAAAAACATGATGGCAGCGCGCAGGATCGAAAAACTGCTGGTGGTGGATGGTCAGGGTCATTTGCAGGGGCTGTTGACGATCAAGGATATTGAACAGGCGGTGCTAAATCCCGATGCCACCAAGGACGAGCTTGGCCGCTTGCGCGTAGCCGCGGCAACGACGATCGGCGATCACGGATTTGAACGATCCGGCGCGCTGATCGATGCCGGCGTTGATCTGATCGTTGTCGATACAGCGCACGGCCATTCGCAAAGCGTCGCCGAAGCAGTCACGCGGATCAAATCCTTGTCCAACGACGTGCAGGTCGTGGCCGGCAACGTGGCCACCTATGACGCCACGCGGGCCTTGATTGACGCGGGGGCCGATGCAGTCAAAGTGGGCATTGGACCGGGGTCGATTTGCACGACACGCATCGTGGCCGGGGTGGGTGTACCGCAACTGACCGCGATTATGGACAGCGTGCGGGCCGCCTCCGGTGACGAAATCCCGGTTATTGCGGATGGCGGCATAAAGTTTTCCGGCGATTTTGCCAAGGCGGTTGCGGCAGGTGCAAGCGCCGTGATGCTGGGTTCTCTGCTGGCGGGCACCGATGAGGCCCCCGGCGAAATAATTCTGTATCAGGGCCGCAGCTTTAAGGCGTTTCGTGGCATGGGCTCGGTCGGGGCAATGTCGCGGGGTTCAGCGGACCGGTATTTTCAGGCCCAAGCGTCCAGCGATAAACTGGTCCCCGAAGGCATCGAGGGGCAGGTCCCCTATAAAGGTGCCACCGGCGCGGTTATTCACCAGCTGGTCGGTGGATTGCGCGCCGCCATGGGCTATACCGGCAACGCCACGGTTGCTCAAATGCGCACGAACTGTCATTTTGTGCGCATATCGGGCGCGGGACTAACAGAAAGCCACGTGCACGACGTGCAGATTACGCGCGAAAGCCCGAATTACCGGCGCGGTTAACGGGGGATTATATGGCAGGGGCCACACAGCAAAAAGTTGGTAACATCCAGGTAACAGCCCTGACCGACGGCACCGGTCAGTTTGGCTATACACAGTTTCCGTCAACCGACCCCGCATTGATTGACAAACTGGTGGCCGATGCGGGGCACAAAGCTATCCTGACCAATTTTAATGTGTTTCTGATCAGATCGGGCGGACAGTTGATTCTTGTGGATACCGGTTGCCGCGAGCTGTTCGGCCCCACAGCCGGAAAACTGCCGCAGGAGCTCGCCCGGGAGGGCATATCGCCAGATCAGATCGACAAGATATTTTTGACGCATTTGCATCCCGACCATATCGCCGGCGCGATTACGCAGGCCGGTGCGGCGGTTTTTGAAAATGCCGAATTGGTTGTGGCAGAGGCCGAGCGGGCGTTTTGGTCGGACGCCGGAAATTTTGCCGCCGCCGGACCCGATGCGCAAAAATTTCAACAACTGGCGATGTCTGTGCTGGCGGCCTACGCCGGGCATCTGACGACCTTTGACGGTGAAACCGACATCGGCGGCGGACTGATCACCTTGCCGCTGCCGGGGCACACCGCGGGGCATGCGGGCCTGCGAATATCCGATGGCGCGGCGCAAATGGTCATCGCCGGTGACATCGTGCATGCCCAAACACTGCAACTGGCGCGCCCCGAAATTGCCGTGGTTTATGACAGCGACGCCGACAGGGCCGCAAAATCGCGTGCGGCGATGCTGGATATGTTGGCGCAAGACAACATCGTGTTTTCCGGTGGTCATTTTCAATATCCGGCCATCGGACGTGTCTCGCGTTACCAAGGCGGGTATAAGCTTGTTGATAGTTGAATTAAATCAATAATTTGGTTAATTAAACTCACCTGTCACATTAAGGATTAGACGTGACACCTTCGGCCCGATACGCTGCTGCGATTGAAATTCTTGACGCGATCCTGGCAGGTGTTGCGGGCGAAAAGGCCCTAGGCAAATGGGCGCGACGCAGCCGTTTCGCGGGATCAAGCGACCGTGCAAACGTGCGCGACCTGGTGTTTTCCTGCCTGCGCTGCCGTGCCAGTTTTGCCGCGCGTGGCGGCGCGCTGACGGGGCGCGGTCTGATACTGGGTTATCTGCGGAATGCCGGGGTCGCGTGCGACACGATTTTTTCGGGCGCGCAATATGC
>Ga0209992_10004943_pt1 | contig 10144 bp, 10 predicted proteins | sample 2SBtaG_2_FD_182564 | JGI IMG/M metagenome (GOLD analysis project Ga0209992, IMG submission 182564) | Deep subsurface microbial communities from Kolumbo volcano to uncover new lineages of life (NeLLi) - 2SBTROV12_ACTIVE470 metaG (SPAdes)... | ecosystem: Environmental > Aquatic > Marine >... | reverse complement strand
TCAAGAATGCGCGCGCCTCTGGGCGGCCGCCAGGGAAGCACTGCCCCTTTGATCAAATCCTGCGGCAAGTCGGCCAGATATTTATTGATGGCAAGCGATGCCAACACCACGACCTGCTCTTCACATGCCACTCGTTGGATCAGATTGGCAAAGTAGCGGGATATACCGCCGTACTCCTGCATCTGAAATATCTGCGAGTTATAAGCGATCTTCATATTTTGACGTCACTTTATCGCTAGGCGCTACCTTATTCCCAAGCGGAATGACAGCCTGAATCAACTTGCTAAACAGGTTGCCTATCATCGCAAACGAAATGCACTTATTCCAACGCAGTGCAGAAACAATCGTATAGATTGCTGCCTTGACCTTGGTAAAACCACTATTGTTCTGATCTGTTGCACCCTGCGTCACCACCGCAAACGCATATTTGATCAACCACCTATCCGGCACTTTGCCAAAGTGTCGAATGAATACATTATTGATCTCAGTGCATACTTTCACCTTGGCACTCATGGTTTTATTCTCGGCATAGAGTCTGGAGGTGGCCAGTTTTTCATCCAGAAAAGCAAACTTCACACCGCCTTTGCCCAGCCTCAGCCAATATTCATAGTCCATGCAGTAATTCAAGCTGTCATCGAACAAGCCGAACTCATCCACCACCCGTCTACGAAAGAACAAGGCTGGCTGACAAATGAAGCAGGTATCCTTCAAGCGCTCAAAATCCCAAGGCTCGGTGGGATATTCGTCAAAAGGATGATCATCGACATCAGTGTAATCAGCCAGGCCATACATCACGTCAACGTCGGGGTTCGCTGCGAAGAATTCAACGACTCGTGCAATCGCCCCCGGGTAATAAGTATCATCCGAGTTCAGCCAGCCGATGATATCGCCATCCGTCTCCTGTATGCCCTGATTCAGAGCATCGGTTTGTCCTTTGTCCTTTTTTGAGACCCACCTTACCGGCGGGCTAAATTCCTTTAGTACATCGACTGTTTCATCAGTGCTGCCACCGTCGAATACCACATGCTCAATTTCTGCACCTGACTGATTTGCCACGCTTAGCAAGGTACGCTCGATGAATTGGCCCTGGTTGTACGAAGGCGTAACTATGCTAACTTTCATGAGAAGACTTTCCTGACAATCTGTTCGAGGCATTCGATATTGACGATATACATTCTGTAGTGAGCTAACCCGATTATCACAGACAAATAAATTAAGCACCATAATACAACCTCTCCACCTCATCCGGGGTACGGTAACCGAGTTACTGATGGATGCGGTTACGATTATAAAAGCATTTGATGTAATCAAAGATCGCCAGTAATTTTATTTTTTATGTGAGCCTATCCGAGCCTATCCGAGCCTATGTGAGCTGATCCGATCTCAACCGCTGTCGAGCTGCTTGGATTCGGCCCAACCAAAAGCCGGATTGTCATGCTTGAGATGACCCACTACCAAAGGCGCTTCATGCTTGCCGGATAATGTCGCAGCCAAAATCTGTATGGAATTATTGGCTACAACATCACGCGACTGTGTCGCATGAGTTTCCGCCGAAACTCCATTTATATTTTGATTTGATGTGGTCGTTTTCATGCCGCCATTGTGGCTAGAGCGGCAAGAGTAATTAATACGGAACGCGTTCCGGGGTAAAACTGAGGGCGATACTGAAATGTTTCAGTACTACGAGGGAGAAAGGTTTACCAGGGGTGTTTTATAACCGAGCTAGACGCCATACCTATCTGGTAGGAATGAGCCCTGAGGCATTTGAAGTGGTCTGGCAAACAAGGCTAGGTGTCCACTAAAGTGGGGGGAGTCCAGACGCACAAGGACAGGTGTCCACTTAAAGTAGGGGAGACATCATTGAAAATACTCCCTGATCCGTACCAGATTCCCAACCAGTTTGTTGTTGATGCGACGAAAACGCTTCAATTTATCTTCATCAAATTCAGCACTGTTCCTCAAGTTTAGAAATGTTTCTTTAGCATGAGTAAACACCTCTAGATCGATGGCATTCAATTCAGCGATCTTGTCCAAATGACGTTGTTCAAATTCAAGTCTATGAGCTGATTTTTTGGTGTTTCTGGTAAAGTAAACTGGCATTTTCCAGTTCAGTGCCGAACTAAAAATAATCAGGCTCTCATCAAAATATTCCTGAAGTCCGAAGTGTGCGACCTTTTTATACAGATTGTCCAGTGCCAAATCTCTGGCATCAGCAGGAGACATACTATTGATCAGTTTAGGTGATGAACAATTGCCGGTGTTGATCAGCATTTTAGTCTGTACGTTGGTTAACTCATGCCCGCCACTGTCCAGAAACTCATCCAGAGAAAAATTTTCCGGTGGAAATTGTTTCAGCAAGTGCGGTGACTTGCCTGCATAGACATGCTGACAAAAAGACTTGACCCGGCTGACCGGATCTCTGAGAAATGTGATGATGGTGGCACTATCCGCTTCATTTAGGCCGGTGGTTATCGGCGCATGTCCGGTAAACAGCGCAATATGACTTCTCTCCTCTTCTGTCAGTGCGGCAAATCTATTCTGGTTTTCTGCAATATTGGCAGTCAATCCGAACCGTCTATTGGCAGGATACTGGCGATGAAGAATGTTGGTGAAAGTGGTTCCGGCAGTTTTGGGGATATGTAAAAACCTCAATCTATTCATTGATCGACCCCGGCTGCATTCAAGACGATATCCAGATACTGCTTTGCAAAAGCTGTTCTGCGTTGATCGGTCTCAGCTTGCGCTTTTACAATGTCATCCACCTCACTAGAATAAGGTGCGCACCATACCTCCCGAAGTTTTTCTGCAAGCGCACGGGCATCATCAGGCGGGAAAAAGCTCGCATGAGACGGGTTTTGCTCACGATGAACCGGGATATCAGACAGGATGATGCGTTTATCCAGTGATTTTGCTTCTTCCACAGTGGTGCTCCATCCCTCGAAAAATGAAGGATTGATTATAGCCAAAGCACCCCGCATTAAACCGGCCAGATCAGACAGCGGAACAAGGCCGAGATGACAGAAGTCATCCTTGACACCTAGTTGCTCAGCGCGTGAAATCAGGGATTTGAAATAATCCGGATGCCGGTAATCGACATCGTTGCCCGTGGTCAGCACCCGTACGTTATCGCCCTCTTCGTGGAGTAAACCCAATGCCTCTATCACCACGCGGTGATTCTTATGCTTCCAAAACTGATTGGGCAGCAAGAAATATTTCCCGCTGAATTCGTATTTTGCTTCCAGCGCTTTGATGTCGGGTATCAGATGTTCCGCCTTGATTGGTGACACCACGAACTGCAAGACTTGTGATTTTGATTCATGCTTAGGCGCAAAGCGGCTCAGGTCTGCTTGTGCGTCATGACTGCTCAAAATGATGGTCGCACAGTTTTCACACATGTCGCGATAGATATTGTCTCGTACCGATATTTCATCCGCACTGAAGAAATCGGGTAGACGGACATGCTGAAAGTCCGGTATCCATTCGATAGCAGGGATAGACGATCCCTTGCCGATCCAGCCGGAATGAGAAAGCACGTCTATGTTGTGCTTTTTAAGCAGGCGTTCCAGAAAATAGTCATAAGAAAACCGTTTACGCCAATGGAATCTGATCCGCCAAGGGAGCGAACCGATGTCGATGAATCGGCTACGGACGACCTGCACGTCGGGAAATCCTTCAAAACTATCCTCCGGTGTTCGAGTACCGGTGAAAATTACTACCTCGATATCACGTTCGGGCAAGGCATAAAGCGCGGTGAGCAGATTCCGAAAATAATTGATGCCACCCAGCCAACCATCTTCAAAAGAAAGGACGAAACCTACGCGAGTCACAGTGCCCCGCCCTTGATCCATGTTACGTATTCAGCTATAGACTGCTTTCTATCCTTTGCCGGCTGCCAGCCCCAACTACTGGCCTGAGCGATGTCGGCCTGATAGCCAAGCGGATCACCGCTACGCACTATCCCGGAAAATTTCGGGGCATCACTGCGCTCGAAACACGCAAATAGATCTGTCAGCACCTCCTTCACTGTTACCCCGACGCCTGAGCCACCGTTCACGACCGGGCACTTTGCTGAGGCATGTTCTGCAGCGGCAATCAGCAGGCTGGCAGCATCTTCGACATGCAGCCAGTCGCGTATCTCTTCGCCGGAACCGAAGAATTCATTTTCGTCATTGTTGATTTTCTGCGATGCATCCCACAACAACTGCTTGCGCAACCCGACACCATAAACAGAAAAAAGACGCGTCATAGCGACTGTAATACCGAAATTCTTCGCGTAACTTTTGCACAGGTCTTCCGACATACGTTTGTGTACACCATAGGGTGAAGCCGGAGACAGCGGATCAGACTCCGCAATCGGCAACTTGTCTGCGACCCCGTAGACACCCGCACTGGAGGGGTAAGATATCTTGGCCTTGGGGGCATGTAAGCGTGCATATTCGAGCACTGCTAGGGTGGTTGCAACCGTGCGCTGAAAATCCTGATAAGGATGGGTCATCGAAAACCCGACCGAGCCACTACCAGCACAATGCACGATCACATCGGGCTCGACGGCATAGGTGATCAGATTTTCCAGCGTGATCTCGGCAGTGTGCCACTCGTCAACGCCCCACGCTTCCCACTCTTCCTTAGTCCATGCACCATGACCCAAGCCGATCACTCGCCAACCATCCGCTGCCATTTGACGTGCGACATGGCGGCCGATAAAGCCGTATGCGCCGGTGACCAGTGAAATTTTAGACATGTCGATACTTCAGAAAAAAAGGGAAATCGGGAAGTTCATTCACTGATGTCTACCCACGGCAACGATTCCAATATCTTCAACTCATGTTCCGGTGCTGAAAATGCCAGACTCCCATCTTCGTTTCGGGCTTCACGGAATTGATTCTTCACATAGCATTCTTCAGGCGTCATTTCCTTAATCGCCTCGACCATCAAGTCTTTTCTGACGAAAAAAGCATTGTTGCCAGCGGTGTTGCACCCGACCAGCACATATCCTTTTCGTTTCCCCAGCAGCCAAAAAGCACGCAGAGAAGCACCATAGTAAATACCTGAATAGTGCGCTTGAGAGCGAACAAAGTTAGCGTCATATGGAATGGTGACAGCTTTATCAGGGCCGAATCTGGCGTTGTATTCGACCACGACTATCGCCGGATTGACTGAATCTATCGCATCCCAAACCCAATAATCATTGCCATCTATATCAACGGACAACAGGCCGATCTCGCCCTGAATGCCGTTTTTTTCGAATAAGGAATTAATGTTATCTTTGGTGATGAAGCTGCATTCGGCCTTCAGATTATGTTGCCAGTAGATTCTATCTTGCTTGATGTAATCGACATGTTCCGGGCTACCGTCAATGACCAGACCAGACCAATTATTGTTGACCAGCAAATAACGTGTATTCGACTCAGTATAGTTTTCAACACCGAACTCGATAAAGGTTTTTCGGCATATCCTGATATTGCGTAGCAGGTTTTGGATGATCCCGTCCTCACCCCACTGCGAATAGACCTTGAATTCATTTTGCTGCAAGCCTTTGCTTCCCGCCTCTACCAGTTGGCGAGATTCGATTCTACCCAATGCCTCCTGAATCTTTTGGACACGCAAGTCCATCATATCCAATTGAAGCTTTTGGGTGCGCAAGTCGGTGACATTAGTCAAACCCAGTCTTGACTTAATCTTATACAGCAAGCTCACAAATTTCCCCGATCAACATTATTCTTTTGAATTCCCTACTACTCTGGCTGGATTCCCAACTACTATAGTATAAGGCTCTACATCTTTGGTGACGACTGAGCAGGCACCGACTACGGCACCTTTACCAATCTTCACACCTTTAAGGATTGTTGCATTGAATCCAATCCACACATCGTCTTCGATTACTATTGGTTGGGTTGGTACATCATGCAAATCTTCAGGATGCCCTGTTGCAAAAATATCCACGAAATGTTGATGGCGCATTTCTGCAGACAGTGAGTGCGAATTGTTGTCGTGTATATTTACACCATGAGATATCAACACCCTGTCGCCAATCTCTATCTTGGACATTGACCATATTTTGGAATTTTCGCCAATAAAACAATTTTGCCCTATAGATATTGCGCCGCCATGCTTGAATATCAGCAACTCTCCCGACACGAATGTCTTGACACCGATAGTGATCGAATTCTTATCATTTTGATAATTATGGATTTTGGAGGCTGAATAAAGCTCGCTGCCTTCTCCCAAAATACAATTTGACTCTTTGATCAGTAATTCACCATCCGCATAAATCCTGACAAGGATGCGTAACACACGCTGAATTACTTTGATAAAGAAATTTCTATTGTTCATGAATAGTCATTTGTCATTATGGGATTGATTAAATACATATACTTCACAGTTCAAAGCCATCCTTTGGCTCGATTATAAATCCCTGAAATTTTCTGGATTAGCGGATGCGGCACTGGTGGCTGAATATAGCGATTGAAGATTTTGTTATCAGCCTGCTTATCCGGGCAAATTTCCTTTGGATGTGACAGTGGAAATTCAAGCTCTCCTCTGGGCATATTCTGCAAGGGTGAACTCTCATCCATACAGTTCGCAGCGTCTGAGCCAAATCCGACATTGGAGATCAAATTTACATTGGGTATCGTGCAAAGCTGACCTCTACTAAATGTAGAGAGATTTAGCTGATAATCCCAAGCATTTCTTCTTTCTTTATTATTGATGCTCTCGAAAAGCCTGAACCAATACTGTATCTCATCCGGATTTGAAAACAGCTTTTGCAGCATGTCTTTGCCTTTTTCAGGGCTCCACCATGACATGTCCAAATCAATCTGCTGCCACACCCTTCGCCAGGAAGCCCAGCCCCAAATATGTGAATAGACTGAGCAACGATAACTATCCTTTTCTTTATCGATCTGGTTCGATAAAAAATTGTAGCCTCCGATAACACCTACCCTCTCATCATCCCGATACCGCTCCAGCAATTCTTCGCAGTATGGAAAAAATGACAGCGAAGGAATGCAGTCATCCTCCAGAATGATAGCTTCTTCGACTGTTTCGAACACCCAACTTAGCCCTGTCGAATTCCGCTTGAAGCTGCCCATATTGGTCTCAGCGAAATTGCGTGATACTTCACACTCCCAGTCTATTTCGTCAAAGATGGCGCGCACTTCTGCACACAGACGCGCATCATCAGGCTTGCTTTCACGAGGGCCATCTGCCACCAATAGTAGTCGCTTTGGTTTGATCTGGCGGATGATATCGAACACTTGCCGCGTTAAATGCGGTCGGTTGAAGTTGAGCATCGCAACGGGAACATTAAAGCCGGTTTTCAAAACAATCTATTTTCCATCTGTAAAGGCGCGGTCGTTGATATCGTCACATTGAAGCTGTTCAGCCTCATTTTTCTTTTCGCCACAAGGATGTCGCCGGTATCTTGCTCATGTCACATCTATCCTTATATTTTGTAGCGATGTCATGTACTTCTTGCATCAGTCCTTTGCTCAGTGTGATGGGGTCTAAGCCCATTTTGAGAAATGATTTGTTTTCTACATGCAGGTCGTTTTCTGCGGCTTCAAATCTGGGGTTAGGCATTTTCTTGACTTCGGCACCAGTCATTTCGGAGATCATATTTGCAAGATCACGAATTCGGTGTGTTTCGGTCATTTGATTGAGTATTTTCACTCGCTCGCCTTTTTCAGGCGGATGACCGATGGCAAGCTCAACACAGCGAACGGTGTCTTGAATATGGATGAAGGCTCTGGTTTGTCCACCTGAGCCGTGTACCGTTAAGGGATGTCCAATCGCAGCTTGCATCAGAAAGCGATTGAGCACGGTGCCGTAATCTCCATCATAATCGAAGCGGTTGATTAGACGTTCGTCCAGATTAGTCTCGGTAGTATTGGTGCCCCATACGATGCCCTGATGGAGGTCTGTCACCCGGATGGCGTCGTTCTTGTTGTAGTAAGCAAAGAAAAGCTGATCCTGCGTTTTGGTCATGTGGTAGATGCTGCCCGGGTTCACTGGATACAGGATGTCCTGCTCGGCAACATCGCCATTTTCATTTACAACTTGTACCTTGAGATAGCCTTCGGGGATCTTCATCCCTGCGGTGCCGTAGCCGTAAACGCCCATAGTGCCGAGGTGTACCACATGCACATCCAGACCTGAATCGACGATGGCGCACAGGACGTTATGGGTTGCGTTGAGGTTGTTGTCTACGGTGTAGCGCTTTTGGCGCGCAGACTTCATTGAATATGGAGCTGCACGCTGCTCAGCAAAGTGTACGACAGTATCCGGCTTGAAATCGTTGAATAGGTTGAGCAGACGGTCGTATTCTTGCGCGATGTCGAAGTTATAGAATTCAATCACTTTGCCGGTTTTTTCTTTCCATGCCTGTAAGCGAACGGACATTGGAACGATAGGCGTCAGGGAGTTGGTTTCCAGCTCGTTATCTATATTGCGACGGGACAGGTTATCAACGATCACTACTTCGTGACCGACCTGCGAAAGGTGAAGAGCGGTAGGCCATCCGCAAAAGCCATCACCACCGAATACTACTATTCTCATTCTTCTCTCCTTTTAAAGATGCGGTTATCTCCGCACCCCCTTTTCAGTTAAGTTCATTTTTGAGGCTTCAGTTCAACACCTATACGGCAAACAAATTGAGAACCTGTAATTATAGTCAAACATCACTTAGATGAGGGCTAAAATGACGCTTAATGGCTTAATTTTTAGCATTGTTATTTGTACCCAAATGCATCAAGAACGGGTGAAAATTTTTCGTCAAGATAACGAATCGTTTCAGGTTTTAATTTATTCATATAATCTCCGGCTTTGCCTTGTCGGACATGGCTTTGGATATCCTCTCTAACGGGGCGAGATTGTTCATTCTCTGCTATCAATTTGTTTTTAAGTGTAGTGGTGATATTAAGCTCGCAATAAGAAAGAAGTGTCTCCAGCCATGTCGGAAAATCGCTAGCCATTTGTTCGTACGACAAAACACAAACATTTTGATGCTTATCCAGCATTAATTCTTTATAGCGGATAAAAATTTCCATCGTCCTGTCGCATTCATGGATGACATATTCGTCGATATCCATGTTGCGGGTTTGCTACCTTTTGGCAATAAACCCTGCATGTTTATTGCCTTCTTCAGCAGGAATCGCATGACTGAACGCATGAGAATAATATTGCGATACCAGAATATCTTTGGGGTCGCGTGTCATCAGAATAATCTTGTAATTTTCAAACTCAGGTATACCGACGATCATCCCGCCGAAGCTGCTATACATATAGCCCTTAGGCTTAAACAGATATGCGTAGTCTTGCATTTCTTCTGCTGACAGGTGATCCAGAAACGGATAATCAGAATCAAAGGCATAACCATGTATATCTACCGGCTGCATGCCGCATTCAACTGAACACAGTTGCAATATCTTTTTGGTGTATTGAGTCGCCGCCTTATTAAAGGAAAAGTGCAATATGCTAGCGTTCTGATTGTCGGTGTGGAGTTTACCCGTTATCAGTGCCTTTTCGACTTTGAACCGCCTTTGCCTGCGATACCCTGCCACACCCGGCATTCGTAATATGAGCGACTTGATAGCATGTTTGATCATGGCTGAACACCTTCCGTGCCCTGCTGAACCAGATCGTTAAGCACCTTACGTAACACCACTTGCGACTGGGAAGATGCGTATGCCTGCATTCCTTCACTACGGCTGTGTAATGCATCATCCAATGTTAATCGGCTAAGTGCCGAAATGGCTCCCTGCACATCGTTTTCAGGAACCGCTTCACCCAAGTTATATTGCGTGACGACCTCTTCCATATAACCACCGGTACTGACTAGCAAGTTCTTACCGAACGATGCCGCCTTAGTCACCAGATTGCTGCTGTGCGGGAAATCCTGATACATCGCAAATACCACGTCGCAGACATTTACCAGCGCGTTGAATTGACCGTCAGTTTCTATTGAGTCATCGTAAACAAAGCAGTTAGATGCGGGCGCAGCAAAAAATGCTCGCACTTCATCCTGCTCACTCCTTGAGAAAGTCTGCTCAACTAATCTGCCAGCAAAAACAAAGTAGTACTTCTTGGTTATTGCGTGCTTGGCGATCTCCAACAATGTCAGCAAACCTTTGCGGCGAGATAATCC
>Ga0209992_10004941_pt1 | contig 10146 bp, 17 predicted proteins | sample 2SBtaG_2_FD_182564 | JGI IMG/M metagenome (GOLD analysis project Ga0209992, IMG submission 182564) | Deep subsurface microbial communities from Kolumbo volcano to uncover new lineages of life (NeLLi) - 2SBTROV12_ACTIVE470 metaG (SPAdes)... | ecosystem: Environmental > Aquatic > Marine >... | reverse complement strand
TGAAAGTTTTTTTGAAACAATCCAAGCAGCATTTATCGCACTCATGTATGGGTGTTTACCCTAGGCCCAATTTTATAATACTTTAGCGGTCTTGGGCCATAAAGATTGTGTTCTCCAGGCCCAGATTGCGATGAAGAATGATAATGCCAAAACGCTGTGGTTAATAATGGGTCGCCTCCGTGGCGAGCCAAAAATAAAGCTATTAGCCTTTCAAACATATGTGGTGTCCAAAATCCAGCATCAGTCAGACGCAATCTACTGGCAATGCTATAAAGATAATGCCCCAATAAATCAAATACTTTTCTACTACACGCAAATTGATGGGAATATATCATCCTAGGCTGTTCTTCCATTGCCCATTCATAAATGTCAGGATCATATTTATTTATAAAATCCCACACATAAACCTTATTGTCAAACGCATGCTTCTTCATTGGGTCCACGTCTGGGGTTATCAGCACTTCTCTAGGCATTTCCCAATCATTCCATACACCAATAAAACCGGCGGGAGTAGTCAGTCCTATAGACCTGTCAGGTGATTCAGACAAAGCATTGCATAGTTTTCGCCACGTCTCTCCAGGCTTAAAATGCATTTGTATATCAGAGTGTACTATGGCGACATCATTGTCGCCAATCAATTGGTCTGCATGTTCCCAAATCGTCATTATCACAGATGTTTCAAATAACACAGAATTCCATGACGCATAAGTAGGGAAAAAATCATTTGATTCAGAATAATCAACGTTTTTTATATTGGTAGTTCCACAAGATATAGTTGTGCAATCTGCTAACTTTGTATTAAATGCACGTTTTGACAATAGTTTCGCCGACTGAGGATGGCGAAGTTGGAATGCTTTAATCATGCGATCCCTTGATTTGAATCTGTTGCTAATTCAACCTTTTCTAAACCCATTGATTTTAATTGTATTGATAACCCATCTGATTCTAACCCCACAGGTATGTAACTAGTTAATTCGTCATCGCACCAATGCATGTGGGTGCCATATAGTTCTGGAAAGCGATATTTCCATTTATAATGAAGATATCTAAGGAACACCCAATACTTATTATTACCAACTAAACTGGCCGAATATTTTCCATAATGAATTATCGGCAAGTGTGCGCAAAAAACTGTATATCCGGCTGCCCTTGCCTGCAAACACATATCCACTCCATAAAAGTGAAACCCATTAAACATGGAATCGAATCTTAAACCAGTTTTTTTATTTAAAATTAAAAGGCATTCATCGGCAGCATGTGCCGGTGCAAGTTTTTTATCCCCATTCCAATATGGGTCACTATCCAATGATTCATCAGAATCCCACACCGTACCAATTGCTACGGTGTCATCTTTCATAGCCCCTCCCCAATCCCCAACATCAGACCTTCCATATTTTAAAGCTATCCCAGCAGACCCCAGCATTCCCCAATTTTCGGGCATTTTATCTAATAAATTTTGCAATATGTCAAACCAGTTGTCTAACAATCTTACATCTTGATGCGAAAATATCAGGACGTCTGATTCAGCCACATCTATTCCCCAATTTAAAGCATTGCTGGCTGAATAATGATTGTCATTATTAACCACAGGAATAATTTCGATGTCATGCTCACCCCTAGTAGAATTTATTGATTTCAGCAAACATTCATTATAAACCTTGGGATCTGAAATACACGTTATTATTGAAAAATCTGACATTGTTTTGGCCGTAATTTCCTACAAATCTACAGTAAAGTAAACAAAATTTCTAGCTTTTAAAAAGGAATTTGATATGGCTCAACGCAAAATCACATGCGTCACAAATATCTCATTGCAAACCATACCCATCATGGTTAGTAGCATAGATCTGGCCAACGTTGTCTCTGGGTCAGACGTCGCTTGGAACAAAGAAGGCGCATTATCGATTCCTCCGGGGTCGCAGGTTGATGTTGAATCTGTTAGGTTGCAAGACGGACAAATCGTCCAATTAAAAAATATGAATATGATTTCTACCACTGTAAGATAATCATCAAATTCACTTTATTTACCACCGCCCGACGTACATATCGTCGGGCGGTTGCATATGATATACACAAATAATAATAAAACACCTTTACTAATGGTTTCGTATTTTAGACCAGATGATTTAGTTAAAAGTATACATTCTATTTTAAACAATACTTACTGCCCGTTCATGCTATATATCATTGATAATTCAAAAGGCAAAATTGACAAATATTTGAATTCTTTTAAAGATAACAACAATATTACTATAATCAGAAACAATGAAAATATTGGTAAAGCCAAATCTTTTGCGCAACATTATCATAAAATTATGAGAAGATTTAAAATTGACCATTTTATATCAATTGATTCAGATATCGAAGTTCCACCGTATTGGTTAATCAACCTAAAAATAGCAATGCATAGAATCAAAAAGATACAACCTTTCGGTATTTTAGCCCCAATCATAAACAATGGAAAGCAAAAAAATGCTCTTAATATGCATAAATTGTCTGAAACAACAACAGAAATAGCGCCATTTATTTATTATAATAGATATACCGCTGGGCCGGTGTTTTTAATAAACAGAATCTTCTTTGAAGATGTTGGTGGTTATTATGGGCATTTGTCAAGAAGAACGCGAACCCAGAATCAACTATATGGAAATGACGATGGTAAACTATGCCACGCCGCCGCACAAAAAGATTTATTTGTGGGATTTGTGTCAAATGTAGAAGTGTTACATTTAGAACAAAATGTTGATAAAGGATATGTCAAATGGAAACATCAGAATATTCAAGGGAATACTGACGATAAAGGCTACTGGGATTAATATCAGAATAATATCTATCGACAATAAGCTTCTCAACATCCAACACTTCATCAATCAAATCAGTGGTATAAACTGCCATTTCTTTTGATGATTTGCCGTGCATATTAGATTCATTCGCTCTATTGGTGCTTAACATTAATTGTTCATCAAAGATTTCGCCAGCACCATGAAGGATATCTATCAGATCACCAGCTAAATTTTCTTGTTTCCCAACAACCACATTTTTAGGGGCTTTGTCAATGAACGATTGGTAAAGCCATGAAACCCACCCTTCTGGCTTATATTCAATACAATTTTTAACAAATGTGCAAAAATCGTTAGACGCACAATTAAAATCTAACGGATGTCGCAATTGCCACCCATGTTTAATTCTAAATGCCCATCTAGATTGATACCATGACAGGGGATGTCTGATAAACGTAAAAATTGACTTTTTTTCATAAAACTGCTTATCTCTATATTTCAAAAGTTCGTTGAAATGAGAATGTTGTTCGCCAAATTCAAATGTCTTTATATTAGTTCTCTCAATGGCATTTCTAACCCAAATGCCACCTGTTTTTGGAATATGCAAAAATACTGATTTTGGTAATATAAGAGCCATTAGCCCAACATTGATGTTGCTGCGTCATCAAACCCAAGCGACGATAACATTGTATGCATTCTATGATGATAAGTATGAGCAGCTAGCACTTCACTCTTTTGTTTTTCAATAAGCTGCACCCTTTCATCATCATTTTCTATATAATGTCGACATAAATCCACAAAATTATCTGGATTTTGTGCCACAACAATCGAAGGAATATATCGTTTAACCGCCGGAACCGAATCATGGATAACCAATGTGCCGCATGCAGCCACTTTAAACATTCTTTCCGGAACATCAATCCCGTAAAGATGAGTGTGTTTTTCGGCAGAACATGGACCAATTTTGCCAGAGTTTAAAAAATCAGCGGCCATATCGTCAGCAATCCCACCAGAACAAATGTCCTGAGGCCAATCACCCCAGCCATGCACAACAAAACTTTTGCCCAACGTTTTTAAAGCATGAATTAAATAAGAATCCATAGTAATGGCTTTATAGTCCCACCTGCCACCCAAATACACAATATCATGAGTTTTTTTGTTTTCATCTAGATCTCTATTAAATATGCATATGTCTGCAGCTGTCGGCATTGGAATCCACGTAATGCCATGTTTTTCATCCCAAAAACTCCACAATAGTCTATCTTCTTCATCGCCATAACCAAATACCGCATCTGGATTTTGCTCTAACACCCATGTTATGCTGTCATTAGATTCATTTATACTTTTAAGGTCCACAGGGCCATATGGATTAACATGAATAGCGACTTTAGCTCTTCTATTTTGAGGAATATCTTGCCTATGCCCAGAGCATCCAATATATAAATCAGGATCAAAAATGTCCCATGATTCTTTATTCCCATCCCATCTGCGCGCCTGATGACCTTTAGACAACAAAGCATTAACCCAACCATCGCTAATATAACCAAATGCGCCGCCAGGTCGATGACATGTCAATATTTTCATTCATATTCCCCTGCAATCGGAACTTCATTGTGTTTTGCGACAAGATTGATGTCGTTAATTTTCGTGAAAATAGGATATTCAAAACCAGGAATGGTTATTTCACATAAATCTTTTTCTATTTTAACAATCACTCCAGAAATATTTCTTTCATAACAAAACTTAGCCGCAAGACATTCAGCGGAACTTTTAAAATTAACTATATCTCTGGGAGCAATTTTATTCATTATTTAATGCATTATCCAAATGTTCTTCATAACCATTTCGGCGCAATTGTTCATGTTGCATGATTATTCTGTTATCTAAACCAGACTGTGCTATCTTAGCTTCCAACTCTTTATTCGTTCTATGATGAACACCCCAATTTTCAACCCTAGAATGCCATAAATGTAAAAGATCTAAAGTTCGATCACCAAACCATTTTGATTTATTTGACAGCCTCCAATAAAAATCGCAATCTTCACACCCATAACCCCAATAGTCTTCATTAAATCCCCCGACTGACCAATAGGTTTTTACTCTACATGCTAAAGAGCCACCTTCAAAATAACTCACTACTCTATCACACTGAACATCATCTCCAATCATCCCTGTGTTAGTGATGTTGGACGTGGAATCTCTAGTTGTATACAATACTCTATTGCCAATATGGCATGCTTCATGTTCATCTAATATCGTATTTATCAATGATGTGTAGTGCCCTGGGACAATCATGTCGGCATCATGTAAAATCACATTGTCAGTGACGACCTTAGACAGCCCAAGATTAAACGCTCTTGATTTATTGAATAAAACATTGCCATCGCCATCATCAAAATCATATAAAACAGGTTGCATTTGATCCATATCAATATTGGATTCAGGATCTTGTTCCACCGCAACAATGTCTATACATGGAAATCGCTGTGCTCTCACATTATTCAACACTGTAACTATTTCACTTTGCCTATGCACATTTCTAAACGGAATGACATAAGACATCGTTGGAACCGAAGTTTTATCAGATGGTTGCACAAATCTTCCGGGTTCTCGATTTTTAAATATTGTCCTTGCTTTTCTCAATAATTCTTGTCTATCTCCAACAGCAGAAGATTCCGAATGAATCTCAAAATACTCTTTCGCAAGCTCAACATCATAAAAACCAGACTCTTGCATACCGCATTCGTAAGCTCTTTGAGACCAATCCACATGTTCCATACCATATAAACCAAAGCTCTCATCAAAATAGCCAATTTTAGATAATAGCTCATTGGTGAATGCCAACACAGCACCATGGGGTCGTTTATCAACTCGCAGCAGTTTTGTTTCTCCCACATTTACTGGGTCGCCAACTGGGGCATTATAAACCCCTGGCTGATGATAAACAAAATGATGCATGCCAGTATTTTCCATAGCATCAAAATAAATCTGATCCCACCCATATTTCAATATTTCAACATCATCATTTAAAAGCATTCCATACTTAAATCTTGATAAACATCTCAACAATCTATTCGTATTTCCGGCGATCCCAAGTCTTTCATTGTTCCTTAGTATAACAAAATTGGGAGTGGCAGCAGAATCCAAATCATCTAAATATTTTAATAATTCTTCATTATCACTATTGTCATCACTTATAAATATTGTGGTTTTATGCAAATCAGTATATGAAACAATAGAACGAATTAATCTATGAAGTATGTCTGGCCGATTGTACGACAGAATCCCAATGCCAATATTATTACTAACGGGATACTTAAGCTCCTCAATATTTTTTTGAAATATTTCGTTAGCATTAGCACGGGACAACTTCCCCACTATTTTATGCTCATTGCCATCATCAATATAATTAACCAATGGTTGTTTTTTCTGTGATTTTTGGATAGCCAAATTCCTTAATACTCTTCTTTGACCTTTAACAGAATGTGCAACTACTCCTGGTATATGTTTGGCCATCTCCAGGGCGTTTTCTTGTTGTTTTCGGGCATCCGCAATTTGTTTGTTTCTGATTAATTTAGAACGAGCCAATTTTCTCACTTGAGCTTCTTCTAGTTTTCTTTGTTCTTCTTCTTTTTTAATCAGTTGTTCTTGCACTCTTTTTGCAGCATCGTCTAATACAACTCTTCCTTTTTCAACTGACTGTTGTCTAATGTTCCTATCCCGAATATCTTCATTTTCATAATCACTAAGTAATTGAATAAATCCTCTGGCACAATATCTATCAAAATATTCCGACAGATTTATCCTTTGGTTCTTATTGACCCTTATTGTTCTGCCATCAGGGCCAACTAAATGCACCGCATAAGTATTTGGGTTGATATACTCTGGCATTATCTCTTAATTTCCACATATAGAGGAGTAAAATTGTTGTTGTCTTGATGGTGGTACATTTTGAACTTACTTGGTTTTAGTATCAAATCACCTTCATAAGAGCCAACACCTTTTTCAATCGCTTCTATTGCTCTTGCATCAACAATTTCTGTTTTAATTGAGTTTTGCACATTTATCAACTTACCAAATATATCTCTTATCATACCCGGCCCAGCAAATTTATTAAGCGACAACCTCATGTCAACTAAAACCAGTTCACCTTCAAACACTGCAAAATAATATTGTGCCTGCTCTATCTTTACGAGCCTCATCATATTTAAAAATTCTACAGCGTGGTTTTCCAAGAATCCAATAGCTGGTTCGTATAACGAAGACACATTGTCGTTTTCATTTTCCACTAAATCTATTTTATTACCACGCCAATCACCACAAACAATGTACACATCATCATCCGATGGGACACGATATATTAAGACAGATAATCCATCATTACCATAATGTTTTATAACATAGCAAAATATATCGTGAATTGATTTAGTAGATTCGAAAGGTAAAAGCTGTGGATATGGCAATATTTCTGGTAGGCTAGACGTGCCATATTGTGATATTGCGTTGTGTGTCATGCCTAAGTACCGCCCAAGAACCTTTAAATGATGATCTTATTTTTGGCAATTTTATGGTGCGTGTGTATTTTTCATATTTTAACCCATCAAGAGTTAACAATAGAAATGGAGTTCCTTCAAAAATAATATCCACTTCATTTTTATTTACGTCGAAATCCGCCACTATTCCATGCCAGGTAGTAAACCATTTGCACCATATCACATAATCCCCATATTGGGGTACATAATCGGCAATACTCACAAAATTTGCTAAAGGTGGCGGCTCAACTTTCGGCATGTAACACCTTTGTTAATTTATGGTCATAAATATCATATTTATATTGTTCATTGTTAATATCCCAATATATAAACAATCCTTTACGTTCACCACCCAACCATTGTTTTATCAACGGATCAATCCAACTAAACGTGTGGGCAGCGTCTCCGGTTATTGCTGGCAACATATCTACACCATCTATATTTACAGGCATTATTTCATTATCCTGTGCTTTAATTTGTCTTTTTATTATACCAAAACCTTCTAATAACATATCTCTTTTGCTTCTAGAAGTTGTGTCAGCCGTAACAGCATACTTTTGGTCAGCATCAAGGTCAGCTTTAATAGGAACGCTTTTGTGGGTATTATTTTTTGATGGATCAAATTCTGATAATGCTCTCTTAATATCATTAACGCTTCGTATTTCTATAGGATCAAGTATACTCTCGTCAAGACGCCGTTTAGCTCTTTCACGGGCTTTCCGCAGGTTATCATTCATCAATTATACTTTCATGTAAATTAACATCATGTTTCAAAACCAAATCATGAGTGTTCACTCTACCTCTTCGAATTAATTCAAATATTGAATGATATAAATTGGAAAGACCATGTACCGCAAACACATTAATGATTAGTGTCATATCCTTATCCATAAATATCAAAACAAAAACAAGAGCAACCCAAACGCTCGTACAATATCCACAAGAAATTAATTTATCTACCCATATTAAAAATCTTCTATAATTTGAAATTTTAGACGGATCAGAATATTTATAGGCACACCTCTTGATATAATTACGAACAGGGGCAAAAACCTCTGAAACAGTAATTATCTCTGTCACACGTTCAACTGCTATTGTTATTAATAGCCATTGAGCAATAACTTCAGTCATTTTAAAATGAATCTACAATTAGCATTAGAACATTGTAATACTTGAGCGTTATCAGTATTTACTGTCATTAATGGAAAGCCGCACTTTGTGCAACTCTCTGGCGGAGTTCTATGTTGCCGCCTTATAGGAAGAGATGAAGCACCTAAATTTTTAACAATTGTTGTTTTATCCCCATCAATCCTCTGTACGGCTACTGTTTTAGGTTGATGGGTTTTATATACCTGTTGCGATCTTACATTTTTTGCGCTGTTAGAGCCACAACAAGCCATTATTCTCGTACTTTCTTTGGTTTTGTGTTTTTAACACTTGGTTTATCACAACATGAAAATTCTTTAATAGTGACTGTTTTACCAGACCCCTTAATTTTCTGTGTGTATACTTTAGTCACATTAAGTGCTTTGTCTTTCTTCATGCCCTATATTTTTCCACATCATTGACGGGGCGTGTTGGTTTTTTAACAACAGAAGACGTTTTGGGATTTAGCATTATTTTGGGACTAGAAGTCAATTTAACAACATCATGCGAGCCGACCGTGCGCGCAACTGGCATCGCGACAGCTTTTTTTCCACAACAAGCCATTTACTCATCTCCTACCAGATGCTTACGGTAAAGCTTAGTTCTTTCTTTGCTATTTTTACAGGCAGCTATCTCATCTGCCCCAACTCCCTCACCAACTAAAATATTGTATTGCTCATCTTTCTTTAAACGATTAAATCTTTTAGTCAATTGTCGAGTACCGACTGGGTGCAATGGCCCTTGCTCTTCCTCCAAATAAGACGCAAGCTGCCGTAAAACTTTAGGTAAATCCCACTCAGAATTTACGCACCGACTTCGATAAAAGTTTTCAATTTTACCTAATAGAGCATTCCCTTCACTCGACACAACACCACGAATACGGCCAGTTTTGTGATCATGATCGACCACATCGGCAAAATTCACCATTCCCAGCAACGGGCAACTAATGGGGCAATTTTCCTCGCGATATTCAGATAACTCTACCTGAGATATGTAATCTCTTCTTTTAGGAATCCAACGCGATTTTCTAACCATAGTTCTCGACCATAAAGGCCATAAAGGTCACGTGGCGTCGTTTACGTTACCACGATCATAAGTCACAATTGTATATTGATCCATGTGGCCAAGAATAAAATCTGAAGATGCTTCTAATTCTAAATATTCTTTTACACTTGGCGAATTAGTAGTGTTCGGTATCCCGGCGTCGGGGATAACCAAATGCCGCTGCTCAGTGTTTTTCATTTGGTTAATAGTCACACTGGTGGAATCTTTGTCAATTTTTAAACCAGTTGTGGCATCAACGGAAAAAAGCCCGACCTGTGCCACATGTATGCTAATTGCCATTTTTTATTCTCCGGTACCTTCCAAATTCATAAATGGTACTATTAAGTCTGTGTACTCTGACATCAAACCACCGACTTTGTATTTTTGGATCAATCCTATTATTTCTTGTTTAGAAAATTTTACACCAGCCGCCAATTTTTTTCTCACATATAATTGATTCACTAACAAAAACGGGCATTGTGCTAAATCAATTAACATAATATTTTTGATAAATTTTTCTCTACCTTTAATATCCAAAAATTCTTGTAAACCAGAATGTGATTCTAATAAAGCTGCAGATTTCTTGGGTCCTATTCCACGGTACCCATCAATGGCATCTGCTTTATCACCAGTCAATGCTTTTT
>Ga0209992_10004938_pt1 | contig 10153 bp, 16 predicted proteins | sample 2SBtaG_2_FD_182564 | JGI IMG/M metagenome (GOLD analysis project Ga0209992, IMG submission 182564) | Deep subsurface microbial communities from Kolumbo volcano to uncover new lineages of life (NeLLi) - 2SBTROV12_ACTIVE470 metaG (SPAdes)... | ecosystem: Environmental > Aquatic > Marine >... | reverse complement strand
GCAATAGAACCTGCAAGGTCTGCATTTAGTATTGCACCTGTTAAAGATAATTTGGAATAAGCAATAGAACCTGCAAGGTCTGCATTTAGTATTGCACCTGTTAAAGATAATTTGGAATAAGCAATAGCTGCTGCTGCATTAACATCTGCATTTACAATACCATTTGTTAAAGTCAAATCTGCATAAACATGAGAATGGCTTGAAGCTGCTTTTGCATCTAATGCTGCTTGTAATCCTGTAACATCACCAATTATGTGTGAATGACTACCAAGAGTAATTACAACATCATCTGAAACAATAGCAACTGAAATTCCAGTTCCAGCAAGAATTTTTCTTAGTTCAAAATCAACGCCTGTTTTTTGTTTAAAGATACCTGAACCAGTACCAACATTTGAAGATGTATTGGTTTCACCTAATCCTGTAGGAATACCAGAAAGACCTTTTGAGCCTAAACCGCCTGCCAAAATTATTCACCAATCAAAAATGCCACAGTGACGTATGCTTCATTACCGCTTGGATTCCATGCAAAGACTTCAAACGGTTTGCTTCTTTCCAGTTCTAGACCTTTTGAAGTTGGAATTGGTACGTTTAGATCTAACAGGTCTGTAAAAACTGCTGCATCTGTTTCTGGCATAAATGAAACGTTGTTAATATTAATCTGAATTTTTCCTTCTGTTTGAAATACAGAATTTGGAACAATACCAACTGAATAAATTTTCACATTCTTTTGGAATGGATTATTTTGTTTGTAATCTGCTTCATCTGGTTTTGATACTTGTGTTGCTGCAACTTGTACTCTTTTGATATAAAATCTTGGAGATTTGATTGTAGCAAAGTCTGGTACTGTTGCAATAACAACTGGTTCTCCTTTTTTGTCAATTCTTCCAGTAAAAACTAATTCGCCTTTTTCATTTGGTTTTGCACTGATTGCAGTAATTCCTTTTTCAACAAACTTTGAAATGATTGCTCCAATGGTATTTTCCATAATAGCCATTTTAAATTCCACCTGTCCTTAACAAAACATTTGCAAGCGAACTTGCACTTATTGATGTGTTAAATTTTAATCCTCTTGATTTTGCGATTGCTCTAAGTTCGGTTTCTGTTTTTCCTTGGAATTTCTTTTCAGCAATCTTTCGATTATTTCTTCTTGCAGCACTTCTTGCTCTTGCTGCATCTATCTTTGCTTTTCTTTCAAGAACTCTTGCACGGTCTGCTGCTGTTGCATCACTTGATAATCCTAAATCAAAATTAGAATTTGCATTTAATTTTGCTCTGCCAAACTTACCAGTTCCAGAAAAAGTATTTCCTTGCTCTTTTAGTACATTTTTAGATTGAATCTCTTGAATTTGTTTTTCTCTAATAATTTCTGCACCTGATTTTGAAAATGCTTTAGATCTAGTAGATTTACTTGCTCGTCTATCATCTAATTTTGTAAGGTCTGCTGCCTGTCTTGCTGTACTTGCAGCAGTGGAAGCAATATTTTCTGCAATGGTTTTGTTTTCTTCTGCTCTTGAACGTGTAACTTTTCTGCTTTTAGGCACGGTTTTATCAATTTCTGTATTAAATTCTGCTTCACGTTCTGATGTTCTTCTTGATGTTTTACTTTCTTCTGTTCTGCTTTTAATTGCATTTTGTAGTTGGTCTTTTGCACCAAAAGCTAAATCAACGCCGCCAAGACCAAAAAAGATTGTAATTGCAATGCCTAATGCTGCTAATGAGAAAGCTGCACCCATCTTAACCACGAAGCCCTTTTCTTTTAATTGAATCTGCTTTGTCTTTTGCTTGGTTGAAAATATCTTGTGACTTTGTAACGCCACCAACTGCAACAAATCCAACTGCAACTGCAATCAATAAAATAATTGTAAATGAAACCATTATCTTCTTTGCCTACCTTGTTTTTTTCTTCTAGAAACTACACTGTCTTTTTCTTGTGTTTTTTGTAAAAGTAATTGTCTGTTGGCTTCTGTATCTTTGAGACCTTTGCCATTGTTAATATCTTTGATACCAAAACCGATTATTCCTTTAGGATTAAATTTTGTTAAATTTCTGTTTGTGTCAGTTGCTTTTTCAAATTCATCAACACTTGCAAAACCTTTTGCTCTTGCTTGTTCGATTTTTAATTTCTTTGAGTTAGTTTTGAATTGTGTGTCTAGTCTTCTTGATTTTGCATTTTCTGCATTTTTCTTTGCATTATCTACAATAGTATCACCTGCAATTATTCTGTTAAGTAATTGAAGTAGTCCTTCATCTTCTCTTTGTTTTTGTTTTGCTGCATCTGCTGCTTTTTGTTCTGTTGATTTTGTAAGATTACCAAAAGTTTCTCTAAGTAATGGAAATGCAACTATTCCTGCAATTATCAAAAAAATGATTGTAGCTAATCCCAAATTGTAAAACCCTAATTAGCGATGTATCGAGTATATACTTCGATTCTATCGGTTTCTGAACTATCTGGAGCATTGGTTAAGAATTTCCATTTTAACGCCTCTGTTACAAAGTTGTCTAATCCGTTTCGTGGGTCTCTCCAGTCAATATAGTAACCGCCTGTTGGCATTGCTATACCATATTCGCCTGCGAGTTCATTTTGGAAGTCGTTTGCGATAACATGGAAAATTTGTTCACCATTTCCTTTGACATTTTGAATTTTTATTCTGGTGATAACGTCGTCTACTGCTAAACGTTCGTCAATGTCACCGCCATAATCTTCTCTTGTCAATAAGAAGTGTGTCAAAATCCTTGAAGGTACTGGATTTATCACTTTGGCTAATTCGTCTGCATCAAATTGGCTGTATTCTTCGGTGAAGTCAAAGAATCCAACACTTTCTCTAATGTCTTGGAATTTACCATTTGGAGCTTGTGCTTCAACGCTTTTACCTTCATCATCTACAGTTTCCCATAGAGTGATTTGTAATTTCGTTGTAGTGGCTACTATTGTATCATTTACAGTTCCGTAAAGATCTGCAATGCTTCCCCAATCACATTCAAGTCTAAGACTTGATAATTGCGGAGCTGGCAATAGTGCACTAATGTCTCTTAGGTCTTGTCTGAACTTTGCAAAGTCAAATCGCAGAGTTGTTTTTGAATCTGCAACTGTAACTGCTGGGTCAGCAATGGCAGTAAGAGGGGCACTGATTCCTTTTTCTATTGCTTCAACTTTGTAATGCTTCACTGCATCAACATTGAATTTGTTATCATCACCATTCATGACAAGTCTTAACTTTTTCATGAGGTTCAACAAACCATCAGGTATTGCACCTGTTGCTGCTGTAGTGCCTTTTGTCAAATCAACTAAAGGTGTAACGGTTATTGCACGGATATTGTTATCCATTGGAATATCCATTCCCTTTGTTTCATCTGCTGCAAAAGGTATTGTTTCCTGTAGTGGTCTTGGTTTAACTCTAATCAAGTTATTCACCAGTTCCTGTTGGAATCAACGGAGCTATTGCAGTAATTGCAAGACCTGCTGCAAATCCTAAAGCAATTTGTTTGATGAATCCTTTTAGCTTGGAAGCTAACAAGAAGACAACAAAACCTGCCAAAAGAAGAGCTATTGTTGTATGTGCTTGCAAAATTGCGAATCTACCAATAATAGATTCTACTGAAGCTTGTAACAGTGGTGTCAAGAGTACAGCTGAACCGACGACGATTAATTCAGGGCTTGTTAGAAATGCCTTGAAATCGCCGAGTGTAGCTTGTGGCTTGAACATCAAAAATTTCTTGATTAGATAACTAAAGCCACCCGAGCTTTAGTATTTGCTCGATAACAGGCACGACCTTTAGCATCAAGGTCGAATTTGTAAGTCACATTATGGGATTTTTTCAAGTGGACATGCAGACCATTAAGAGAATTGAATGGTTTTTTCTTGCAACCAGTTTCAGGGCACTTGAAGATATAACCGAATTTTTGTTTAGGTCTCGTCATTGTTCAAATACACCTGTGGTTTAGATCTGTTCTTGTTTCTGTAAATGTAAGAATGACTTGGTAATTGCGGATAGTCTGCAATTTCTTCTGGAATATCTTTTGGCATTTTTCCTCTTGCATCTTGAGCTAACAAAAGCCATGCTTCTCTGCCAATATAATTTCTCAACCATTCAATGTTGCTTGATACTTCTTGTCTCATTGAAATTACATGCTTTACATTATTGAGAATCCAATTTGGAATACTTTGTGGCATTGTTGCAATGTAAAATCCTGTTACACCTTTGTTACGGTCACTTAGTACGATGTTCATTAGTTCTTGCAAGTTAGATTGTTTGTTTAGATACTGGTGTACTTCATCAACTACCAAATGAGTATTATTGTATAATCCATCTTGTGCACCAAAATGCAAACGATTGCAAAACCTTTTGAAATTTTCTAGTGATTTATCATTTGCTTGAATTACATATCGACCTCTATGCAAGTCTTCTATTTCATGAACTACTTTTCCCCAATTAGAAAACTTGTCTGAATAATCCCAAATCCACCAATCAATATTTGGTTCTTCATCTAACAAAAATCCTAACAAATCCCATGTTAATTCTGTCTTACCTTCACCAGTACCACCAACCATTACTAAATTATGTTCAAAGATTTGGAAATCAAAATCAATTTCTTTAACAAATTCAATTTCATACATCGTTATCTTTTAACCTCATATTGTGAATGTCATAGAAAATTTCAGAAGTGGTAAAATGGCAGCAACGATTGCAGATAGTTTCAAAATAAACTTTTTCTTGTGTACGTTCCCAATCAAGAGTTATTGCTTCATGTCCTACAATTTTACATTGTAGTTTTTTTAATAATTCAAGAAAGCTTGTCATGTGGCATATCCGTTATTTCAATTTCTGGATAGTCGTCGCTTTCTCCTGTAAAATACATGATAGCTTGAACTATGAAATTGAAATATCCCTCTGCAACTTCTTGATTTTCAGGCTTGGAGCAATCCAAACCCAACTGCATTAATGATAATCTAATAAATTCGTCAGGTGACATTCCAAACCTTTTTTCTAGAACTTTGTTTTGCTTGGTGTCTCCTGTTCTTGGCAATACTGTTGAAAATAAAGCCATCATTTCTTGAAGTCTATCAGGGATAATCAATTTTTCATGTTCCTCATTTGGTGACCTGCAACTAAGAGACCTTCATCATTGATGTGTGGTTGTTGATGTGTTAATTTTTCAGATTCCAATGTTGTTTGAAAATTACATTTTGTACAAGTCCAGAAATTACATTTGATTTTCAATTTACCAATTACCTTCTTTAACATCTTCTTTGAGTTGAGAAAAAATATGTTGTAACGGTGATTTTTTACCTAACACTTCTGTTTCTCTTGCCATTGTGTTTCTTGTAATTAGTAAGTTGAAAAATTTTAAAACATCAGACCAAACATTTTCCACAACTCCTTGTGGTGTAAATTCCATTAGACCTTTGAATCCTCTAATGCAAGAACGATACAGAGCACCAAACTTTTGTGGTTTTTCTCCTTTGTCTTTTGCAATTTTTTCGTTTCTCTTTGAACGTTTGATTAAACCGCCTAGCATGTCCATTACATCTTGCTTTGTCATTTTCAATTCATCTTCTTTTAATGCAAAATCTTTTGTGTCATTCATTCTCTATCTTTTTCCTTCTTTTCATTTTCTGCTCTTGCAAGTTTTTCTTCGAGTTTTTGTTTTTCTTTTTTCAATTCTTTGATAGAGTTTTTCTTGTTCTTGTCCTTCTCTGCTTTTGCTTTCTTTAATTTTGGAGATAATATTGCAGCACTTGCAAATAATGGAATCAAAACTATACCGTAATCAGATTGTAAATATTTCTCAAAAAATGGAAGCCATAGATCTGCTAAATCTTCTTTTTCATCATCTGATAATGGCTCTAATGCTGGATAAAGAAACCTCATGCCACCAAACATTGCTTTGATAGTTGCACCAACATTTTTTTCTGTAAACTTCATACGAATTTTATCAATTTCATCTTTAGTTTCTTCTTGTGTTGCACCTTTACCGCCTTCGGTTCTAGGAATGAATTTTCCATCTTTAGTTTCACCTTCCTTTGTTGCACCATCTTTGTTTTCTAGTTCTGTACCTTTTTTGATAACATCTTTTCTTACTGTTTGGGTTTTACCTCTGACACTAGATGATTTACCAGAAGTTTTCTTGACTACTCGACCGCCAAGACCATAATCAATTACATTTTTGCCTTGTTTTTTTAATTCTTTTTTGAATAAATCCAAGTATTGTTGTTGAGTAAAAGTAAATGTTGGATTTTTTTCGTGCAGTTCTGCAAAGTCTCTTTTTCTTCCATCAACATCTAATTCACTTTTTGATTTGTTAGCTATTGAATCTCGAACATGTGCTTTGATTAGTTCTGCCTTGCTTGGTTGTACTTCAGACATTGTTATCCAACCTTTAACAGTCTGAAAGTTTGTTCACATCTAGGACATTCTATATCAACATTAGCTGGTGCTGCATCAATGTATTTTGTACCACATTTTACACAGAAATTAACTTCACCCTCAACAGGTGGTAATTTTTTTAATGCTGATTCCATTGTCTCAGGTTTGAACTTTTCTGGTTCTTCACTTGACATGAAAAAAATAGTAAAATTTGTGCTTTTAACAGACGGTTTTAGTGAATTTTTTGTAAGATTTTGTTTTTACTTTCTTTCTGCAACAGGTGCAGATGATACCGCTATTTTCAGTTTTGATTGTACCAAGTGGATTAATGAAACAAACACAAGTTCTGCATCTGAAATTATCATCGTACAAACCACCACCAATTTTTGTTGTAATTCTTCGAGCTTTGTAATCTTTGCAGAGTCCTTTGCAAGTCATTCTTTTTCAGTCTCTATTGTTTTACGAAATATTCTGAAATGTACAACGTCTCTATAGCTGTTAAATCGTTGTCTGACTTCCCAAGTTCCAACATGTTCTAATCCAGTTACCCAAGGATTCCAAGGTGAATTTACAATTATGTAACCGCCAACTTTGCAAATATCTCTCATTGCGTAACTGTATGCTCTACGTTGTCCGAATGGTATAGACCAAGGCGGGTCTGCAAGTATGTTGTCTTGTGTCTCAACACCAACTATATCTGGTAAATCTCTAATGTCTGCAACAATATCTGGTTGGTTGTCTTCTGCAATATCAACTCTCAACCCACCAATTCGAGACCTACCAGAAAAGCAATGGCACAATTTTTTTTCATCAATTTCTAATCTTCCTATAATGTATTTGATGAAAGATTGTACATCGTCTGGAAATTGCCAAGTATCCACAAAATCAAATTTTCCAATTTTGTTTACTTCATTGCCTAGCTTTGTAATTGTTTTTTCTGGTTGTCTTGCATAGATTGCATAACTTTCTACTGTAGTACAGTCTGCAATGTCTAATTTTTTTTGATGTGTTAATAATTTCAACATTATCTCTAGATCTGCTGGGTCTAAATCTGAAATTACAATTCTGTTTCTAGTTCTTTCTTTGAGAGTTAATGAATTTGCAGAGAATTTTTTATCATTCATTTTATCCACGAATCCCACACAAACAAGTTTTTTCAGAACAGACATGAGGTATTGTATCAACGTGAACATGTCCACACATGCAATTTCTATCGACTTTGCCTTCTTGCATTGTCTCTACTTCTTTTAATTCAGTTGGTAATTCAGGTGGACTTAATTTTATTTCCCCTTTAACAACTTTTAACGGGTCTTTGATTTTTTCTTCTTTTGTCATTTTGAAAATTTGTAATGTTGTTTTGAGATTTTGTAGTCTTGCACCTTCCAATTTTAATTGCTTTTCTGTATCTCTTACATCACATTTTGAAAAATGATTTGCAGCATCTTCAAGATATTTTGATTTGTTATCTACAGAATCCATTAACTGTTGCAATACTGCATCACTGGTTTTCAGATAGTAAGTTTTTGAAGTCAATAAGAACACCTCACTTGATAGGAATCAACTATTGGTTCTGTAAATCCCCAATTTTTCAATTCTGCTTTGTGTTTCTGTACTGCTTGCCAATCATTACAAATTCCGTGAATGTTGCCATTGTCTTTATCTTTCAAAACAAAAACATAGAGTTTACCACCTTCATACATTAGGCAGCAGTCTCCGTTGGCAACATTCCAATTACAATTTCTGGTGGTAGTTCTCCGTAACTTGCTTCAAGTTCCAAGTCAGAAGTCCAGCCACATGCTTTTCTAACCATTGTTAGATTCCCTTTTGATTTTCTAATCCAACATTGGGTGGCAATGTGTCTCAATACATGGTACGGTTTTTTCATGTAGTAACCATCGTGTGAATGTTCTTTTCCTAAAAAGATGTAAACATCTCTTAACAAATCTGCTATTGGAGAATAATTTGCACGATTGACATTAAATGAAACAATTTTTTTGAATCCGTTAGATCTATGAATTGTTAGTGACTCTTGTGTTTGTTTTCCATAGATGTATTTGCTCCATTTTGTTTCAGTCTTGGTTTCATAGGCTTTCATTTCAAACCAAGTGTCATTGCCATGTTGAAATTCGTTCCAATCGCAGTCCATTCCAAGTAGTGCAGTCATTCTTGCACCAGATTCAATACCAACACGCCAAACCCTGAAAATATCAGAGTCTAAACCATGTTTTGCAATGATGTATGAATCTCCTTTTGAGATTTCAATATCAGATAATCTCAAATCTTTGTATTTGCCATGACCAATTACTTTTCCAGATAGTACACCGCCAATATTTTTTGGCAATGATGTACCGTAATAGCTGCAAAATAATCTGCATGCCATCTTAAGAGTGTGCCAAACGGTTTCAGGATTTGAAACATTTTTCATACCTTCAAGTGTGTGTGGTTCTGCAACTATTCTGTCACGCATTACCGTCATTCTATCTTCAAATTCTTTTCTGGTGATACCTACCCATTGAGCTGGTTTTAATTTCATGAAATTACAAGAACGCTTGAATTTGTTGTAATCATTTCTCCAAGTTTTCTTTGGCTTGCCACCTTCTTTTTTGTGCTGTAAGTTGTTAATCCACTCAGACACGTATGGGTCTTGCTTGAATTTATCATCATCATAAGCTGAAAAGTCCATCTCAGGCTTGATTTCTGGTTTTTGGATTGCTCCATCTTCATCAACTACAAGAAGCTTCATCTCGATAGCTAATTTTACATCTCTGTCTATTTGCTGGCGAGACCAACCAGTTTTTTTTGCAATGGCAGATTTTCCTATTGGTTCAATTCTTCTTACAGAATCACCAAGAAGTAACTTTGCAACATAAGCTGCAATTTCTTCTTTAGTTGCTGTCTTACCATTGATAGTTCGTCTAGATTTTGAACTACTCAGTTTAGATCTCTTGTCCTAGCCTTTGTGAAACTAGGTTGTTAAAAATTTCTATTTTTGACATTGGCAACCTTACTAAAAATGAACTAGAATAAAAAACAATCGTCAAATTTCTAATAACATTAAGTCAATTTCATTTCATTAGAGCTGTAACTATTAGATCTATGAAAAACTAGTAATGGTTTTTCATATTTTCACAAGTTGAGATATATCTATTGCGATTTCATGATTACCGTCTGTTAAAAGCACAAATTTTCAATAATTAACAAATAACTGAAAGTCTCAGGCAATTCACATTGTTTCATTGGCTAGTTATTTTGAGAGAGGGTACAGATCTGAGACCTGTACCACTCACCGACCTTCACGCCAATGTCGAATCGGCATTTTTTGTTTAAGAAATTTGAATTTAAGCTTAGCTTGAAAATATTTTCTAGTAAAACAAGCTGCAATGTCTCTGTTATTTCACGAGGTTAAATCCATTAACATACAGCTTGATTCACTAGAAAAAAGTATTCAAAAGTTATTTCAAATAATTATTCATGCCAGTAAGCTGACAAAAAGCTGACACCTACAGTCAAGAGAAATTTGTAACATAGCTGACAAAAAGCTGACAGATTCACGAACGAATTATGATAAAAGCTGACACCTAACTTATGATAATACCTTATGTTACATGCTATGTTACACATTTTGTAACATTCTAGTCGTAAAAATCAATCAAAGTGTTCTTCTAAAGTTGTACCAGTTTAGAAAAAAATGATTTTTTTATTGATATTTCCAGAGAAGTTTTTATGTGTCAAGTCAAGTAATTGGTTTAATGAAGACTAAAGCAATTAGCTCTTTCTTCGTACTATT
>Ga0209992_10004933_pt1 | contig 10158 bp, 8 predicted proteins | sample 2SBtaG_2_FD_182564 | JGI IMG/M metagenome (GOLD analysis project Ga0209992, IMG submission 182564) | Deep subsurface microbial communities from Kolumbo volcano to uncover new lineages of life (NeLLi) - 2SBTROV12_ACTIVE470 metaG (SPAdes)... | ecosystem: Environmental > Aquatic > Marine > Volcanic... | reverse complement strand
ATGGATTGAGCAGAAATTATTGGAATGAGTATGTGTTTTTATCTTATCGGAATCATCGGCATGAGAGGATTTTACTAGAAGGTTTTCCAGATATTCCTTCAAGCTTACCTCATTCCCCAGAAGGAAGGGCGAAATTGGGATTTTAGACAGAAAGTACCCTAACCGAATTCGCCAAGTGTGATCGCACCAGAATTCCCCAAAAACCTTCGTTTTTAGGGGATCAGAAAATACCCAAACAAATGGCAGGGTAGGGGGTGTTCAACTTCTTAAAACTATCTCCTGAAAAATAACTCCGAAACTTTTCTGTTTTTGATGAGAAATAGGAGCTTTCTACCCAAAAAATAAAACCTAAGGTATTTCCCGATTTTCAGGTTGAGCAAAAAACGGGTTTACTCAGTGGCCTCAAAGGTCAGTGAATATTGGCCAATTCTTTCCGTTGTTCATCTAGACCATCCCAAAACGCTGCAACGCCCTCCAGCATTTTGTTGCCAAATTGAATGAACGCATCTTCGTCCACTTCGTGGGTAAAATAATGCTCTTCCAGTTCTTCCTGGGTATGCTCGGCGTGTTGCGATTCGATTCGGTCGTGCCAAACGAAGAAATTTAGGGGTAAAGCCATTCCTGATCGTCGGTTGAAATGCTTGAATCCTTGGATTAATTCACCCCAAAAGCCTGCGGCAGCCCAATTTTCAACGGCATAACTTGCCGCTTGAGCGCATTGATAATCAGTACCGCCGTAAAGGCGAATCAACTCGTTGCAAAAGAATAATGTCCGTTCCGTTCCGTGGCGCGGTTTACCGATATCATTAAATTCCAGCCCGAGTTTGGCGGCTATACCACAAAGCCATTCAAAATGTGCAGCGGCGAATCGAAACGAACTGCCCTCAATAGAGCCCTCGGTCGTGCCGTAAATATCATCCGACCGGGTATCCTTTGCTGATTTAAAACGGACACCTATTTCGTTCGCGAGTATCTCTTTGGAGGCGCGCATACTTTCCAACGTATCCGCATTGATCATTTTGTTTAGCTGGGCGAGCAGAAACTGGTTGGAAAATACTGAAAATTGAACGACAAAGGTCTTAATTTGCTCAATATTCTGCTTACCTTGCTTGAACCAACCGGTATACGCATTATTTACGATAATGGGATGGCGGAGCAGTTCACGGTTTATCCTGTCCTGAAATTGCAAAAACCGTTTAGCGCTATCGACGGAATATCCGGGTAAACCTTGATTGACGGCTTCTAGTGTGGGGCCGGTTAAACCCTCGATACCATTGTGTTTTGCAAACCCTGTAAGTGAAACGTTGTGTAGATGCGACATGGTCCATCTCCTGATTCAATCTGTATACATTAACTGTATGACAAACCAAACTTTTGACAAGTTTCCCGCGATTAGTTTCGAGCTAATATTAAATCACCGCTAAAATCAGATCTTCTTTAAGAAAATGTGAATGTCCAAAAAGTAAAAATTGATCCAACTGAGGCGTAGTATATCCACTTAACGACCTGGACCATCGGCTAATAATCCATCTCAACTCCGCGTGAACCTACTACAGTAATAGTATGTCTATGCTATTGAAACGCAATAACCAGGAGGCGGTGGTATGAGTGAGCAAAGCAACCCGATGGGGACGGATGGATTCGAGTTTATAGAATATACCGCGCCCGATACCCGAGCATTGGAAAATCTTTTTTCTCAATTGGGGTTTGTTGCGATCGCAAAGCACCGATCCAAAGATGTGGTTTTGTACCGTCAGGGCGAAATCAATTTTATTATCAACCATGAACCGACCAGTTTTGCGCGAGCATTCGCCAAGGTTCATGGCGCTTCAATATGCGCATTTGCAATGCGGGTTAAAAATGCAGCGGAAAGTTTCGAGCGAGCCTGTGACCTCGGTGCCGAGCCGCAGATTAGCGATGCTCGGCCAATGGAACTGAATATTCCTGCAATTCGCGGCATCGGCGGAAGTCTGATCTATCTGGTAGATCGCTATGGGGATCGTTCTATTTACGATGTAGATTTCGTACCGTTCGACGGCGTGGATCTTCAGCCAAAGGGCTCTGGATTGCTGCAAGTGGATCATCTTACGCACAATGTGCGCAAAGGGGGCATGGATGTCTGGGCGCAATACTACAAACGCCTGTTCAATTTTAGGGAAATCCGCTATTTCGATATTCACGGTAAACAAACCGGATTAAAATCGCGCGCGATGACCAGTCCCTGCGGAAAAATCAGAATTCCAATCAATGAGCCCTCCGACTCGCGCTCGCAAATCCAAGAGTACCTGGATGCGTACAACGGAGAGGGTATCCAGCATATCGCATTGTCAACAAATGATATCTATCAGACCGTCGAGACGTTGCGGAGTAGCGGAATTGAGTTTATGGATGTTCCGGATACTTATTACGAACAACTTGAATCCCGTGTGCCGCAGCACGGTGAAGATTTACAGCGCTTGACGTTGAATAGAATTCTACTGGACGGTGAAGTAGATTCTGAAATCGGTTTACTGTTACAAATTTTCACCAATACCGTGATTGGTCCGATATTTTTTGAAATTATTCAGCGTAAGGGTAATGAAGGATTCGGCGAGGGAAATTTCAATGCATTGTTTCAATCCATTGAGCGTGATCAGATGAAGCGGGGGGTGTTGTAATGCCGTGGATTAACTTCCCCAAAATCGAAGGTCAGTCGTCCCGCCAGGCGCACGTGGATTTGCCAACCAATACCTATGAACGCGAGCTGGGTAAAGAAGGGTTTTACGGTCCTGCGACGCAAATGTATCATCGGCATGCGCCGACCTCTTGGGAAAGCGTAGACGGGGCATTACGGCCACGAGCGTTTGATACTCAGAAATTGATTGTTGAAGGTGGCTCCCCTTGGGATGCGGTGCGCTTGTTTGAAAATCAGAATGTCGCCATACGTTTTCTACAATTGCAATCCGATATGGATCATTTGGTCAGAAACGCCGACGGCGATGAGCTATTGTTCATACACGCTGGTGATGGAGAACTTTATTGTGATTATGGTCGATTGGCCTTTAGAGAGGGCGATTATCTTGTCTTACCACGAGGAACCTTATGGCGCATTAAGATAAGAAACCCAGTCAGCGCACTGATGATCGAAGCTACGGGGCATAGCTTTGGTTTGCCCGAGAAGGGAATGGTAGGCACACACGCGGTTTTTGATCCAGCTATTTTGGACACGCCGGTGATAGACCAGCATTTCCTGGAGCAACAAGATGAGAATCGTTGGCAGGTTGTGGTAAAACGCCGAAATAAACTGAGCACAATTAGCTATCCGTATAATCCACTCGATGCAGTAGGTTGGCATGGCACTTTAATGCCGGTCTGCTTGAACTGGAGAGATATCAGGCCACTGTCTAGCCACCGATACCATGTACCGCCTTCCGCGCATACTACTTTTACCGCGCATGGATTTGTGGTTTGCACCTTTGTTCCAAGGCCGCTGGAATCCGAACCTGGCGCGTTAAATGTGCCATTTTTCCACAACAATGACGATTACGACGAACTGATTTTTTACCATCACGGCAAGTTTTTCTCCAGAGATCATATTTACCCCGGCATGCTGACCCTACATCCCAGCGGAATTACTCATGGACCGCACCCTAAAGCGTTAGAACATGCGGAAAAAATGCGCGGTAAGTCGACCCAGGAAGTTGCGGTAATGATAGATACTCGAGATGCCTTGGACATTTGCGACCCTGCGTTGGGGATCGAATGGGAAGATTATGTGGATTCCTGGAAATGAAACTCGCGACCCTAAATGCAAACGGTCTTGATGGGCGGCTCATTGTAGTAAACCGTGTATTAACCCGGGCAGCATTTGCTGACACGACCGCGCAGACACTTCAAGCGGCATTAGATGATTGGCATACGGTTTTACCAGCATTGCTTGCGCAGTACGAATCCTTGAATAATGGACAATGCGAAGGGTTCCCATTGGCTGTAGACGAATTAATGGCACCGTTACCACGCGCTTATCAATGGCTGGATGGAAGCGCTTATTTGAGCCACGTTAAACGAGTACGCCGAGCGCGTGGAGCGGAAATGCCGCCAAGTTTTATACAAGATCCGTTGATGTATCAGGGGGGGTCAGATAGTTTTCTGGGTGCCGAAGAGACGATATACGCATCGAAAGAAGAATGGGGCATCGATTTTGAAGCCGAAATTGCGGTAATTACCGGTGATGTTCCGTTAGGAATTACGGCTGGACAGGCCGGGGAATGCATCAAGCTGTTAATGTTGGTCAACGATGTTTCATTGCGAAATCTGATTCCGAACGAGCTGGCCAAAGGATTTGGGTTTCTCAACGGAAAACCGTCCAGTGCATTTTCGCCGGTCGCGGTAACGCCGGATGAACTGGGGGATTCGTGGCGTGATAGCAAAGTGCATTTGCCGCTGAGCGTAAAGTGGAACGAAAATTTGTGCGGCCGAGCCAATGCCGGTGTGGATATGCAGTTTAACTTTGCTGAATTGATCAGCCACGCGGCAAAAACACGTAGATTGGCGGCTGGAACCATACTGGGCTCCGGTACGGTCAGCAATAATGATCTGAGCAAGGGTTATTCTTGTATCGTTGAAAAACGGGTATTGGAGATTATTGAAAACGGCGAAGCGTCAACCAGTTTTATGCGCTTCGGCGATAGAATTCGTATTGAAATGTTGGACGAAAATGGCGCGTCGATATTCGGCGCCATCGATCAGGACGTGCAAAAATGCGATTGAAATTGTATGACTATTTTCGCAGTTCGGCCGCCTATCGGGTTCGGATTGCATTAAACATTAAAAATATCGAATACGATTTCCAAGTAGTGGATTTGCGTAGCCCGAATGACGAACAGCATAGTTCGGGCTATCTAAGCTTGAACCCCCAAGGATTGGTGCCAGCTCTGCAAACGGAGCATGGGCTTCTAACCCAATCCTCAGCGATCATAGAGTATCTTGATGAAATTTGCCCAGAACCACCATTATTGCCCAAACCCCCGGTGGACAGGGCGCGTGTCCGTGCGCTTTCTCAAGTTATCGCCTGCGATATTCATCCGCTGAATAACCTTAGAGTGCTAAATTATCGAACTTCGCAAGAGCTGCAAAATGAACAAGAAAGAATCGAATGGTACCAACATTGGGTTCAACTGGGATTTAAAGCCTTCGAAAAATTAGTTTTGGATAATGGTTCCGATGGCCAGTTCTGTTTCGGCCGACGACCGAGTTTGGCGGATATATTTTTGATTCCACAGGTTTACAACGCAATGCGCTTCGACTGTGATCTTCAGAATTATCCACTGATTCGAGGGGTTTACAGAAACTGTACAGCGCTGGCCCCGTTTGCCAAGGCTGCGCCGGAAAACCAATCGGTATCACCGGCCCCTGTTTGAATGTAATAACTTGATTGGGACCAGTCGGTGGTAATATGACGGTACTGCATGTTCGGGTAAGGTTATTAGAATCCTACGCTCTGCTTGGTTTTCTCGTACATTTGTATACTCGTTACGCGTTAAGACAGTGCTAACTATAATGACCAGCTTGCCTGTTTTGCGGTATACCCAATGGTGAGGCTGAAATATAGACGCTATAGCGGAAATTTATAACGAACGGACAGGTTTCCAATAGCTCGACGTAAGGTCACTATCGCAAGCTTAGCGTTCAGTTATACAAATTAAAATGCGCGAAACCTAAGGTACCTAGATAGCGCATTTTTAGATTTTCTAATTATTTATTCCGTCCCGAACGCGACGACCTATAGAACCTGTCCAAGAATTTGAACAGGTTCTTAGACCCATATGTAGACCAGTAAACTACATCGACAAAATCCATTTAACCATTTTTTGGATATCCGAATCGCTGACTCGCGGTGAATTTGGTGGCATCGGTACAGCACCCCAAGCACCCGATCCACCCTTTTTAACCTTGTCGACCAGGGACGCTTCGGCGCTGGCATCGCCCTTATACTTAGTCGAAATATCTTTCAATGACGGGCCAACCCCCTTGCTATCTACTTTGTGGCAATTGATGCAGCCACTGTCCTTTGCCAGTTGCTCGTTTGCCTGGGCTTGCCCAAAAACGAGAATGCTGAAAACTACACAAACGAAAACACGGTTAAATCGTTCCATAAATACCCCCTCTCGTTATTGCTCCCGTTGACTTAGAAGCGTAGTACAACAGTGCCATTAGATAAGCTATTCGTCAAGCGCCAAAGCACTATTAAATATAAAGCTCTTAGAGTAGATGATATATAGATTATCGCAATCAAGACTCACTACTCGTATTGCAGATACAGCAAAATATTTATCTTAGGCTAGCAACATCAAATTTAAGGAGAACCGGTGCTATAGGGCGAAATTTAGATGCAGAATTGATTTTTACCGTTTCAAGATTGTTCTTAAAAATGGAGTTTAAATTTAGTTATGCTCGAATGATTGTTTTATACTGTGGAAGCAGTGGGTCAGATTGCAATCAAATCTTGTCGTGACTGGCTATTCTGTGCCAATTTCTTTCGTTCGCTGAAAAATAACGACCGGTAGGGTTGGTCTATGAGCAGACCGTGGGGCAAAGCGAGCTCGAACTACCGTCATCGACCCACTGCTGCGTTTCGGAGATTTTAGAGCAAATGTGCGATTCGTTCTTTTTGCGCATTAATTAGTAGTTGTCTAGTTATTCTCAGCAGGGTAATTATGCTCTAAGTAAAGACGTGACCCGTTACTATTGAGTTCGGCGGTTAAATTCGGAATTCGGCACACTATTCCAGTTTCTGGAATGTTTTGCTCACTTTAGCTAAACGTTAGCAGTTCATGACGCATATTCGAGTAGCAACAAATCTGGATCGTGACAGTATTCGTGAGATCCATTTGTGTGCCTTTACTGAAGGCGAAAATCAGAGGGTCTCAGCGCTCTCAGTGAATTTGCTGGATGAAGAAACAAACCCCAAAACGATTTCCTTGGTTGCCGAAGTCGACGGTGTAGTAGTTGGACACATAGCTTTTAGCCCCGTAAGGATTAATAACAATAAGAGCTGGAGTGGTTATATACTGGCTCCGCTAGGCGTTATGCCCGAATATCAAAAGCGCCATATTGGCTCGAAATTGATCGAAAGCGGCATGGAACGATTATTTACAATGGGCGTAAATATCGTTTTCGTTTATGGCGATCCGAAATATTATGGCAAGTTCGGATTCAACGCCGACGCTGCCTCAAAATATTCTCCACCTTGCGAACTCAAGTATCCTATTGGGTGGCAGGCGGTTATGCTTAACGAAGATGTATTTACAGAATCAGAGGTAAAAATATCGTGCGTAGTTCCGTTGATTGATCCAGAGTTATGGTAACCATGCTAACCAATGAGGCAGGCTCGAAAGAAATACTATAACTAGTGTATTTTCAATGAAATAATCTCGAAATAAATATATAAATCCGAACACGGTCGCCCTATAGTCGTAGTATACGGATGCAAGACGGCAGTCGACAATCCTCATACAAACCTAAAAGTTTAGATAGGCGGTCAAAGAAAAAACGAACGAGACTGACGCCATTACGTCCGGACCCAATTGCTTCCGAATGTGCCGGTCAAAGCGCTGCCGCGATCCAATTCTTTCTCGGCACTGCCAAACTCAGTGGCCTAGATCCAACAGCCTGGCTTAAAGATACGATGGGAAAACTTCTGCCTTTCAAACCTAGCGATCTTGAACAACTTACACAAAACAATATAAATGCTCAAAGGTAGCATTGGACACTTACGTATCTTGAAACCAACAGGATATTCGAGGCTTATGACAAGGTTTTTCTACAAGCTCGTTAGCTGTCTCAAAAAAACGGGGTATCTATGAAATTAAGTCCAAACTTCAAATGATTACTCCTGATTACCTTACTCGCATCAACTTTTAGCAAAGCTAATGCAGAGAGCAATGATGAGCTTGCAAAAGCAGCCCAGATCCCAATTTCAAATATGATTAGCCTGCCATTTCAGGACAATATCAATACTGGAATAGGTCCCGATCATGAAATACATAACGTTCTTAATGTACAGCCTGTGTGGCCAATCTCTCTAAACAATAATTGGAATGTTATTACCCGTACCATATTAGCAATAATATCTCAGCCCGTTATCCACCATCAATTTTATTCGAAAAATAATCAAGCAATGATCGTGATCGAGGTGACTCCTTTTGAATGTTGTTGGATATAGCGGAATTCAAGATTCAACACTAATATTTTGCGCATTAGCAAAACAATTCAACACAGATCATATACTATAATCACACCGTGACTCCCGAGATCAAAAATGGATGATATTTCGTACCCGATAGTTGACGATCAATTGTTCAAATTGGGGGTTGATCAAAGTCGGGAAGGGATCGCAATCCACGACGAAGATGGTCGGTTTACCTACATCAATCCCGCAATGGCTGCAATGTATGGGTATGAGGCTGATGAATTGCTGGGCCATTATTGGCATATTCTTTATTCGGAAACCCAAATTAAGCGCATTGAATCAAGTTGCTTCCCCGTGTTGCAAGACAGTGGTTATTGGCGGGGCAAATTGGTTGGATGCAAAAAAGACGGAACGCCGTTCGATGTTGATATTACATTAACGTTGATAAAAGATGCTGAAAACCAACCCGCCGGAATCATTTCCCGCAGTCAAGATATTTCAAATAATCTAAAGATTCAGACCGATCTATTTGATCAGCGGCAACAGTATCAATTGGTCTTTGACCATTCGCCGATATTGATCGCTCATGTTGGCGCTGATTACCGGTATCGAATAGTCAACAAACAGTATTGTGAGTGGACCGGGGCAAATCCTTCGAAGATAGTGGGTATGCATATGCGAGATGTGCTGAACGATGAATCGTTTGTAAAAGCCAAATCCTACATTGATCTGGTGCTTAGCGGCCAGAAAGTCAATTTCGAGGCGAAGGTGCCGCATTCTTCTGGGCAACACAAATGGGTCAACGCGACTTACATTCCTGATACGGACGCGGACGGCAAAGTTCGTGGGTTTTGTGCTTTTATTAGCGATATCGATCAACGAAAACGCGATGAATTTATGCGGCAATCGCTGATGCACGCAATTGAAAAGGGGATCGAGGGTTTTGCGCTTCATGATGAGGCCGGCGATTTTCTTTACGTCAATTCCGCTCAGGCCAACATGTACGGCTATTCTCAGGATGAATTAATCGGTAAGAGTTGGAAACTACTTTATGAAGAGGTGCAAATATGTCAAATCGAAAATGAATATTTTCCCCAGTTGTTGAAAGACGGTATGTGGCGGGGAGAATTGCAAGGATTGAAAAAAACCGGTGAATATTTTGACGTGGAAGTTTCGTTGACGGTGTCGCAAGATGATGCTGGTGAAAAGGCAGGATTATTTTGTGCTTGTCGGGATATCAGCGAGCGTAAACGTACCCAACAAGAAGTTGACTTTCTTGCATTTCATGATGCGCTGACAGGGCTACCCAATCGATTATTATTCAAAGAGCAGTTAGAGCAAACCCTACTACGCGCACGTCAACGTAATTCAATCATCGCACTGCTGTTTATCGATTTGGATCATTTTAAGCACGTTAACGATACCTTGGGGCATTCCGTTGGAGACCAATTACTGCGATGCGTCGCGGAAAAAATTCAGTTGGTTTTCCGCAACGAGGATATAGTCGCTCGTTTGAGCGGCGACGAATTCACTGTTCTGCTCAGCGAATTGAATCATCCACACGATGTTGAGACAGTCATTAACAAATTGATGCAGGCGTTTCGAAAACCCATTGTTGTGGATAGTCGGGAGCTATTCCAAAGCATCAGTGTTGGGGTCAGTATGTATCCACAAGATGGAGAAGACGCTGAAACGCTAATGAAAAATGCTGATGCGGCAATGTATCGCGTCAAAGACGACGGGCGTCAGAATTATTGTTTTTACACACCCGAATTAACCCATTCGGCGCAAGAAAATATGTTGTATCGAGGACAGCTTCAATACGCGCTGGATAATCAAGAATTCGAATTGCATTATCAACGTAAGCGTCCGTCCGTACCATCTATAGAAATAGTTGTGAACTGATATTCTCCGTGGTTTTTGAATAGGAGAAAAGGAGATGTTGTCAAAAGAAAAGCAGGCGCATGTGAAGGCTTGGCAGCAAAGTG
>Ga0209992_10004932_pt1 | contig 10159 bp, 10 predicted proteins | sample 2SBtaG_2_FD_182564 | JGI IMG/M metagenome (GOLD analysis project Ga0209992, IMG submission 182564) | Deep subsurface microbial communities from Kolumbo volcano to uncover new lineages of life (NeLLi) - 2SBTROV12_ACTIVE470 metaG (SPAdes)... | ecosystem: Environmental > Aquatic > Marine >... | reverse complement strand
TATTTGATCTTTGTTCCTTCTGGAACATCATCATCAACAGTTAACCAAAATGGTTTATTGTCAATATCAGCTGCCAATAACATTGCATTTGATTCAATACCCGCCATTTTTTTTGGCTCTAGATTTGCCACGACTATAACTGTTTTTCCAATTAGATCTTCAGGCTCATAGAATTGCGCCCCACCTATTATTACATCACGTTCTTGATCACCCAAAGATATTCTGCCTTTAATGATTCGTGATTTATCAGGTATTCTTTCTGTTGATGTAATTTTTGCCACACGTAGATCCAATTTAGAGAAATCATCATAGGAAATGTAATCCATAATAATGCAAATAAGAACGGTTTAAAATTAATTTCGAAATTTAAGGACTTACAATTTCAACGATTAGTGATTTATCAATGGAATCAAAAGAAATGATGATGAAAATGGCTGTATTCTGTAAAGTTCTAAATGATGTTTTGAGAAATCCAGAAAGATACAAAGAATTGAGTATTAAATATCAAGAACTAGTAGATAGTGGCAAAATGCATAAGATGAATGATTTGTATGACTTATGCAACAATTATGCTCACATTAGTAAGTCGGATAAGCCTAATATTTTCCAGTAATAAGGTGAGGATATGGCAGAAATCATTGTATCTGTAATAATTAATTCTAGTCAAGAAAAGATATGGGATGTAATTTCAGATATAGATAATGAACCAAATTTTTGGAAAGGAACAAAAGAAGTTAAAAACATATCAAAAGATGAAAATAAGATATCACGAGAAATAACAATTGCATTTCGTGATCAAAAATGCTTACAAGAAGTAACAATTGTTCCTAAAGAGACAATTAAAGCAGTATTTACAAAGGGCGTGATAGTAGGAGAGAAAATTCTCACATTGAAAAAAATGGATAATTCATGTGAATTAGAGGCAGTTTGGGATGTAAAACTTTCGGGTATGATGGGGATGTTTACTGGAATGATAAAAAAACATATCAAAAGTGGGACAGAACAAGCATTGCAAGCAATTAAAAATGAAGTTGAAAAATAATGGTGGACATTATAATTGATGTTTTTAATTTTATTTTTTCAATAATTTTGATAGGAGTTTTTTTGGCATGGCTTTCATTAATGCATTCAATGTATCAATCTTTTACTAAAACACCATTTTTAGATGAATTTAAAAATAAAAATAATTCAACTCCCAAGGTATCAGTTATTTTGCCTGCAAGAAACGAAGAAAATTATATTTCAAAATGTTTAGAAACATTAAGTATACAAGATTACAAAGATTTTGAAGTAATAGCAATTGATGATTCATCAGAAGATAAAACAGGAGAAATTATTGAAAAGTTTGCAAAAGAAGATTCAAAGATCATACATGTCGCTGCAAGAGAAAAACCACAAAATTGGATGGGTAAGAATTGGGCATGCATGGAAGGATTCAAAAAGGCAACAGGAGATCTAATGCTATTTACAGATGCCGATACAAAATTTGAAAAAAATGTAATCACATTGGCAGTATCTCACTTACAGTCAGAAAACCTTGATGCATTAACAGTAATCCCAAGATTACGCTGCATAGATAAAATTACAAAAATAACCTTACCAATGTTATCCACTTTTTTACATTCAAGATATTCTGCACTCAATGTAAATAATCCTGAAAAGAAAGTTGGGTACTTTTTCGGTAGTTTCTTTGTAATTAAACGAAAGGTGTATGAAGAAATTGGTACACATGAAAAGGTCAAACAAGAGATAATCGAAGATGGCGCATTAGGAAAGATAACAAAGGAATCAGGTTATGCATTAAAGATGGTCAGAGGTGAACATTTGATAGAAGCATTGTATTCACGAAGCTCAAAAGAAATGTGGAATGGATTAAAAAGACTGATGGTTCCTCTTTATCATCAAAATTCTGGCTCTGCAATAGGAGTATTTTTTGCAGTATTATTCATTTTATTTATGCCAATTCCCTTGCTTGCATACTCAATTATTGCGTTTGAATCAAATTTATCATTTATAATTTTACTAATTTCTTCAGTTATTTCTACAATTACAATTTTTTCAGCATCAATTATGGAAACCAAAATGGGCTTAAATCTAAGTATAGTAAATTCAATTTTTGCACCTGTTGGAAGTATTATTGTAGTTTTAGGATTTCTTTCAGGAATTTTACAGGCAAACAAATCTACAGCAGTTTCATGGAGAGGTAGAAAGTATTCAGTAAAGGAATTCTCTCAGAATTACCTCAAGGTATGATACCAAATCAGTAAAGATTATAGTTTCTTCAAAACAAGTTTGATTATGGCAAATAATGGAATTATTGTAGTAGGAACAATTGCGGTTGTAGCACTAATTTTTACATTGTTCATGTATTATGATTCTAGTACTGGAAATACAGTAAATGAAGTAAATGTAACAGACGAAACTCATACACATTCTGTTGATGAGATTGCAGGAGTGACACAAAGTATTGAAGATGTTGCACAAAAAGCTGAAGGTATTTCAGAAGTTGTTGAGAAAGCCAATGCTATTGAAAAGAAAATAGAAGCTATTGAAAAGAAAATAGAAGCTATTGCAGAAATAGTAGAAATTGATGTTGAATTTTCATTAGCTGAAGTTTTTGATATGGCAGAAGAGAGTGTTGTTCAAGTTAATGTTCTTAGAGGTAATGATGGAGGAATAGGTTCAGGGTTTGTTTATTCAAATGATGGATATATAATAACTAATCAACATGTTGTGCAAGACTCATCAAAAGTAACAGTGACATTTCTTGATGGAGAATCATACATAGGAGACGTAATAGGAATAGATAGGGATTTGGACATTGCAGTTGTGAAAGTTAATGCGTCTAATTCAACACGTTTACAACCACTCATGATTGGAGATTCTTCAAAGCTAACAGTTGGTGAAAAAATTGCAGCCATTGGAAATCCATTTGGATTATCAGGTTCAATGACATCAGGAATTGTTAGTCAGATTGGCAGATTACTACCACAGGACACAGGATATTCAATTCCAGATGTAATACAAACTGACGCAGCTATTAATCCGGGAAATTCAGGAGGGCCGCTATTCAATATGAAAGGGGAAGTTGTAGGAATCAATACAGCAATACAATCAGCAACAGGTGAATTCACAGGAGTTGGTTTTGCGGTTCCATCAAACACAGTAAAGAAAGTAGTGCCAGTATTGATCAAAGATGGGGAGTTTAAACATCCATGGATGGGAATTTCAGGAACAGATGTGGATCCAGAACTTGCCGAGATGAGAAACCTGAAGAGTTCAAAAGGTTTTGTGGTAATTTCAGTAATTGAAGGAAGTCCTGCAGAAAAAGCTGGAATGAAGGGAGTAACTCAAACAAGAGAAAAAGATGGAAGAGAATTTCCAGTAGACGGAGACATTATAGTAGCAATCGATGGAAAAACGGTTAGAAAAATTTCAGATATATTGATTCATCTGCAAAGGGAGAAAACAATCGGAGATGAAATGATTCTTACAGTTTTGAGAACGGGAGTATCTTTTGATTTAACAATGATTCTTGAGGAAAGACCTAGATAAAATTTCTACAAAATTAAATAGATCATATTGAAGTTTTAAACATTGAGTAAATTACAATTTGATTTTGAAATAATTCAAAAAATCAATGAATCTAAAAATATAAACAAATATGAGATTTTACAATTAGCAGAAAATGCACCGAAAAAACTCATATTTTATACTGCATCTAAACTAAGAGATAAAAGAAAAGGGAAGAATGTCAGTTTTTCAAAAAAAGCGTTTTTCAATATAATCAATCTCTGTAGAGATACATGCTCATATTGTACTTACAAAGCAGAACCTAATGATACAAAATTATCACTGATGAATAAGCAAATGGTTAAAGAATTAGCAGTGTTAGCAAAGAAATACAATTGTACAGAAGCACTGTTTGTTACAGGGGAAAGACCAGAGCAAAAATATTCAGAAGTAAAAAAATGGTTAAAAAATGAAGGCTTCTCATCTACATCAGAATATTTGATTCATTGTTCAGAGTTGGTATTGAACGAAGGAATTTTTCCTCATACCAATGCAGGAAATCTCACCAAAAATGAAATGAAAGAATTGAAAAAAACTAATGTCAGTATGGGATTAATGCTTGAAAATTCTAGTCCAAGATTAAGAGACATAGGTATGCCGCATCAAGATGCACCAAGTAAGGATCCAAGTGCCAGATTAAACATTCTGGAATATTCCGGAGAATTAAAAATTCCAATGACTACAGGAATTTTAGTTGGAATAGGAGAAACTATGGAAGAATGTATTCAGTCCATTTTAGATATTAAACAAATTCACGATAAGCATGGAAATATTCAAGAGATCATCTTACAAAATTTTCATCCAAAACCAAAAACATCAATGTCTGAACATGTAACACCAGAGGAAGATTATTTCAAAATGGTCGTAGCATTATGTAGAATTATTATACCGGATGCAAATATTCAGATTCCTCCAAATTTATCACCAGAAAATTATCATGATTTTTTATCAGTTGGAATTAATGATTGGGGAGGAATTTCACCAATTACATCAGATTATGTAAATCCAGAATTTTCATGGCCAAATATTAAAAATGTTGAAAAGAAATGTAATGATTATGGTTTTTCATTAAAAGCCAGATTTCCAATATATCCAGAGTTCATTTCACTAGTAAACAAAGATCTGAAGCAACGAATATCTTTAATTGCAGACAAAGAAAATTATGTAAAAGAGAGTTATTGGAAATGAATTTAGAAAATAAAGATGTAGATGGTATTTTACAATATGCAGATCCAGTAATTGCAGCAATTCTCAATAAAGCTATTTCTGGAAAAGATATCACCTCAAGAGAAGCACTGGTTTTATTTGATGCAAAAGGAATTGACTTTCAACTTGTGGGTAAAGTTGCAGATTATTTACGAAGAAAAAAAGTAGGAGATACAGTAACTTATGTGGTTAACAGAAATATCAATTTTACAAATGTGTGTATAAAACAATGTGGTTTTTGTGCATTTAGTAGAGATTTTAGAGAAGAAGAAGGATATACACTTCCTATTGAAGAAATTACAAGAAGAGCAAAAGAGGCATACACATACGGAGCCACAGAAGTATGTGTTCAAGCAGGGTTACCACCAGACATGGATGCAGGATTATATGAGAATATTTGTAGAGGGATTAAAACAGAGATTCCAGATATACACATACATGGATTTTCTCCTGAAGAGATTCTTTATGGTGCAACTAGATCTAATATCTCAACAAAAGAATATCTAACTAGGTTAAAGGATGCAGGAGTAGATACAATTCCCGGAACTGCAGCAGAAATATTGAATCAAAAACTACGTGACAAAATTTCTCCGGGAAGAATTACAGTCAAAGAATGGACAGATGTGATAAAAACAGCTCACAAGATGGGAATAAAGTCTACATCTACTATGATGTTTGGTCATTTGGAAACAAACGAACATAGAGTAAATCATCTAGATACAATACGAGAAATCCAAAAAGAGACGCAAGGGTTTACAGAATTTGTTCCACTTAATTTCATTTATTCAGAAGCACCAATGTACAAACATCAACTTCATGAAGGCATCAAAAAAGGTGCCAATTCAAACGATGCATTATTAGTTCATGCAATTTCAAGAATTATGCTAAATAATGTTATAGATAATATTCAAATGTCATGGGTAAAGGAAGGACCAAAATTTTCACAGTTACTTCTTAATTGGGGCGCAAATGATTTTGGAGGAACTCTAGTCAACGAGAGCATATCAACTGCCGCAGGTGCAGAACATGGCCAGCTTCTTAGACCAAAAGAAATACGACATCTTATCAGAAGTATAGGAAGAATTCCTGCTGAAAGGGACACAACTTATCAAAAAATCAAAAAATTTGAAGTAGAACCTACACAATCTGAAGGATTAGATGGTATTGATGATGCAAAGAAATTTGGTTCCTATTTTGAATTAATTAAAATTAAAAAGTATCAATACCAAAATCCTAGAGAAAATTAAAGTAAAAGACTTACCAAATATGAAACAAATGCGATTGTAAGACCAATCCCTACAAATCGTGGAATAGATTTTCTAAATCCAATGAATAAAACAAGACTAAATGCAATCATTATGTAATAGTTAGAAAATACATCAGTTGAAACAGGAATTCCAATAATAGTTGAAGAAACTCCCAATATCAGCAGGATGTTGTATATGTTACTTCCAACAATATTACCTACACCAATGTCTGTTTGCTTTTTTGCTATGGCTATAATCGATGTAATTAATTCAGGAAGAGAAGTACCAATTGCAACTATTACAACTCCAATAACCAACTGAGATAATTTCAAACTTTCAGCAATTTCTACAGCACCATTTACTGTAAAATGACCACCAAAAAATAGCAATATTATTCCAATAGTTATCAGAACAAATGATTGGGGATATGTATCAATTTTGTATCTGGATAGAAAGTATTCTCCTTCGAGTGTTTCATTTTCTATAGTTTCATTCTGTTGGATTTTTTGTTTTTTAACAGTGTTGATAGTATAAATGGTAAATCCAATCAATGCACCAATTAGCAGAATACCATCAAATTGTGAAATTTCACCATCATAGGACATTCCTATAACTAATAATGATACACCAATCATTATTGGAATCCATCTACTAACAGTAATTTTTCCAATTAGTAATGGAGTAAAGATTGCAGAAATTCCAATTACCATTCCAATATTACTAATATTACTTCCAATGATATTTCCTAGAATTAATTCAGTATGAGAGTTTAAAGCAGCAAGTATTGAAGCTGCTAATTCAGGAGTAGATGTTCCATAGGCTACCACAGTTAGGCCTATAATCATCCCGCTTATTCGAAGTTTCTTTGCAAGTGAGACACCACCAGAAACAATAGCATAGCCGCCAATACACAAAAAGACTAAACCTACAAGTACACTTCCAACATCTAATACATCCACAACAACTATGCCAAGATATCTTGTTTAAATGACGTACCTTGCGGATAATTCACAATTCTAACAAGGAAAATAGATAATCTTGATTCATGCAAGTTCGGTAAAACTGATCAAATAGCTCAACAATGCATGACCCAACGTTAATAAGGTAAAGTACGGTACTATACAGTATGAGAGCAAGATTAACATACGTGCCATTAGAAGTGGCAGAAAAATTTGAAGGTTTTATAATTGAACGTGATGAGCAGGTATTAGATGCAGTAAGAGCAAAAACAAAAGATTTCAGTACACTCTCTCTAATCAAATTATTATATCAATTAAACTCAAACCCCATGACATTTTCAGACTTGTACTCAAAATCTAAAATTAGAATGAAAAGATCCTTTCTAAATTATCTACATTTCTGTGTAGAATACAAATTTATAGAAAAAGAGAGAGTTGGATCAAATGTAATTTATTCAATTACAGATAAGGGAAGAATTATGCTTGAATTGTTTACAATAAATGACAAAAATTAGATCAAAATATTCGTGACGCATATAATAAAACAAACAGTATAGAACCAGTTCCAAAAATAATTATTCGAATCATACCACGAGACATATTTCCTCATGAAGCGAACAAGTAATTAAACAAAACATAATCAATAAAACATTGCAGTCAAACATACCTGAAGCAGAGATCTACGAGACAGAGAAAAATAAGTTGAAGAATCCCACAATTTTTGTTGGATTTGTGGGTGCAGGATTAGTTGGAACCATAGCAATAGACCATATGATAAATGAATTAGATATGAAAGAGATTGGATTTCTCCGTTCAAAACACTTACCTCCATCAACAGTATTCATGCAAGGAAGACTAAGACATCCATTTAGGATTTATTCAAACAATGATGGAAGTGTTTGTGCAATAATTTGTGAGATAATAATCAGCAAAGATGGAATTTACAATATTGCAATGGCAATTCTAGATTGGGCAGAGAAAAAAGGTTCTAATGAAATAATAGTGCTAGATGGAGTTGCAGATAAAAAACATGATGGGAATGCATTTTTTGCAGCAGAAATAGACTTGTGTAGAGTGATGGAAGAAAATGATATCAAAATGATTCCTCAAGGCTTCATTACCGGAATTTCTGGCGGAATACTAAATGAGTGTCTAATTAGGAAGATTCGTGGAATTACATTACTTGTAAAGGCAAACGAATCAACTCCAGATCCTATTGCTGCAACTACAATTATTGAAGCTGTAAATAGAGTATATGAAATTGGAATTAATACAAAAAATTTGAAGAAACAAAAAAAACAGATTGGTGCAGATTTAAGAGAATTATCAAATAAATATTCAGAACATAAAAAAATTGATTCAAATATGTACATGTAGGTAAATGAATATGACGATAACTTACAAAAAAGCAGGAGTTGACATTTCAGAAATTAAAAAGAGTCAACGAGCAATTGGTAAATTAATAGAATCGACACATAATCTACAAAAGATGGCTAAGATAACACATGGTTTTGGTCATTATGCAGGAATTGTAGAAATTCCGGGAGGAAAATTATTAGCAACACATACCGACGGAGTTGGTACAAAAGTAATTATTTCAAACATGCTAAAAAGATACGATACAATTGGAATAGATTGTATTGCAATGAATGTTAATGACATAATTTGCATAGGCGCAACACCAATTTCTTTTGTGGATTATATAGCTGCAAACAAAAATGATCAGAAAATATTCAAACAAATTGTATCAGGATTGGTCAAGGGTGCAAAAAAATCAGCAATGCCAATAGTAGGAGGAGAGACTGCAATAATGTCAGACTTAATTTCAGGTAAAGGTTTTGGTTTTGATCTTGCAGGAATGGTTGTAGGAATGCTTTCAAAAAAAGAGATGGTTTTAGGAAATAAAATAAAAACAAATGATGTGATTATTGGAATACAAAGTTCAGGATTACATTCAAACGGATACTCATTAGCGCGAAAAGCACTTTTAACAAAATATTCAGTCAAAGACAAAATAAAGGGTATTGGAAATTTAGGTAACGCACTTTTACGTCCAACCGAGATTTATGTTAAACCAGTGTTAGAAGCATTGAAAAAATGTCAGATTAATGGATTAGCACACATTACAGGAGGTTCATTTACAAAATTATTGAGGCTAAAACAGATAGGATACCATTTGGACAGTATGCCAAAGACTCCAGCATTGATGCAACTAATTGAAGATACAGGAGTGAAAAATGAAGAGATGTACAAAACATTCAACATGGGAGTAGGATTTTGTATCATTTCACCAGAAAATCAAGTCAAAGATATTCATAAAATTTTCAACAAACATAAGATGAAATCTTATGAAATTGGTAGAATTAGTAAAAACAAGGGCGTTTTTATTAATAAATTGAAAATTGCATAGAAAAATAACATCTTGTCTTAGAAAATTTTACTAGATTTGGCTTATATGACGTAATTCTAAAAATATTAGATAATGGCAGCAGAAGCAGGCTTCATTGAAGTTATCATTGCAGTAGGAATCTTACTAGCAGCTGCAAAGCTAATGGGCGAATTATTCAGTAGAATAAAGCTGCCAATCGTGCTAGGAGAATTATTGGCAGGAATGATTATTGGACCATTTGCACTAGGCGCATTTTTGCTTCATCCAGACACAGGAGAATCAATTTTACAAATCGGACCAGAACTTAGAACACTTGGAGAAATTGGTGCAATTGTAATTTTGTTTATGGCAGGATTAGAGATGACACCAAAAGAATTTTTGCGTGGTGGAAAGGCATCATTTACAGTAGGAACACTAGGCGTAGTAGTTCCATTCTTTGCAGGACTGTTAGTATTCCAGGCATTTGGATTTGATGCATTACAGGCAATGATGATTGCAACAGCTCTTACTGCAACAAGTATAGCAATTTCAATACAAGTACTAAAGGAGTTTAATAAAATTAAATCACCAGAAGCTCGTTTAATTATTGCAGCAGCAGTCGTAGATGATATTTTGGCAATTGCAGTATTATCGGTCGTTACATCATTTGGAGGTGCAGAAGCAATAGACAATATTGATTTGGTAGATGTTACATTTACGATTCTTAAGGTATTAGGATTCTTTGCAGCGATATTAATTACAGCCATTTTCGTAATTCCAAAAGTTATAACACCTAGAATTTGGGA
>Ga0209992_10004931_pt1 | contig 10161 bp, 15 predicted proteins | sample 2SBtaG_2_FD_182564 | JGI IMG/M metagenome (GOLD analysis project Ga0209992, IMG submission 182564) | Deep subsurface microbial communities from Kolumbo volcano to uncover new lineages of life (NeLLi) - 2SBTROV12_ACTIVE470 metaG (SPAdes)... | ecosystem: Environmental > Aquatic > Marine >... | reverse complement strand
TTCGAGACTACAGAAAGTAGTGAAGAGCTTTTTGCCGAAGCCGAAGAAGAAATCTTTGAAGAAGAAGCCGTTGAAGAAATCTACGAAGACTTAGAAGAAGAGTGGGTTGCCGAAGCCGAAGAAGAAGCACTTCTAGAAGAGTCAGAAGAGGCAGATGTTGTTGGTTTGTTGGTAGACAGAGAAACAGGAAGCTCGATGAACATGGAGACAGCCCTTAACGTAGTGGCTAGTACTGTACAATCGGCTGCTAATAGTGTTAGTGGTACGACAGCAGGTACGTCTGTTCATGCAACAGGCAACACAAGAGCATCAGGAGGAGCTTCATCATCTTATGGAGGCTCGTCAAGTGGAGGAGGAAGTTCAGGAGTGGCTAGTGCTGTAGCATCATCATCAAGTGGTAGTAGCTTTAGCACCAGTAGTTCTCCTAGTATATCAGATCAAATAACTGCTGCATCTGTACAAACTAATACGATATTATCTATGAGTGCAGATACAGGTTCAGTAAGTAATGTAAGCACAACATCTTCACCAATGCCTACAACTGAAACAACTGTTGAAGTTGCTGTAGTTGAGACACAGGTACAAGATATGCAAGGACAGATAAACACAGCAATGTCTGAAGTTAGTACACCTTCTGAAGCTGACCAAATTGCTGATCAAATTGTTGCACAGAATTTACAAGCACAACAAGAACAAGCACAGGTTTCTCAAGATACAACAGGAAAGTATGGTGATCAGTCGGTATTTGTAGCTTACTTAGGATACAACCCAGGATTTACAGACTACTACGGAAGAGATATACCTAAACAAAATACTTGGTATGAGCCTAAAGATATTTATGCTGATGTAACTATCCAAGATAACATTAATGCTTTTTATAGATTAGCAGGAGATAGTTTAAATACTTTAACTACTATGAAAGCTTTACAACCAGAGTTAAGAGATGGAGTTCTTTAATCAACTACTAGAATTTTGCAAAGCTGAACCATATTGGGCAATAACATTTTTTATATGTGGCTATACAATAGGTATTCTGTATATATAGTATGCCAAAAAATAAAACACCTAAGAAAGGTTTTAAGTCTTCAAACGATGTAACAAAAGAAATAGAAAAAATTTGGAAAGAACATAATAAAAAGGATGAACAAAATAAATTGGTTTCAAAATAAAATTAAAACACTATTATTTTTTGTACTACTCTTGTTACCCTTTTTAGGACAAGCTAAAGTAGAAGACTGGACAGATACAGATAGAGTACTATACAAGACATATCTAACTTTACAAGGAATGGATACACTACAAACATTCAATATGATAAACTGTCGAAATGACAAGACTTGTAGTAACGTATATGAACAAAATCCCCTATTAGGAAATAACCCAAATAAAAAAGAAGTGTTAGCTTTTAAAATAGGTATGAATTACGTGCTGTATAGATATTTAGATAGTATCTCATACCACGAAGACAGAAGAATATCATTAACATTAGCAGTTGGAATTTCAATACTAATAGTTAATGCTAACTCTTCAAACGGATTGACGTTTTCATTACGATTCTAATAAAAAAGTTAGAATTTTAATAATAAAAAGGAGAAAAAAAATGGAATGGTTCGAGAATAAAACTACACAACTAATAGCACTAGTATCTATCGTTGCTACTTTAGCAGGGTTTGGTTATACAGGTGCTACCTATGTGAATAGGTTAGAAAACCTTGAAACTAAAATGGAAAAAGCTAAAGAGACTGATGATGGTCTTGGAGAAATTGAAAAAAGATTTGAAGCTTTAGATACTTCAATTGATTACATTAATAAAAGTCTTGATGCTGAAAACACAGGAGTAATAGCTAAGATAAATTCTTTAAGCTCACTAACCTCTCAACTTGAAGGACTTAGAATTGCTGTTAGAGAATTAGAAAAAGACGTAGCTAAACTAGAAGATGAAAATAGTAATCCTCTAGTTAACTAATAGTAGAATTTAAAGCGTCTAATTCATTCTCAATATCTCGATGGATGTCAAATATTTTTTGTCTTCCTTCTCTAATTATAGTTTGTACTATTGTTAAATCTTTACCTTTAAATACTTTACTTGCATCTTCAATAGGAAGGCCTCCTACTTCTGTAACTAAATTTCCTTTTGTATCAAATAAAACTCGAAACGATAATATGTTCGCTTCCTTTGCTTTCATATTTATATCTCCGTAAAATTAATCCCTTCTTGCTTGCCTCTAAGACCTGCCTTCATGTATGCAGTCGCTCTACCTTCAAAGAAGTTTTGGTGTTCAACACCTAATACTTCATCAAGCCAAGGTAAAGGATTCTCTCGCTGATCAAAGTTAGTCTTTAAACCTAACTGTAGTAATCTTCTATCAGCAATGTATCTATTGTACGCATACATATCTTTTTTAGTAAGTCCTGGCATATCGCCCATTTCAAAAACGAGGTCGAGGAACTTGTCCTCTAACTCAACCATTTCTCTACATATTTGGTAGAGTTCTTTTTTAAATTTATCCGTCCATATCTCTATGTTTTCTTGGATAAACTCTCTAAATAATTGTGTCATAGCTTCAACGTGTAATGATTCATCACGTATAGAATATGTAACTATCTGACCCATACCCTTCATCTTTCCAAATCTAGGAAAGTTTAATAAGATTGCAAAGCTACTAAACAATTGTAGTCCTTCTGTAAATCCTGAATAAACTGCTAAAGTTTTTGCAATAGCTTTCTTGTCTCTTATAGTAGGTTTAAAATCTTTTATATAATCGTGTTTGTCGGCCATCTCTTCGTATTCTGAAAAGGCTTTGTATTCTATTTCAGGCATACCTACTGTATCTAAAAGTAAACTATACGCATGTTGATGTATTGATTCCATGTTTGCAAAAGCACACATCATCATCCTCGCTTCAGGTTTCTTGAATATTCTCATATACTTATCTATATAACCTGAACCAACGTCTACATCTGATTGAGTAAACAATCTAAATATTTGTGTCAATAAATTCTTTTCTTCATCACTAAGTTCTTGCCAATCTTTTACGTCTGTATGCAAAGGCACAGACTCAGGTAACCAATGCATTTGATTTTGTTCTACATACTTATCAAACATCCAAGGATGATCAAAGGGTTTGTAGTAATCTCTATTGCTTAATAAGCTCATTCTCTTCCTCCACTTGTTCAGCATACTTTTTAAGTAGCCATTCGTTAAATTCTTTTTTATATTCTTCTTCAGTTAATTTTATCGCACCAAAAGCTGAGTTTTCGTCACAATGGTCTAACCACATACGACTGCAAAAACTTTTAAAAGTATTCTTCATCCTTCACAACTTAAACATTCAACATCTTCTAGCTTAATCCTGGGTATCTTAACATTTACATTTTCAGCATTTCTAGCTGCATCTGATCTAAAGTAATACAAAGATTTAAGTTTATTCATAGCGTACCAATGAACATCATTTACATACTGTAAGTAATCGTTATGTACTTCTTGAGGTTCTGTGGCTTTCGGCATCGTAAAGAAAAGATTAACGCTTTGGCTTTGACAAATGTAATCCTGTCTCATGTGAGCGTGTTCAACTAAATAGATTTGATTTATCTCAGGTGCAGTTTTAAATATTTCTTTCTCTTGGTCAGTTAATATATCAAGTTCTTGTACTGATCCTTTAGCACCTGTAATATCTTTCCATATTTTTTCTCTTTCCTCTACATTCAATCCTTTCTTTTTAAGTAGCCTCTCTAAAAATCTATTTCGTACTTGGTACGAACCTGAGAGAGTTTTGTGCGTATATACGTTAGCACGATATGGCTCAATACTAGGGGAAGTACCACCACATATAATAGAACTACTGGCATTAGGAGCAACAGCCAAAAGATGAGAGTTGCGATGCCCACTAGAATGTATATCAGGAGCTTCACCACGTTCTTCGGCAAGTCTTCGGGTAGCTTCCACCGCCCTATCTTTGATGTGCGAAAACATGATATGGTTGTTGCTAGTTGATTGTAAACCTTGGAAGGGTAAGTTTTTACTTTGGAGAAAAGCGTGAAAGCCCATCGCTCCAAGACCCAACGACCTCTCCCTATAAGCTGAATAAGCTGCTTTAACCATTCCTTCTTTTTCTTCTTTAACATAATTTTTAAACCTCTTAAAGTTTGCATTGTATCCACCTAATAAAGAAGTGTCTACAATTGCTTCGATAAAATGTTCCAACACATTATCAAGCATAGTTATTAAATCGTCTATGAACTGTTCATCTTTTTTCCATTTGTCAAAGTGTTCTAAATTGACACTAGATAAACAACACACAGCCGTCCTTTCTTCATTAGTGGGTAATACTATTTCAGAACATAAGTTACTTTGGTTTACTCTTAAACCTAAATCTTTTTGTCCCTGTGGTAAGAACTCATTACATCTGTCAATGTTGACCATGTAAGGCTCACCTGTTTCTGCTCTAGCATTTAGCATCTGCCACCATAAATCCCTAGCACTTACTGTTTTAACAGCTTCATTAGACTTGGGATCAATTAACCTCCACTCCTCGTCATTTCTAACGGCCTCTAAAAACTCATCAGTTATATTAACTGCATTGTGAATATTCAAACATTTTCTATTTATATCTCCACCTGACTCTTTACGCATGTTAATAAACTCTTCAATCTCAGGATGTGATATATCAGAGTAAGCTGCATAACTACCTCTCCTGGTTGTGCCTTGATTGAAAGCTAACATTTCAGAATCAACAACGTGCATAAAAGGTATTGATCCTGTAGACCTAGAGCCTTGTCTAGTAGAAACACCATTACTTCTTACATCTCCCCAATAACCACCAATGCCACCGCCTGAACTAGCTAACCAAATGTTTTCATCATAATGAGAAGACAATCCTCGTCTACTATCAGGAACATAGTTTAGAAAACAACTAATAGGTAGACCTCTAGTTGTTCCTCCGTTGCTTAATATAGGAGTACTGAACATAAACCACAAATCAGAAGAGTATTGGTAAAGTCTTTGAGCCAAGTCAAAGTCAGTCTCTCCTTTATATGTTGCACCAAATACACTAGCTCTAGCTAAAGCTTCTTGTGCATGTGTTTCATTTTCCCAAAAGTACCTATCCTTTAATGTATCTAAACTAAACTTATCTAATTTCTTTTCCTTGTCGTAGTTTATTACTATTCCTAAGTAAGGCTTCGTGCCTATCTTATCTTCAATCATCCGTGTCTCCTAAATATATAGCTATTATTGCGTAATGAATAATCTTTAATAAATCTTCTTGTTTGTTTGATCCATCTTTCTTACCACATCTCATAGCATACTTCATAATGTTACCCATACAGAATCCTTCTCCGTGTCCTGAGTCTATTATCATATCAGTTGCTTGGTACTTACCACCTGCATAATGTCTCTCATACGTATTATCTACATACTTTTCTATCTGTTGCAATATATTATCTTCATTAAACTTGTAACTCACTACTTACCTCCTTTACTAAAGTCACTCTTAGACTTAGATGAATTAGTGTATAGTCCAAACCATGCAGCTCCTGCTCCGACTACAATAGATATTAAACCTGATTGTTCAAAAGTAGGATTAGATAAATCCATAAACCAAAAGGTTGTGTAGTATAGAAGATATACATACACACCTAAGAATGCTCTTGGAATAATCCTCCAACTATCAACTGCTTCTGCAATAAATATTAACCTCTGATAAGGGTTATCATTCTTCTCATCTTCTAGTTCTCTTATTCTATCTTTCAACGCTGACTTTTCTTGTAAAAGTTCCATGAATTTATTAAGATCAATCTCGACCTCGTTTCTATCCATGTCGCCACCAAACCTTCCTGGTGGATAATTTTCATTACTCATATTATTTCTCCTTTAATGTATAACTTCATCTATAGGTATCCCTGTTAAACGATACTCTAGTTCTGCTTCTGATAACTCTACTAACTTTCTAATAACGTCTGTGTCTACTTCCTCTAAAGTATGTCCTGAGAAAAAAAAACTTCCTGTTACTAAGATTAATTCTTCTAAGTCTATAACTACAAGATCAATATTTTTAGTCATGTTCTAAATCTTGTACAGTTATACTTGTTATTGTTCTATCTTTTTTTAATAGTTTCTTAATGCCTTGTTCAAACCAACGTAAAGTATATGCAGAAACTCTAAGCTGTTGATTAGCATAGATGTGAGTTTGATTAGGTACATACTGAGCTAGGTTTTTAAGCGTAACTTTCTTTGCTTCATCTTCATCTACTACACTCTTTATCCAATTAAGCATTAACTCTTTTGCGTGTCTTCTTATTCTTTTTGCCTTTTGTCCATTCATTAGTTAGTTCCTGTACTTTGGGTTCTTTAACCACAGTTGTAAAATAGGCCAAGCCTTTAGCGTATTGGAATATACGTAGACCTTTACCTTTGTTTGTATCTTTATGACATTCGTATTTATGCTTACAGTAAAAACATTCACGAGGTAGCTTCATGTTTCCTGATAATCCATCGGGCACAGGATCATAGCATTTTTGAGGAGGCTTTGAAGACTTTAAAGATTTCTTTACTCTACTTATTTTAGTCTTTATATTAGGCTTGTCAAGTTCTTCTGGCCTAAATAATGCAAGTTCTCCACTTTCTTTATTAAGTGCTAGAAACCCACCACCATTTGTACCCATAGCCTCCTCATACCCTGCAAGCTGAGACATATAACCAAACGTATCTTGCTCACCAAGAGTTCCGTCTTTAAACTTCTTAAACGCAAAGCCTGAAGCAGTCTTAACATCTACAACTTCCCCATTAATAGTGCAGTCCATGTGTCCTTTAACACCACTAACAGACACACTCTTCTGTTCATCTCCTACCTCATGTCCTGCTAATCTAACTAAGAACAACACCACTTCTTCTAATAGATGTCCATATAAGAACTTAATAAAAGTATGTGGAGCTATAGGAGTATCACCATCTTCTAATTTTAAATCATACCATAGTTGCCTTTCAGGTCTACCAATGTTTGACATTCTTAAAGTAGGTGTGCTATTCCTGGGTTCAGGATGTGCCCAACTCTTTAATGCAGTCTTAATAGACTCTCCTAATTCATCTATGTCTTCATCAGACACGGCTAAAGGCTTACCTTCTCCTAAGACAGAAAGCTTTTTGTAGATGTCGTCTACTAACGTGTCTAGATTTTTCTTACTCATTAGTCTCTATGATTAACAAATTTTAATTTACGAGTTTCAGCATCATAATATAAATATTGTACTCCTAATTTCTTTTGGTGTTTAGTTCTTTTACCTGTAGGTTTATAGTCAACATAAGACCTACCTTTCTTACTTCGATAAGACTTAACATCAATTAGTTTTAGTTCTCCTGTCTTAGATATAGCAATGAGATCAACACCTCCTGTACATCCACAGTTTCTAAACACTTCATAGCCATTATCCCATAACCAAGTTGTAGCATAATGTTCTGCCATATCTCCTACTCTATTACCTTCAATGCGTTTCATATTATCTTCCTTCATCTAATTCCATACCATCTTTTGAAATCCACATACCTTCTGTCCAATAAACACAAGGCTTACCATTTATCAATCTATGACTATCACCTCCACCATCATAAGCATCAAATATTGTTTCCCAAAAGTTATCTGAGTCAACCTCATCCCTAAAATACCAACCAAAATGTTTATCTTCAGGATCAGATAGTTTAATAAGTTTCAAAGGAACTACCTCATCTTCTCCACTAAATGTTACTTTAGTGTATGAAGATAAATACTGTGCACGAACCATTACTTCTAATGGGCCTTTCCGTTCATCATTACATATTATATCTACAACAACCAAAGGTGTTCTACCTTTAGGTAATCTAAACATAACTGTATCTTTCCGTGGCCAAACTTTATTATAACCACTCTTGTTATCATGCTTCCATATTACGAGGTCTTTTATTTTAACAGTTTCAATGTGTTTCACTCCAATTATCTCCTACTTTGTATTCCCCGTCCATTGGACAGAGAAGGTTATAATAATTTCCCGCAGTCTTTATACAATCAACTGCAAGATTACCTACGAAATCTACTAATTCTTCTTTAACTTCCATCTGCCATTCATCGTGAATGTTAGCTACAAATCTAGCGTCTAGAGTTTGTAATGTTATTAAAGAGTCTAACATTGCTAAAGCTCTCTTCATAACTATAGCACCACCACCTTGTAGTAAAGTATTTAAAGAAGCATGTGGATGTCTTACAAATATCTTCCTACCATCTAAACCTTTTATATATTTTTTCTGGGCTGCTCGTCTAACTTTATCTCCAAGAGCCTTAAATGTTGGCCTATTATCAAAGAAATGTTGTCTAAGTCGTTGACCATCTCTCTTACTTCCTCCAACCACGCTTCCAAGTTTTGCATCTCCCGCTCCGTAGATAAGGGCATAGATGAATGTCTTTGCCTGATCTCTTGATTCAAGTCCTGCAAGTTTTTGATTAAAGGTGTGTATGTCTCCGTGAATGATTTCATTTGTAAACTCCTCATCTTTCATATAATGTGCAAGCATTCTTAATTCTAAACCTGAAGCATCAATGCCTACTAATTTGTAACCTTCAGGCACTATCCAACATGAACGGCACTCTTTACCAAACGGACTCTTTAAGCTAGGTACTTGTGCCATGTTAGGATTCCTATGTGCCATGCGTCCTGTTATTGTACCATTAGGTATTACAAAGCCGTGTACTCTATCGTCCTCTTCTTGAGAGTCAAACCAGGAGTCTATCTGTGCTATTCTCTTTTGTAATAATAAATACTTAGCTATTAGTCTAGCTTCAGGTATCTCCTTTATATTAGCTAGAGTTCTTTCATCAACCATAGGCTGACCAATAGGAGTAAACTTCTTTGGCTTCCACCCAAATTCAACTAGGTATTCACCTATTTGTTTTCGTGATCCTAAGTTAAACTCTTGAAGTTTTCTACGCATGAAAGGAGTAGTGTCTTTAGTTGCGACTCTCTCCTCATACTCCTCATCTGTTAATCCTTGTTTAGATAATGTTCCGTCTTGTTTTAATTTAGGGTTAACTTCTTTAAGGTCTATCATCTTAGGTTTAAATACTTCATGTACTTGCTTTTCGATGTTGCCCATCTTCTCTCTTAAATCAGCCAACAATAACTCAGCTTCTTTATCATTAAACAAGAAGCCATTAACCTCTTGTTGTTTTAAAATACGGGCAGTCTCATGTTCTAAATCAACGCTATCTTTAGAAAATCCTTTACTCTCTTTCTTTAATCGTTCAAAGACTAATGTATTTAATTGAACATCTCTAACACAGTAGTTTAACATATCAAGACTATAGTTTTGGTAGTCATCAAACTCTATCTTAGGTAATCCTAACTTAGATCCCCACACTTCTAAGCTATGTCCTCCTTCTCTAATGGGATTAAACAACCTAGACAATACTAAAGTATCTACGACAGTTTTACCTCCTAACTTAACACCTCCAAACTTTTCAACCATTGGTATGTCAAAGCCTACAATGTTGTGGCCTACAAGCTTGTTGGCAGATTCTAAAAAAGCATACCCTTCTTCTAATTTATTAGGAGGGAATTTAAAAATCTCCTTAGTGTCTAAATCTTGAGCCACGATACAATGTATCTTAGTAGCTTTAAGATCGTCAGTCTCTATATCAAATACTAAATTCATCGTTACTATCTACAAATTCATAATCTTCAGAAGGTATTTCATTCAACCTTCCTGTGTCGTGGTCATAAAGTAAAGCAGAAGCAATACCTACATCTCCTGTGTATCTTGATTTAAGTACACGTAAATGAGTAGTGTTAGATTCTTCTTCGTCATCGGCTTGTTGATTTCTTTCCAATGCGATAACACAATCACTCAACTGTGCAATAGATTGACTTCCTCTTAAATGACTAAGGGATACTTCGATTCCATTCTCATGTCCTTTGTCAGAGGATACTCTTCTTAGATGAGAAACCAGGATAAGTCCTACTCCTGTCTCTTCAACTATACTCCTGAGTCTAGTCATAATATCATCTATGGCTCTCCTTTCATCGCCTTCATGCACGGCAGATACTAACATGTGCAAGTGATCTACCACTACCCATTTGCAACCACACCCTATAATCATAAAACGTAGTTTAGAAAATATTTCTTCAATACTATTCGTA
>Ga0209992_10004928_pt1 | contig 10168 bp, 8 predicted proteins | sample 2SBtaG_2_FD_182564 | JGI IMG/M metagenome (GOLD analysis project Ga0209992, IMG submission 182564) | Deep subsurface microbial communities from Kolumbo volcano to uncover new lineages of life (NeLLi) - 2SBTROV12_ACTIVE470 metaG (SPAdes)... | ecosystem: Environmental > Aquatic > Marine > Volcanic... | reverse complement strand
GTGGCTATTGGATAATTAGCAACGGAAACTCCACTTTCAAGATGTCTTATTTCAGGGTCTTTTCCTAAATTCCCTATTAGAATAACTTTATTTATACTGCCAGCCATAATAATTTATGATTATAATTATTATTCAAAGATAGCTTTTTGAACTGAACAATTAGAGATAGTTAAGTATATAATTTTCAACAACTTTTGGGACAGGATAGGTTTTTAATTCATGTATTGGAATTTTTTTAAAATTCTCAATCTCAGGTAACTCTTCATTTGATACAAGTAGCCAAAATTTACAATATAGAATTTGATGAGTTAGTATGTGTTTTACTTGTATTGATGATTGAATAGTCAAATTGTTAACGTTGATTAATTGCTGGTAGTCAGGAAACTGTGCTAATTCTAGTTCTGTTTCAATATTTGGGAACTGAAAAAGTTTATTCCAAATATCTTTTTTTAATCTTTGTTCAATATATATAAACCGATTGTCTGTAGTCACTAGGAAATTAAAATACCTTTTTTTCTGTTTTATTTTTTTTGTTTTAAATGGAAGTTCTTTTGTCCTTTTTTCATTAAAAGCAATACAACTACTTATTAAAGGACATTTCTCACATTTAGGGATAGGCTTACATTGTAGTGCCCCAAATTCCATAATGGCTTGATTAAACATTCCAGGATTACTTTTGTCTATCAACTCATTAGCGAGTTCTTGGAATTCTTTTTTACCTTGAGTTTTGTCAATAGGAGTATTGATGCCATAATACCTACTTAATAAACGGAATACATTACCATCAACAACTGCTTTTATTTCATCATAACAAAAAGAGGAAATAGCTGCGGCAGTATATTCGCCAACTCCTTTAAGTTTGATTATTTCTTTATAAGTAGTAGGAAACATACCATTTAATTCATGAGTAATGTGTTTTGCAGTATGGTGCATGTTTTTTGCCCTATTATAATAGCCTAGCCCTTGCCATAGCTTCATTACTTTTTCTTCATTAGCATTTGCAAGATCTTGAATGGTTGGAAAATGGCGAATGAATTTTTCATAATATGATAAGCCTTGATCAACTCTTGTTTGTTGAAGGATGATCTCACTGATCCATATATAATAAGGGTCAACAGTGTTTCTCCAAGGAAGATTCCTTTTATTTTTTTTATACCAATCTATTATTGTTGTAGAAAAATCCAATTTTCAAATTCTTTTGACGAAATAACATAAAAAAAGTGATATGTTTTCCAGACTTAAATAAATACAATTATATTTGCTTCCCGTTTTTGAAAAGATACTTTATAACATTATAAATAAATTATAAATAACTGAAACAAAACATTATAACTATTATGACAAAAGCAGATTTAGTTACAAATATTTCTTATAAAACAGGTGTTGAGAAGATAGCTGTCCAGGCAGCTGTAGAAGCATTTATGGAATCAATTAAAGATTCTTTAGAAAAAGGAGAAAATGTTTATTTAAGAGGATTTGGAAGCTTTGTAGTAAAAGAAAGAGCTGAAAAAACAGGAAGAAACATTTCAAAGAATACTACTCTTATCATCCCAGCTCATAACATTCCTTCATTTAAACCATCGAAAACTTTTATTGAAGGAGTTAAGAAGAAAGTAAAAATAAATTAACAAAATTAAACGAATCTATTATGCCAAGCGGTAAGAAAAGAAAAAGACATAAAATGTCTACTCATAAGAGGAAAAAAAGGCTAAGAAAAAATCGACATAAGAAGAAGAAATAATTTCTAGTCAATTAGTTTTGACATTTTCAAAGCTACTGATCTAATGATCAAATCGCTGCGCAGAGGTTCTATTAGGAGGATTTCACGTGCAATATGAATTAGTAATAAATTCCAAGCCTACAGAAGTTGTTTTAGCTTTATTGAAAGGTAAAAAATTAATCGAGATACATCGTGAGAAAGATGATACTCAATTTAACGTAGGTGATGTATATCTAGGCAAAACAAGAAAGATTGTGCCTAATCTAAATGCTGCATTTATTGATGTGGGTTATGAGAAGGATGCTTTTTTGCATTATCATGATCTTGGCCCTCAGTTTAGGTCCATGAATAAATATGTTCAGAATACTTTAAAGGGTAAGCAATCCACAGAGAAGCTTGGTTACAATAAAATTGAATCTGATATAGATAAAAATGGAAAAATCAAGGATCATGTGTCTTCCAAACAATTAATTGCTGTACAGGTAATAAAGGAGCCTATTTCAGCAAAAGGTCCGAGAATCAGTGCAGAGGTAACATTGGCCGGAAGATTCCTTGTGCTTGTTCCATTTTCTGATAAGGTATCTATATCACAAAAGATCAAGGATCAGGAGGAAAGAGATCGTTTAAGAAGATTGATTACAAGTATAAAACCAAAGAATTTTGGAGTTATTATAAGGACAGTGGCTCAAAATAAAAAGGTGGCTGAGCTGGATCAGGATTTAAAGGATTTAGAAAAGAAGTGGGCGCTTATGTATAGAGAGCTTAAAAATTCAAAACCGCCAAAAAGAGTATTTGGTGAAATGAATAGAGCGACTACTGTACTAAGAGATATTCTAAATAAAGACTTTTCAAATATTCATGTTGATGATCCAGATCTATTTGAGGATGTAAAAAACTATGTTAAAACAATTGCTCCTGAAAAGGAAAATATAGTTAAGCAATTTAAAGGAAAAGTAAGCATTTTTGAATCCAAGGGGATTGATAAACAAATAAAGGCATCCTTTGGAAAAAAAGTAAATCTTCCGTCAGGGGCTTATTTAATTGTAGAGCATACCGAAGCGATGCATGTTATTGATGTAAATAGCGGAAACCGAAAATCCTCTGAACAAAACCAAGAACAAAATGCTTTAGAAACCAACTTGGAAGCTGCTGAAGAAATAGCTAGAATATTGCGTTTAAGAGATATGGGAGGGATCATCGTTATTGATTTCATTGATATGCATATGCGTGAAAACAATAAAAAATTATTTGATCACCTTAAGAAATCCATGAAAGAGGATAGGGCTAAACATAATATTATTTCACCAAGTAAATTTGGTGTTGTTGAGTTGACAAGACAAAGAGTTCGTCCAGAAACAGATATTAATACATCTGAAGTTTGTCCTTCATGTAATGGTTCTGGAGAAGTGCAGGCTTCGATATTAATTATTGATGAAATTGAAAATCATCTAAAATTTTTGATTGAAAATCATAGGAATAAAACTATTCATTTACAAGTGCATCCATTTATTGAAGCTTTCTTAAAAAGAGGGGTGAAAAGTATTCAAAGAGGATGGTTCCTTAAATATAAAAAATGGATACAAGTAACGGGGCTTACTAAATTTGGAATGATGGACTATCAATTTATAGACGAGAACAATCAGTCCTTTGGTGATTAATCATTAAAATGTTCCCAACCCTGAGCTTCTATAGGTATAGACTGGTCTCCTTTTGAAATTAAATTAATTCCATTTTTTGCAGAACAAATATGTCCAATTATAGATAAATTTGGAATGCTGTCAATTTTTTTATGCTCTTTAATGTCAACAGTAAATAATAATTCATAATCCTCACCACCATTTAACGCACAAGTTGTTGGGTTAATATTGAAATCCATTGATGTTTTATAGGTGTTTTGATCAATAGGGATTTTGTCCTCATATATTTGACATCCTGCTTTCGAGGCATTACATATATGCAATAATTCAGAAGCTAAGCCATCAGAGATATCAATCATGCTTGTTGGAATAATATTGGATTTTTTTAAAGATGTAATAATGTCTTTTCTTGCTTCAGGTTTTAGCTGCCTTTCAAGGATATAGTCAAACCCATCAAGGTCAGGTTGCATGTTTGGATTGGCTTTCCAAACTTCTTTTTCTCTTTGTAATACAGTTAAGCCAGCATAAGCTCCTCCAAGGTCACCTGAAACAACTATAAGGTCATTTTCTTTTGCTCCTGATCGATATGCAAGCTCCTTTTTATTGGCTTCACCAATTGCTGTTATAGAAATGACTAGCCCGTAAGGATTGGTAGTCGTATCTCCACCGATAATATCCACTCCATAATTATTTGCTGCTAATGTTATTCCTTCATAAACCTCATTAATAGCTTCTAAAGAAAATTTATTTGAGATTCCTAAAGAAACAGTGATTTGTCTAGGAAGAGCATTCATTGCATAGATGTCACTTAAGTTTACAGTTACAGCCTTATAACCTAAGTGTTTTAAGGGAGTAAATACCATGTCAAAGTGGACGCCTTCAATCAATAGGTCTGTAGAAACAACAGTTTCATTTTTACCATGATTGATAATTGCAGCGTCATCACCAATTCCTAAAATAGATGATTTGTTTTTAAGCTGAATTTTATCAGTTAAATGTTTAATTAAACCTATTTCGCCTAATTCATTGATGTTATTTGTCTTCTTATTCATTCTGCAAAAATAAGAAAGGACATTTCTTTTTCTTAAATAAGAATAAAAAAGGTTTTATCAATACCTAAATTGAGGTATATTTGCGCTGTTTATAATTAATCTAAATAATAAAACATGATTCAGGTTACTGAAAATGCAAAAAAAAGAGCATTGTCATTGATGGAAGAGGATGATAAAATCAATTCTTTTATTAGAGTGGGTGTTAAAGGTGGCGGATGTTCAGGATTAATGTATGAATTAACTTTTGATAATGCATTAATTGATGGGGATAAAGAATTTGAGGACAATGGGATAAAGGTAGTGGTGGACAAAAAAAGTTACTTATACTTAATAGGTACCACATTAGATTATTCAGGAGGATTGAATGGTAAAGGATTTGTTTTTATTAATCCAAATGCAGATAGAACCTGTGGTTGTGGAGAAAGTTTTTCACTTTAAATTAGTAAGATGGCTTATTCAGAGGGGGATTTAAAAAAAGATCTAGAAAATAAAGAATACGAATTTGGCTTTGTAACTGATATAGAATCAGAAAAAGCACCTAAGGGATTAAATGAAGAGATTATTCGGTTTATTTCAGCTAAAAAAAATGAACCTGATTGGATGCTGGAATATAGATTAAATGCTTTTGAAATTTGGAAAAATATGGAAGAGCCTGAATGGGCGCATGTTTCATATAACAAGCCAGATTTTCAAGATATTTCTTATTATGCTGCTCCGAAAAAACAAATAGAGCTTGAAAGTCTCGATGAGGTAGATCCGGAATTGAGAAGAACAATGGATAGGTTGGGTATATCTCTTGAAGAGCAAAAGAGATTGTCGGGAGTAGCTGTAGATTTTGTAATGGATTCAGTATCTGTTGCAACTTCATTTAAAGAAAAATTAGCAGAGCTAGGAATTATATTCTGTTCTTTTTCTGAGGCAGTACAGGAATTCCCAGAGCTTATTAAAAAATACATGGGGACAGTAGTGCCTGCTACAGATAATTTTTATGCAGCTTTAAATGCTGCTGTTTTTTCAGATGGTTCATTTTGCTATATACCAAAAGGTGTTAAATGTCCAATGGAACTATCCACTTATTTTAGGATCAATGAATCTGGAACTGGTCAATTTGAAAGAACATTGGTTGTGGCAGATCAAGATAGTTATGTTAGCTATTTAGAAGGATGTACTGCACCACAAAGGGATGAAAATCAATTACATGCTGCAGTTGTTGAATTAATTGCAATGGATAATGCAGAGATTAAATATTCTACAGTTCAGAATTGGTTTCCAGGTGATAAAGAAGGAAAAGGAGGAGTTTTTAATTTCGTTACCAAAAGAGGGCTGTGCCATCATGGATCTAAAATTTCTTGGACTCAGGTTGAGACAGGGTCTGCTGTAACTTGGAAATATCCTTCTTGTATTCTTAAGGGTGATAATTCTATTGGAGAGTTTTATTCTGTAGCAGTTACTAATAACTATCAGCAAGCAGATACTGGCACAAAAATGATTCATATTGGTAAGAATACTCGATCTACTATTATATCAAAAGGAATATCAGCAGGGAAAAGCCAGAATAGCTATAGGGGATTGGTTAGAATTGGTAAAGGAGCAGAAAATGCTAGAAATTTTTCTCAATGCGATTCATTGTTAATGACTGATAGGTGTGGAGCTCATACTTTTCCATATATAGAATGTGAAAATTCAAGTGCTCAAATAGAGCATGAAGCAACTACATCAAAGATTGGTGAAGATCAAATCTTTTATTGTTTACAAAGAGGAATTTCTGAAGAAAAAGCCATTAGCCTTATAGTGAATGGATATGCAAAAGAAGTTTTGAATAAATTACCTATGGAATTTGCTGTGGAGGCACAAAAATTATTAGAGATCAGTTTAGAAGGATCTGTTGGATAAAATAAATTATTATGAGTGATTCAATTATTAAAATTAAAGGATTAAAATGTGAAATTGAAGGGAAAGGAATTCTCAATGGAGTTGATCTTGAAGTTAAAAAAGGTGAAGTCCATGCTATAATGGGCCCTAATGGGTCAGGAAAAAGCACTTTGTCATCTGTATTGGCCGGAAGAGAAGAATATGAAGTTACAGGTGGATCTGTAGATTATTTAGGAAAAGATTTGTTGGATATGTCACCTGAAGAAAGAGCATGGGAAGGGGTGTTTTTGGCATTTCAATATCCTGTTGAAATTCCAGGAGTAAGCAATATTAATTTTTTAAGAACAGCGCTGAGTGAAAGGAATAAATTCAATGGTCAGGATGCAATTTCAGCTAAGGATTTCTTGAAAATGGTAAAAGATAAATCTTCTTTAGTTGGATTAGATAATAAATTAAAAAATCGTTCTGTAAATGAAGGTTTTTCCGGAGGAGAAAAGAAAAGAAATGAGATTTTCCAAATGGCTATGTTGGAGCCAACTTTAGCCATTTTAGATGAAACAGATTCGGGTTTAGATATTGATGCACTTAGAATTGTTTCTAAAGGAGTAAATGACCTAAGGAATGAGGAAAATGCAACTATAGTAATTACCCATTATCAAAGGTTACTAGATTATATTGTTCCTGATTTTGTTCATGTATTATATGAAGGTAGAATTATTAGGTCTGGAGGGAAAGAATTGGCTTTGGAGTTAGAAGAAAAAGGCTATGATTGGTTAAAAGAGGAAATAACCATATAATTACGATGGAACAACAACAAATTACAATAAAACACCCTATTTTAAATGGCTTGAACAGGTCCTTATTGTTCAGGAATATTGCTGAAAAAGCATATGATAAAATGGAGCAGATAGGTTTTCCTAGCAGGAAGACAGAAGAATGGAAATATACTAAGGTAAGTAAGCTTCTTAAATCAAATTATGTCCCTAAAATAAAAGCAGAGTTAAAACAATTAGATAATTGGTTTTTCCCAGATATTAAAGGACCTACAATTGTTTTAGAAAATGGAATCTTCAATCCTTATTTGTCTTGTTTAGGGTCTAATAATGGTTTAGTTATTAAAACATTAGATAACATGAATGGTCAGATCAATGAAGATGAGATTGGTTCAATGTCAATCAATGATCATAACCCATTTAGCTTATTTAATTTAGCATATCTGCAAAACGGATGCTATATAGAAGTTGAAAAGCAATTAAAAATAGATGAGACAGTTCATGTAGTACATTTATCTACAGAAGATAATACCCTTGTTAATTCTAGACTAATTATTAATGTTAATGATTTTGCTGAGCTAAATATGGTTCAGAGTTTTGTTAATAAGACAGATACTGATGCATTTGTTAATCATGTTACTGAAATTAAATTAGGAGTCAACTCCAAGTTGAATTTAGATAAAATACAACAGGTTCATGGAGAAAAACATATTTGTACTGAATATGTTCATCAATCAGATGAGAGTACATTTAAGATAAATACATTAACTACTGAAGGTGATTTGGTGAGAAATGGATTGAATATTTATGTTGATGGGGAAAATTGCAATTCGTTTTTAAACGGTCTTTTTATTCCTAAAAATGAAAATCATTTTGATAATCATACTTTGTTAGAGCATCAAAAACCAAATTGTCACTCTAGTGAATGTTACAAAGGGATCATTCATGATGCTGCTACTGGTGTTTTTAATGGAAAAGTAATTGTTCATCAGGACGCTCAGAAAATCATGGCATATCAACAAAATAATAACATTGTTTTATCAGACAAAGCTCAGATTAATGCAAAGCCTGAATTAGAAATCTATGCGGATGATGTAAAGTGTAGTCACGGTAGTACTACTGGCCAATTTGACGAGGAGGCTTTATTTTATTTAATGACTAGAGGGATCAAAAGGGATTCTGCTATTAATTTGCTGATGAATGGGTTTGTTTCGGAGTTAATTGATGAAATAGAGTCTGAAGAAGTAAAAAATTATTTCATTACATTATTTAATTGAACAACCTATAAAGTTATCATGTGTTTGTTTATTATTGTATTATAATTGTATTATATAAACAAAAGTCATGTTATGAAAAATTTTATAGTAATTACTCTCTTATTTTTTTCATACCCCTTTTTTTCTCAACAATATTTAGGCGTAGATAATGGAAATTACGCTGGCGCACTTGGTGTAGACCTTAACCCTGCTAACATTGCAGATAATAGAATGAAGGTCGATCTTTTTGTTGGAGCTGGATTTACAGGCTTCAATAATTATGTGTTTATGAATACTTCCACAATGCCATCTGGATGGATCTCATCTTATACTAGTGATCATGTTGTTGATACAACTTGGCGAAGTCAGTCATGGTTTGAAAAAGTAATTGGACCTGACTCTGTAGATTACTATCAAAGTTTAGGGCAAGGAAATTATTTTATTACTGATCCCACTGACCTTGGCAATAAACCCTACAGGGGAATGATAGACCTTAATGTAGACCTTTTTAATTTAATGGTAACAATTAATCGTAAAATGTCAGTTGGTTTACAAGTTAAACATAGAACAATATTTAATATTGATCATGTAGCACCTGAATTAGTTACGCTAGCTGTTAATGATCTAGAATATAGCTCATTATGGGATTTAGATCTTTCGGATCAGTTATTGAATTTATCTTTTAATTCATGGATGGAGTACAATTTAAGCTATGCTCAAGTCATTAAAGATGATGGAGAACATTTTATAAAAGCAGGAGGTAAGCTGAAGTTTTTACAAGGCTTAGGTTCCTTTTATGTTTATACTGGTAATGTAGATTACAACTTTTTCAATGCAGATACAGCAAATTATATATCAGGGGATTTTAATTATGGATATTCTCAAAATTTGGCTCAATTTATTGAGCCATTAGATGACAATAATAATCCTTTAGATAATTATAGTGTCGATTTTAATGAGATTTTTCAATTACATTCAAAATTAGGACTAGGCCTAGATATTGGTGGTGTTTATGAGTGGAGACCTGACTGGAAAGATTATAAATATGATATGGATGGTGAAACTAATTTATGGAGAAGAGATCAAAATAAATATAAGCTTAGAGCATCTTTTTCAATTAATGATATAGGGGGGATGAAATATTTAAAAGGTGAGATGAGTAGAGATTTTACAGCTAATTTAGGTATTCATCCAGATAGTCTATACGACCTTTCTGTTTTTAATGGTATTAGTGGATTTCGTTCATTTGATTCAACTATTCTTGATCTAGAATCTCAGGGAGATATTGAGTATTCTAACGAAACAGAAAGTAATTTTTACATGAATTTGCCAACAAGTATTAATATGGCAGTAGATTATCATATTTGGAATGATTTTTATGTAGACGCTAGAATGCTGATAGGATTTCAGAGGAATAAAGATGCAAGTAAAGTAAGGGTTCCATCTAATTTTTCTATTACTCCTAGATATGATTATAAGTATTTTGGTATTTCTGCACCCCTTTCATATAGTGGTTTTTATGGTTTTAGAGCTGGACTGGGATTTAGGGCAGGTCCATTGTTTGTAGGTACTGCAGACATTAAACCTTTATTTGCTCCAGGTAAGGATAAAGATATTAGAGGAGCTAATTTTTACCTTGGGTTAAGGGCCTGGGTTTTTAATAAGCATCCAAAAGATAAGGATAACGATAAGGTATCAGATAAAATTGATGAATGTGCTGAGCTAGCAGGAGTTTGGGAATTCAAAGGATGTCCAGATTCAGATGGTGATGGAATCAAGGATGTGGATGATGATTGTCCAAGCGTAGCAGGATTGGCAGAATACAAAGGATGTCCAGATACAGATGGGGATAAGATTA
>Ga0209992_10004927_pt1 | contig 10169 bp, 7 predicted proteins | sample 2SBtaG_2_FD_182564 | JGI IMG/M metagenome (GOLD analysis project Ga0209992, IMG submission 182564) | Deep subsurface microbial communities from Kolumbo volcano to uncover new lineages of life (NeLLi) - 2SBTROV12_ACTIVE470 metaG (SPAdes)... | ecosystem: Environmental > Aquatic > Marine > Volcanic... | reverse complement strand
GCAAGGCGAAGAAGGCCGGGCTGCTCGCGACGCTCTTCGGCGACGCCACCCCCGAGGAACAGCGCTTCCTGATGGGCATGCTCACCGGCGAGCTGCGCCAGGGGGCCCTGGCGGGGGTGATGGCCGAGGGCATCGCCCGGGCGGCGGGAGTTCCCGGTGCGTCCGTGCGGCGGGCCGCGATGCTCTCCGGCGACCTGCGGGCCGCTGCTCGCGCGGCGTTCGACGGTGGCGAGCACGCCCTGGCCGCCTTTCGCGTGACACTGTTCGCGCCACTTCAGCCGATGCTGGCCCACACGGCAGAGACGCCGGGCGAGGCGCTGGAGCGTCTGGGTGAGGCGGTCCTGGACTTCAAGCTCGACGGTGCCCGGATCCAGGTCCACAAGGACGGCGAGCGGGTGCGGGTCTGGTCCAGAGCCCTGCGCGAGGTGACCGGGGCCGTGCCCGAGGTGGTGGCCGCCGCAAGGTCCCTGGCGGTGGACTCGGCAATCCTGGACGGCGAGGTCCTGGCCCTCACCCCGGACGGCCGCCCGCACCCGTTCCAGACCACGATGCGGCGCTTCGGACGCAAGCGTCAAGACCGGGTGGCTGCCCTCAAGGACAGCCTGCCTCTGACCCCCTTCTTCTTCGACATGCTCTACCTGAACGGGCAGGAGCTCATCGACGCCGACGGTCTGGCGCGGGCCGAGGCGATGGCCGGGGCCCTGCCAGACGGCCTGATCGTGCCCCGAGAGGTCACGTCCTCGGTCGACGCCGCCGACCGCTTCCTGGAGCAGGCCCTGGAAGGGGGCCACGAGGGCATCATGGCCAAGTCCCCCGGTGCCGCCTATCTGGCCGGGAGCCGGGGCAAGGGCTGGCTCAAGATCAAGCCAGCCCACACCCTGGACCTGGTGGTCCTGGCGGTCGACTGGGGCAGCGGACGCCGCAAGGGCTGGCTCTCGAACCTGCACCTGGGCGCCCGCGACCCGGCTGGGGGCTTCGTGATGCTCGGCAAGACCTTCAAGGGCATGAGCGACGAGCTGCTCGCCTGGCAGACCCGGCGCTTTCAGGAGCTGGAGACCCACCGGACGGAGTGGACCGTGCACGTGCGGCCCGAGCAGGTGGTGGAGATCGCCTTCAACGAGATCCAGACGAGCCCGCGCTACCCCGGAGGGCTGGCCTTGCGCTTCGCGCGGGTCAAGCGCTATCGGTCGGACAAGGACGCCCAGGACGCAGACACGATCGAGACGGTGCGGGGGATTCACCAGGCCCGAGGGGGCGGTTCGCAACCCTAGTCGCCATTCCGCTGTCTTCGGTGGCGCCTCACACCGGGCGCCGAGACGCTACGGTCGCTCCATGCACACCGGTTCCCCGGCCCTCCTGTTGTCCGCCCTGGCGGGCTGCGATCGCGGCGAGACCGACGAGAGGCCGTGGCGCTGTGCGTCCGGCGGATCCTGGACCCTGGGCTTCCCGGCGGGTGGCCGGTGAAGACGCGCCAGGCACTGGCGGCCCGGATCCTGGCCTGCGGTCTTGGCGGCGCCCTGTTCGCGCTGCCCCTGTCTCTGTGGATGCACAAGGAACTGCCGACCCTGGGGGTCGCGGGCTGGGGCTTCTTGGGCGGCGCGCTACCGCCGCTGCTCCTGGCGTCGGCCTGGGCCGATCTACCGCCTTTCTTGCGACGCGCACTGGACGCCGCCGTGGCCGGCACCGGGGTCGTCCTGCTGGCCATCGCGAGCGTCCTGGCCAAGGGTCTCATGTATGCCCTGCTGCGACGAGACGAGCTCATCACAGCGACGCTCTCGGTCGCGCTGGTGTCCGTGGGAATCGCGTCCCTGGTCGAGACCCACCGGCGCCTGGCGGCGGTCATCGCAACCCGGGAGCAGGAGCTGGCCGCCGAGCGTCGGGCTGCGGTCGAGGCCCAGCTGCGGGCACTCCAGGCCCAGATCCGGCCCCACTTCCTGTTCAACACCTTCAATGCGCTGTCCGAACTGATCCACGAAGACGCCGACGCTGCTGAGGACCTGGTGACCGATCTTGCCCACCTGCTGCGCTACAGCCTGCGCTCCTCTGAGGAGGGCGGCGTGCCCCTGGCCGACGAGCTGGACGCGACCCGCCGCTACCTGCGCATCGAGCAAGCCCGCCTGGGCGATCGCCTGCGGGTGACCCTGGACGTGGACGACGGACTTCAGACCGAGGTGGTGCCGGCGCTGGTGCTGCAGCCCCTGGTCGAGAACGCGGTCCAGCACGGGGTGGCGGCGCGGGCTGACGGTGGCTCGGTGTCGATCGTAGCCCGGCGCCATGCCAAGGGGCTCGAGCTGGTGGTCCAGGACGACGGACCGGGCCTGCCGGCGGCGGTGCTGGCCGGAGGGTCGGCGGGGCGGCCAGGCGAAGGCCACGGGGGCGGACTGGCCAACGTGCGTAGGCGACTGGCCCTGCGCTTCGGCGACCGGGCCTCCCTCGCTCTGGACACTCCAGCAGGCGGCGGCACGCGCATCGCCCTGGCCCTGCCCGCGGTGGCGCCGTGATCCGGGCCATCGTGGTCGACGACGAGCCCCTGGGCCGCCGCCGACTCCTGCGGCTGCTGGCCGACCACCCGGACGTCGAGGTCGTGGGCAAAGCCGCAGACGGCGCCGCGGCGCGGGCCCAGGTCCTGACCCTGCGTCCGGACGTGCTCTTCCTCGACGTGCAGATGCCGGACGAGGACGGCCCGACGGCCCTGCGGCGCCTGCGGGAGACCCTGCCCGACGACGCCTTGCCGCGGGTGGTGTTCACGACGGCCCACGCCGAGCACGCCCTGGATGCCTTCGAGCTCGAGGCGCTGGACTACCTGCTCAAGCCGGTGGAGCGGGCGGGCCTGGCGCGGGCCCTGAAGCGGGTGCGCCGCAGCGTCGCGCCCCGGGTCTCGCCAGGAGTGGCCGCCGCCGCTCCCCCGCGGCTGCTGGCCCGCCGCGGCACCCGGACCATCCCGCTCGATGTCGACGCCGTCGCCGCGGTCGTGGTCGAAGATGCGACGGCCTGGGCCTGGACCCCAGAGGGGCGCTTCCGGGTCGACGGCACCCTCCAGGAGGTCGTGGCACGCCTGCCGGCGGGGTTCGTCCAGGTCTCCCGATCCGCGGTGCTGCGGCCAGGCGCCGTGGCCTCCCTCCGACCCCTCGCGTCGGGCACCTTCGAGGCGAAGCTGACCGGGATGGAAGGCGTGATCCGCGTGTCTCGGCGACGTGCCCGTGACCTGAAGAAGCGCCTGGGCTGAGCGACCACTCGGCGCTCCCACGACCACTCGACCGGTCTCTGCGACCGTTCGACCGGTCCAGGGCAGTCGCCACGGCCCCCGTGGGTAGAAGTCAGTCGTCGCCGGGCACACCTCTCCCGGCCTCGGAGACCGCCATGACCCGCCTCCCCGCCCTCGCTCTCCTCCTCGCCCCCCTCGCAGTGGCCCCGGCCCTGGCCCAGGACCTGCCCGAGCCCGAGCCGCCGGACTCGGTCGAGGCGGCCGAAACCGCCCCGGTCATCGACAGCTCGACAACGCAGATCCGCAGCGGCCAGGACGACGAAGATGTGACAGTCACCGGCCACGGGAGCGACACCGTCTGGGCTGCGGGCCAGACGGTCGAGATCGACGCCACCGCCGCCGATGCCTTTGCGGCCGGTGAGCGTGTGACGCTGCGCGGCGAAGTGCTGGACAACTTCCTGGGCGCCGGCCAGCGGGTGTCGGTCAAGGGACCCGTGGGCGGCGACGCCTTCCTGTTCGGCGAGAAGCTCGAGGTCACGGCCGACGTCGGCGGTGATCTCTACGCCGCCGGCGAGTCGCTGCTCGTGCCCGAAGGCGTGACCATCGGCGGCAACCTGTACTTCGGCGGCGCCGAGCTGGAGCTCGAGGGCACGGTGGTCGGCAGCGTAAAGGGCGGTGGCTCCGACGTGCGCATCGACGGCGACGTGGCCGGCGACGTCCAGGTCCACACGGCCGAGCTGCACATCGGCCCCCAGGCCAGCATCGGCGGTGACCTGAGCTACGAGTCTCCCGCCCAGGGCCAGCTGTCCGAAGGCGCGTCGGTGGCCGGCTCGGTGGACTGGACCGAGAAGCAGGCTGACGACGGGTCCAGCCACCACCACGACGACAGCAGCTGGGGGGCCCAGGTGGCCTTCCGAATCCTGCTCTTCCTGGGCTCGCTGCTCACCGGTGGCCTGGCGCTGCTGCTGTTCCCCGGGTTCGTGACTCGGCCTGCGGCCCTGCTCGAGGAGGAGGCCCCGGTGTCGCTGGGCGTCGGCTTCGCCGCCCTGTTCGGCGTGCCGGTGCTGGCCCTGGCGCTGGCCCTGTTCATCGTGCCCCTGCCGGTGTCCTTCCTGGCGATGGCCGTCTACGTGCCGGCCACCTTCCTGGCCCGTACCGTCGCCGCCTACGCCGTGGGCGCCCTGGCCCTGAGCCGAGCGGGTCGCACAGCCGGTGCCCTGGGCACCCTGGTGGCCGGCCTTGCCCTGCTCCACCTGGTCTACCTGGTGCCGGTGCTGGGTGGGTTGACCTGGCTCGGAGCCACGGTCGTCGGGCTGGGGGCCCTGTTCATCGCAGCCCGCCGAGCCGCGATGCCCAGCGCAGCTGCGCCGGCCGTCTGACGGGCTGATTGCCCAGCGCCCGTCTCGCCGGCCTCGGCGGGACGGGCGTTGGTGCGCTCGGGCCTGCTCAGCGTCCCGCTTCGTCCGCCCCGTCGCTCCGCACCACCACCGACCAAGCCGTGCCCGGCACCGACAGATTCCCCGCCAGCAGCACAGCCTGGTCGTCGACGAGCTGGCGCGTGCTGGTGACGTTGTTCAGCCCCTGGTCCTCGCCCGCCATCAGGACCTGCTCGGCCGCGAAGGCGATCGGCTCGGTGGCGCTGGCCCGGGCCACGATGTCGTCGGTGCCGGACTCCCGGGTGGTGTAGGCCACCAGCACCCACTGCTCGGCTTCGTTGAGCACCACGATCGGCCGGGTCGGCGACAGGCTGCCCTCGGGGTTGAGCTGGTGCTCGGGCTCGAAGTCCCGCCAGCCGGTGTCCGGATCCCGGATGAGCAGAGCGATCAGCGGGTGGGTGGTGGAGTCGTAGGACGTCTTGACCGCCGCGTAGAGCGTGCCGTCCGACGCGACCGCCAGGTTCAGGTGGTCGTCGGACATGCCCGTGCCCACGTCCAGGCCGCCGTAGGTGCCGGTCGCGCCAGCGGACTCCACAGCGGACCAGGTGTCGGGATCGTCGGCGTCCAGGTGCAAGCGGAACCGCCACTCGTCGCTGGTCTGGTCGGACCACAGCACCCCGATGGCGTCCCCGTCGGGCGTCGCCAGCGCAGCGACCACCGCGATGTCGTCGTCTGTGATGCCCTGGGCCAGGGGCTGGGCCAGGTCCTGCCAGACGGTGAAGGGGCTCTCGGCATGACGGGCGTGCACGGTGTCGATGCCCGCCCAGACGACCCAGGCGCGCCCCGTGGCGTCGAGCTCCAAGGTCGCGGTCTCGACCCCGTCGGTCAGCGCCAGGGTGACCGCCTGGGGACGCTCGGACCAGGGGCCGTAGGTCTGGGTGTCGCCGTCGAAGGCCAGGCTGACCAGGTCCACGCTGCCGGCCAGGCCGTCGTAGAGCAGGACATGCGCCAGCTCACCGGCGGCCCTGCAGTCCGCGCGGGCTTCCGGAGACTGCGAGAGCTGCCGTTGGCGCACCCAGGCCGTGCCCTCCAGGCGCAGGAGCCACGTGCCGTCTTCGTCGGCCAACACCGCCCACCAGTAGTCGCCATGACGCCAGAGCTTTGACTGGGGCTTGTCCTGGGTCACGGCGCCGTGGGTGATGCCCACGGGGTCCAGGGCGTCGATCGAGAGTGCGGGCGGGACCGACAGATCGTCCCCGTCCGCACAGTCGTTGTCCACGCCGTCCCGAGGGATCTCCTGGGCACCGGGGTGAACGCTGGCGTCGTCGTCGTCGCAGTCACTGTCGGCGTCGTGGCCGTCCCCGTCGAGATCCGTCGGGCCCGGGCTGCCGGTCTCGGTGGGCGGCGCCGAGTCCTGGGAGTCCACCACGGGGAGCGAGTCCGTGGTGCTGGCCGTCGGCGGGACGGCGCTGTCAGCCGAGAGGACGACGCCGGGATTGCAGGCGCTGGTCCCGAACCACAGCGTCGTTGTGATCGCCCAAAGGGGAGTCATCCCATTGATAATGCCTGAATGTCGTGGACCATCGGCGCATGGATCTGGGTCATGACCGGCTGCCAGCCGCCGGTCGTGGCTGCCGGTGGAACCACCGACACCGAGGTCGCCACGACCGCGGCGGACTCGGGCGACAGCCGGGGCACGGACCCGGGGGACAGCGGCGCCACCGACGACAGCGGCGCCACCGACGACACCGCCACCGCCACGACCCCAGAACGCGTCCTCCGGCTTCAAATCCGCGACAGCTACCTCCCCGGCATTCCGCTCGTGGTCCGGGTCGAGGTGCACGACGAGGACGGTCGGGTCGACCGGGGCCTGTGGGATGCCCAGGCGACCCTCACCCTGGAGGGCGGTGGCTCGGTGGTGCCGGACACGGTCACCTTGTTCAACGGCCTGGGCAGCGCCCTGGTCCAGGTCGCGGCAACCGGCGAGCTCTCTCTCACGGCGACGGTCGAGGGGCTGGAGGTCCAGGCGGAGCTGCGCGATCTGAGCGACGACCCCGTCACCCAGGTCTCCGGCCGCCTGGGTGGGGACGATCTCAGCTGGAGCGGGGTCGTGCACGTGACCTCCGACGCCCGGGTCCCTGCGGGCGAGACCCTGACCATCGCGCCAGGCACCCTGGTCCTGCTGGACGGTGTCGCGGCGGGCACCGAGGGTGTGGACATCGACGTCGACGGCAGCGTGCAGGCCGACGGCACCGCCGACGCCCCCATCACCTTCACGGCCGCCGACCCGGACCTGCCTTGGGGCGAGCTGGACCACGATGAACCGACCGCGAGCCTGTACCGCTACGTGCACCTGACCCGCGGGGCCCACAGTCCGATCGGGGGCCACACGGACACCGGGCCCGTCGTGCGCCTGGATGGCAGCGCCGTGACCTTGGAGCACTGCGTGATCAGCGACCTGGGCGGCAAGGCCATGCAGGTGCTCCCGGGCAGTGACCTGACGCTGAAGGCCTGCCACGTGACCCGCACCGTCATGGGGCCCGAGACCGACGCCAGCGACGTGTGGGTCGAGGACAGCTGGTTCACGGACATGACCGGCGACGACGACAACGACGGCATCTACTTCCACGGCCAGGGGGACGAGGACACGTTGATGTTCCGAGGCGGCGTGGTGGCGTCGGGCACCGACGATGGCATCGACACCTCGACCGCCACCCTGACCATCGAGGACGTGGTCATCCGGGACTGGGCCGACAAGGGCGTGACGGTCTACGACGGCAGGGTGCAGCTGCTGGACTCGCTCGTGGTCGGCAACGACAAGGGCATCTCCAGCAAGTCCCAGGGCTTCGATCCAGTGCACGTGACCGTGGGCCACGTGACGTTTGCGGACAACGCGATCGCGCTCCAGTCCCGGGATCGCGACGACCTGCCCGACGCGGTGATCGTCTACGAGGTCCAGGACTCGATCCTGTGGGGAGACCAGGCGATCCAGACCGACTACGACCCGTCGTTCATCACGGTGCGCTACTCGGACCTGTCGTCACCGTGGCCCGGCGCGGGGAACCTGAGCGCAGATCCCCGCTTCGTCGATCCGGCGGCCCGGGACTACCACCTGTCCGCGGACTCCCCCTGCATCGACGCCGGCGACCCCGAGGGGGCGGGCGACGCGGACGGGTCGGTCTCGGATCAGGGGGTGTTTCCTTTCGAGGGGTAGATCCGGACCAGTCGGGGTCGGATGTCCGGTCTCCGAGACCAGTCGGGGTTCAGTGTCCGGATTGGGGCGCTGGGGGGCCTCGAGAGGTGCGAAGTCGCCTCGATCGGCGGCCTGGGGGAACGATTTGGGGCCTGAGGCATCTCCAGGCGGGTGCCGGGGCGCGTCCCGAAGCCGCCAGGGGCCTCCACCAGGTCATCCCGAGCCACCAGCTCGCGGAGCAGCGCGAGGGCGAAGGCTGGATTGCCTCCCGAGCGGTCGACGAGCGCCTGCTGCAGGTCCTCCTGGAGCGGCAGCTGGAAGCCGAGGAGCTGGGAGAGCACCGGGGCCGGCAGGGGCCCGAGCCGGATCCGGTCGAGGGGTTCGCCAGGCAAGGGCGAGGCCTGAGGCGTCTGGATGACCACGGCCAGCACCGGGCCTTGGATCGGGCTCCTGGAGAGGGCCTGGAGGAGAGGCCCGGTGTCCGGGCCGGCACCCTCCAGCAGCAGGACCAGTGGCCTGTCGGTCGCGGAGCGATGCAGCCAGCTCGCCAACCCGCCGAGCTGACCCTGCGAAGCCCCAGCGTCCAGCAGCGCCGCGATCCCGGGCGCCTCTTGGGGACCCAGGCGCCGGTGGAGCCACGTGGCCAGCGGCTCACCGGCCAGGCCGTGCACACCCAGGAAGCGCCGGAGGGCCTCGTGGACAGGCGTCTGTGCCGGCACCTGGATCGCCGCGCCCACGGTGCCGAATTCGAGCTCTCGGGTCACGTGGCGGTGCTGCAGTCCGGCGGCGGCGTAGACCTCGGCTGCAAGGTCCTGGGTGTGGGGCACGCCTTGGTGGAGCACCTTGACCGCGACCTGGGCCCGGGAGGCGTGGTGGCGGGCCAGCCAGACCGTTGCCGCCCCTCCTTGCCCCAGCGGACGGAGCAGGGCGAAGCCGCCCAGCGGCACCGGTGCGCCGGCCGCGCCCAGCCGGGCCAGGGCCACCGCCGTCTCGCCTGCCTCGGCCCCCAGGGCGAGGCACTGCTCCAGAGCTTCAGCCCGCAGTCTGGCACTCGTGTCCAGCAGGCCCTCCTGCTCGGCGAGGGCAGCGGCCTGGTCGAAGACCCGGCGCAGATCGGGCACGGCCACCCGGTTGTTGGCGAGCTGGGTCCGAGCGAGGTGGAGGTGCCGCTCGAGTGCCACATCGTCCCGCTCGGCCACGAGGGTGGGGAGCAGCAGCACGTGCACGAAGGTCTCGAGCAGGCCTTGCCCCCGCTGGGCCTCCAACATCTGCTCGAGGCCGAGGTCCAGGTCTGCCAGCGTGTCGGGCGGGTTCGGCACGGGACGGAGGTAGCGGATCGGGACGGGGCCTGGGCGTCCCCCTGTGGGTCCTCTTCTACAGACGTCAGCGCGACTTGATCGACTGGCGACCCAGTGAGACCATCCGGTCAGCTGGGGCACCAGCCACCAGGAGGCAGACCATGTCGGACGACAGCGCCGGTCGCGTGACCGTGTGGGTAGAGGACGCTCGGGGTGCGACAGGCACCAAGAACGCCGGAGGCGGGCGATCCCGGGCCACCAAGGCCCTGATCCCGGTCGAGATCCTCAAGAAGAACCTGGCGACACTGACCGGCCAGGTCGGCGAGGTGTTCGAACACGTCAAGGCGGTCGGCGCGTTCGAGCTCGACGAGGTCTCGCTCCAGGTCGAGGTCAACGCCGAAGGCGGGCTCGAGATCCTGGGCACGGGTGGCCGAGTCGGTGGCAGCGGCGCGGTGACGCTCAAGTTCAAGAAGGCCCAGCAGTGAGCGGGCGCCGAGCCCTGCTCATCGGGATTCCCGAGTACGAAAAGAACGAGATCGAGGATATCCCGGTGATTCGGGAGGACCTCGCGCTGATGGTCCAGGCCCTCGAGAGCCTGGACTTCGCCACAGAGGTGGTGGGACTGGATGCAGGGGAGCCGCCGACCGGTGTGGCGGTCGAAGAGCGCCTGCTCGGCCTGCTCGACCACGCCGCCCCCCAGGAGACGCTCCTGGTCTACTTCACCGGGCACGGCAGCCTGGGTCCCGACTACACGACCCGGCTCTGGCCACGAGATGCCAGCATCAGCACGCCCCGAATGCGCGCAAAGTCCCTGGTGCCGATCGACCTGCGCAAGGAGGTCGCCGAGTCCGAAGCGGACCTGGTGATCCTGTTCGTCGACGCCTGTCGGCTTCCAGAGGACAGCGGCGGGGCCAAGGCGTACTACGCGGCAGCCGAGACCGTGCGAAGGCACCAGCTCCTGATCGTGTACGGCTGTGCCCTCGGGCAGGTCTGCCAGTACGTCACAGCCGAGCGAAGTCCCACAGGCCAGGGCTTCAGCTTGTTCACCAGGTCTCTCGTCGACGCCCTGGCGGCTGGCCCTTGCACCATCCAGGACC